>OLRJ01000200.1_pt1 | contig 61057 bp, 44 predicted proteins | sample 1672741 | NCBI WGS metagenome assembly OLRJ01 (sample SAMEA3136719, study PRJEB25190) | human gut metagenome | biome: human gut; feature: human-associated habitat; material: faeces | place: Austria | collected 2013 | reverse complement strand
AATGCCGGGAACTGTATTTGCTAGAGCGCTTACAAGATACCTTCGGGTAGTGACTTTTCAAAAGCGGAATATTTTCTCTTGACAAAGGTCACTTCATATCAGGTTAGCACAAACAGCATTTATATGCTCGCCATTATGATAACCTCGTTCTCTTAATATTCGATACAGTTCTTTGCGTTTTTATATGGTTAGCTCAGATTGTTCTATTGTATTATCAACCTTCCGATATGAGATAACACTACTCAATCTACAACAGTAGAAATTCTTAGTACTTCCAAAGGGGATAGTTAAGTGCGCAAATATGGTTATCTACAACAGTAGAAATTCTTAGTACTTCCAAAGGCAATCATTCCTCCAACGGTTACCATTCATCTACAACAGTAGAAATTCTTAGCACTTCCAAAGGGGTGTCAGACCAAGAAGGTAATCCAGCATCTACAACAGTAGAAATTCTTAGTACTTCCAAAGGGGAATATAATCTTGATATGGGTGGGTTATCTACAACAGTAGAAATTCTTAGTACTTCCAAAGGAAAAGGGCTACATGAGAACCTGCCCGGATCTACAACAGTAGAAATTCTTAGTACTTCCAAAGGCGTCGTCTTCATCGACTTCATCGTTGAGATCTACAACAGTAGAAATTCTTAGTACTTCCAAAGGAGAAGTCAGAAGATAATTATATTCAAATCTACAACAGTAGAAATTCTTAGTACTTCCAAAGGTCCGGAATTGTGGCAGTGATGCGTTAGATCTACAACAGTAGAAATTCTTAGTACTTCCAAAGGCGGCATGGCGTTAACTATAGGACGTTAGATCTACAACAGTAGAAATTCTTAGTACTTCCAAAGGTAAAACCCATTGTTCGCCTCCTATCTATCTACAACAGTAGAAATTCTTAGTACTTCCAAAGGCGGAACAGTGCTATAATTCAAGGGCAAATCTACAACAGTAGAAATTCTTAGTACTTCCAAAGGTGGGCGGGCAAAGGAGGAAGATGTGATATCTACAACAGTAGAAATTCTTAGTACTTCCAAAGGGTAGCATCCCTCCATGGCGTGACGGTATCTACAACAGTAGAAATTCTTAGTACTTCCAAAGGGTTGTCGCAAACAGAGTTGAGTTCCTGAATCTACAACAGTAGAAATTCTTAGTACTTCCAAAGGTTGCCTTCCCGTAACTCCACGATATCAATCTACAACAGTAGAAATTCTTAGTACTTCCAAAGGATTGTTATAATTATATTACCTCCAACCATCTACAACAGTAGAAATTCTTAGTACTTCCAAAGGTAAGTTTGACGGAGACACCACGGGCCATCTACAACAGTAGAAATTCTTAGTACTTCCAAAGGGTCTTCTTCGTACAATTCGCATTTGAATCTACAACAGTAGAAATTCTTAGTACTTCCAAAGGGACGAATACCTGTCCGCACTCCTCAAGATCTACAACAGTAGAAATTCTTAGTACTTCCAAAGGCGATATTTTTTTTACAGAACAATTGTGCATCTACAACAGTAGAAATTCTTAGTACTTCCAAAGGACTTGAGAGTGTGCATAGCACAATTCTACAGCCATTTTGAAAGTTCCTTTTGTTTGTTTGAATAAATTTTCCATCGGTTATCGCTTCTCACCCTTGGAAGTACTATATTAAGACGGAGGTTTGCAAACCTCCTTATTCAACGATAATGAAATCATCGTTATCGTTCGCCGCATACCCATACCTGGTGATTTTACATGTGTTGGAAAGGCGAAATATGATTACACTGTCTTCTTGATTAAATTTCTTCAAGTATTTATTATTAATTTCCGCCTCTATCACATCTAACATGCGTTCACTTACATCAATTTCAAAAACTGAGTACTGTAATCGATGTCCGAATTTCTTCAGATATTTAGAAAAACGAGTTCTAGTTTTATCATCAGATATGTCATAGCTCACTATAATCATACATCACCTCTATATAACATAAAAGGGGAAATCATCAATATCAGCATTTTTCATAAATGCACGATAATATTGTTGCACATAGCAAAATATATCTTCCTTATTGTTCATTATCACCTTCATAAAGATTCCAACATACTTAGGTGATGCCTTAAATGAGAGAACATATCTATGATTTAATATTTCAAAGTCTTCCACCGTTATCTGTTTTAAGTTAATTGCTTTCCGAACGGATAAATCTATTAGCGGCCGAAATGGCTCGACTAGATCACATACAAGTGACTTTCTTCTGTAGAAACATCTGTGCAAAACACCGTAATATGTATCAAAACCAAAGGACATCAACAGAGCATCCATAAAATTAAACAAGATATTATATCCAACATCCAGTGTCGAATTAATATAGTCTGATTTTATCCGCGGTTTCCGGCCCTTCCATTCAACATTTGAAAAAATCCGTTCGAAGTAACGCCTTGCTGCAGCACCTTCAAATCCCATTATTTCATTTACTGTTTGTGCCGCTTCTAGGTTTTTCATATACTCATTTAAGTACGTAATCGCTTCGCGATCCGGAAAATCTTTTTCTCTCATTTTTTGTATTGCAGCAAGCTGATTCTTTATTTTATTTGAAGTAATTCTCTTCCCCAGATCAAGGCCGTCATATTGATATTGTCGCTTTCGTAGAAGCGTATTTGCATTACCGTTTTCACAAATTAGCTGATAGACCTTCATCGTTCTTGTCATTAGACATATAGCAAAGCCAAAATTCTTTGCCCGTTGAAGGATTCCGCTTGTTATGCTTATATTCCCAACAACAGCAACCATAAACAGTTTATAACAAGTTGATTGGTGTTTAATTTTCGCCTCTTTATCTTTCACGACAATATTATCATTCGAAAAAGATAATTTATCGCCTTCATTTGAAAACACAAATACAATTTGCTTTTTCTTCATCTCCGGCAAACTAAGCATTTACATCACCTTCGGCAATTCCTTTATCACAAGCGGGTGCATATATACAATTTTTACACTTCTCTGTGTTCGATTGCGTAAACGACTCAATGTTAAAATTTATAATTCCATTTATTACTTTCCTAAAAGCATCAAACATCTCTAAATTTTCATTCGGCAACTTCACTACGTATTTCTTGTTATCTTCCATACTGTAAAGCTGAAGGTTTTGAACTTCATATCCCATTTCCTTCATGCAAAAGTGTTGTGCGTACAACTGAAATACGTATCCATCATAAATTCGTTTTATCTTTTTCTTTCGCTCGATTATAGTTTTTGTTTTAGCATTGTATATATCGATTTTACAAATCAACATATACTTCTCCGAGTACACCTCCAGTGATGTAATAACATCACTGGAGGTTGAATAATGGTTATTATCTACAGCCTCGTGCGCTGCGGTTCCGTTAATCTGTTCCTTTTTTTGAAAGGTTCGAACATTTTTATCATCGAACATCTGGTGGAAATAGATGGATGCCGGGCAGAAAATAAAATCATTTAAACATGTAGCAGGTATTGGTTCTTCCATCTTTACCTCTGTGCAAATTTCATCCAATCTAAATTTGTTACCTTCAAATCAACCTTATCAAGTATTTCGTCCGGACAGTCTTTAATTCTTTCCACAAGCAGTAATCCTTTTCTAGCGATGTTGTATGCACCATTCGCATCCGCATTTTCCGGAAGCGTGCCATCCTTGACTTCATCTGAATTAAAGAATTTTCCGTCTTCATTTTTAACCGGAGAAAGCATATAATCCGTCTCCCCATTTGTTTCACTATTTCTAATCTGTAAGGTCATTTTCAAAAGCCACATAAACCGTCTAAAAAAGTCTGCGGCATTCTGTGCGATAACTTGTTCTTTAATATTAGACGCTGCATTAATTCCAAATTCTTCAAACAGATTGCAGTACTCTTCTGTAAGATCCAATTCCTGCTCTTCCCAATACCCATCTTTATTTCTATGATTATATAATCTCTTTCCATAGGAGCAAATGGTCCATTCCGTTTTTGCTCCCTTCGCCTTCTCCGTGAAATCGTTATAATCAAAAGATATTGTAAGGTACTTTCCATATTCGTCATCATCACAAAACTGAATATCCTTGAATTTCTCAATATACGCTTTGCTTTTTTCAATGCTCTCATATTTAGGATAGAGAAGGTTCACAAAACCGGTTGTCGGATCCATTTTACTGGTATTCCATGCGTTTACATAAAATAATTCACCATTTTGTTTGCCCATTTTCTTAAAGCTCTCAAATTTTTCTGTAAGCTGCAATGCCGCATACAGACCGGTGTTCTCCATTTCAGAGGCTGTTTTATCAACCAAATAGTTCAATTTATCAATTAATGCCTTCTCAAACTTCTGGTAAACCTGTCTCTCAACCTTCTGTCTTCCTCGCTTGAATCCGAAATTCAAATCCTCCATAACCACAATCGCATTGTACTTTATCATGAGTTCGGCAATCACATGCACAACCTGGCTCATGTAGCCGTCTTTTAATTCCTTAATATTTTCAATGCTCTTCCACTGCTTTCTTGCATCCTGTCGTTCAATTTCTTTTTTTGTCAGGAGTGTTTTGTAGTCCGTTTCGACACTTTTAGCCACATTGTTTGCTTTGTACTCACTCAGGATTCGATTTAATGAAAACTGTTCTTTAATGTTTCCCTGCATATCGATAACCGTCACATACAGCAAATGACGTTCGCCTCTATCGATTCCGATAATATGCATGTTTTCACAGTTTTTAATCGCTTCCCGCATTTTTCTGTTAATTCGGCCGGACCCCGGTGCAGTGTAATTCATCGTAATCGGAACATGAAATTGGAATTTGTCCACAGTATATCGCCAATCTTTAATAATGTCATAATCAAAGAGGCTCTTTTCATCCGTATTTCTTCTCTGAGCGATTGGTTCTTTTGCCGGGTGAATCACCCTCTTGTCTTCCGGAATGCTCTTTTTTCGATAGAACACTTCCGCTTGACCATTTAATTTGTATATGCGATTTTCAGAATTCGCGTCAGAGAATAATGCTTTCCAATACATCGTATGAAGATTTGGTCTACCTTTACTGTACGGAGAAAAATCTTTGTTATATATCTTAAACAAATACAATTTCCCTTCATTTACTAGAGAATCTATGTAATCAACCGACACATTCCGATAACTTATTTTGTATCCCTGATCTGCAACCTCTTTATAAAAATCACTAATATCTCGATAAGAGTTCGTATCTGAAAAACTAAATCCAAACTCGTTCCATTCCGGATGCTTTGCAATTGAGTCTTTAAAAAAGTCTATCAACGCGTGACAATCCTCTAGATTAAACTTCTTTCCTTTTTTATGTGTTCCATCTTTATATTTCTGCAGTAAGTCTTTACTTGGTGCATAATAGTCGATGTTTTTCTTTGCAAAAAACACCTTCGGCAACATCTTGTTCGGACCCGGCAAAAGTTTATAATCCATCTTGCGGTAGCATTCCCCGCCTGCGTCTTTCAAATTCTCAAAGGCTTTGTTATTTGCCTTGTTCATAATTCCAAGGTAATAATAGCCATCTTTCATAAGTATCACAGACTTATTTGATGTTTCCTTATTACGATCCCACCCATCCAACAATGTTGGAGAATCAAATGTTAGTTTAATCTTTTCAGTCTTATACGGTTTCTTTGTTACGTAATTTCTCGTTTTATTAAATACATTATCTAAAAGATTCAATATATATTTATGCTTTTCAAATTCACCGTAGAACAGGTCATCACGTTCTGCTTCCTCTCCGGTTCCGGAAAGCATAAGAATTGCCGCTTCAAGATCTTTCATAGAATCTAACAGTGCTTTTATTTCTTCAACAGACTTTCCGTCGGTAATAAGATTACAGTTTTCCTCTAGTTTTTCGTCAAAAAGTTCTTCTGCATTTTTGTACGCATCACAAACAGCCTCTACCTTTTCTAAAAGGCAGGCTTTATATTTGCAACACAATTCCGGCAATCCGGCTTCCTCGATAAATCCCAGGCTTATTGATTTTAACTTTTTAAAATAGGCTTTTCTTGCCTCTGCATGTTTCTCTTCAGTTCTTTCCTTTCGAGGCACGTTCTCCTCATACCACGAATTTAAATGCTCATTAATAATCTTCCAGTCACCGAACAAACTATTTGATAAGCCTGTAATTGTTAAATCGTTTTTTACGAAAATGCCTTTTGAATCATACTTTTCAATATTTTGTAATGTTGTAGAGATTAATCCCCTCTCACTCAAAATCTCTTCATGGAATTCATTATATAGTGCTTTTACAGTCGCTAAGACCTCCCCATCGTTTTCAAATGCATCTGAAAGAAACGAAAGGCTCTTAGTGTCGCTTAGAATCTGCTTGTACAGCGGCTGCAACTGTGGAATTTTCTTCTCTTTTGTTTGCTGATTATGCAAATTGATTAATTCGTTTACTCCTTGAACCTTGTGTTTTTCGTCCTCAGTAAACCCTCCCAATATGCAGTTATATAGTTCAATTCCACGCTGAGATAGCGTATTGTTAAAATAGTCCAATTCAAACACTTCACTCAGAGCATTTACTCCGGCTTTTTCCAGTAACTTTTCAGAACAGTCCACCTTTTCATCAATGAACAAACGAAAAATTCTTATATTATTCATGAATTTAGGTAAGTTTTCATGGACAACACGATATGCTATTGCTGTAGATTTTTCTTCGGCAGAAAACATGTTTTTTCGATTTTCCCAAAAGCCGGTGCACATCGTTGTAAAGCCTTTAAATGATTTGATTAAATTAAGGTCCTCGTCTCTTCTAATGAAAAATTTAGGTAGTTCCTTCTCTATCAGCTCTTTTTTGAAAAGTGAAGAATAGGTTTCTCCGGATTCTAAGAATCCAACAATTTGTGTTCTCAATCTCAGTTGAACATTTTCGAATTCTGCATTTTCTTCATCCGATTTATTCTGAATTGAATATAATTCTGCATATCTATCCAAATCTGAAAGATGAACATTAGATAAAGCTTCATCGATGTATGCACGGTAATATTCATCCATCAGTTTTTTCAACTTCTTATAATCTTCGTTTCGCTTCTCATCGTTTTCCAAAACGCCATTTTTTTCAAGATAATGCAATGTTTCCCCTTCAGGAATTAATTCAAAACGCAAAGTTTTTGAAACAGGATACAAATTCGTAAAATCTTTAAACAGCTCAGCCATAACGCTCGTCTCCTTTTACGTAAACGTTTAGATATACCTTCCATAATTCTTGATTCAATCTAATTCGGGCCATCGCCGGCTCCTCTTTCTATACATAATTTTATCTTACCATATTGCTTTAGAATAAGCATTCAGTTTTGTTGAGCGCTTTCCAAACTGTCCAAATATTTTGCCATTATATATTGATTGACCGTTTTTTAGAGTTAATTATTGCGCCATCCATTGAATGCATTTCTAAACCGTTGAATGAATTTCTAAATTCAAGTTGTGCAATGTTGTGTAATACTGAATCCCCCATTGAATAATCTCGCTCAAAATGGTAGCATGAACCAAGAGTTAAATCTAATATCGACGAATTGCAGGAGGGGGCAATGAAGACGACACATTTCAGAAGGTTTTTCCTTACAATTATTTCCGTGTTAATGGTGGGTGTTTTTTCTTGTATATGCGTGTCAGCCGATGAACTCGATACCGCCGAACCAATCAAACTCGGTCAAGAGAAATCGATAACAGCGGATAAAGGTGAAGAAGATATCTACTGGAGTCATTATTACAAATTTACCGCACCGTATACCGGATTATTTGAAGTTTCATCGACGCCATTCGAAGATAATTCTATTAATGTCACTGATTTAGAAGGCCATGACATCAGTTATGCCAAGTATAACCCATATACGAAAAGAGTAGAGAGTGCGATGGACTTGATAAAAGGAAGAGTATACTATATTAAAATTTACGGATATGAAGAATACTCTGAATATTCTCAAATTGCAATCCGAACTTCTATTAAAAAACACAGTCACAGATTGGGATCTTATACCTACATCTATGAATCCAGTACAGGATTGTTTTATCGAGAATGCCTATGCCAGGATTGTCCATATAGAAATCTATTCTTTAAATGCAAGCCTAGCATTTCAAAGCTCACGAAAGGCAAAAAGAAGTTCACGGCAAGAATCAGCTACAAATATGATCACGGGCCGTTCCAAATACAGTATTCGACAAACAAAAAGTTTAAAAAAGCAAAATCGACAACTTTATTTTATCCCGAAAGCAAAACCATCAAAAAGCTGAGTAAGAAAAAGACATACTACGTTCGAGTTCGGGCATACACGACGGAAGATAACGGAATTTCCAATGTAAAGGTTTACAGTCCATGGTCCGCAGTGAAGAAGGTTAAGACCAAATAACATTACGAATCCCATGCAAAAAAGCCCCTGCAGTGATATGTGTCCAGGATTCTGGGCACATATCACTGCAGGGGCTTTTCATCATTCATCACTTCGTTTTCTTCTGCGGGCCGGCTCCCACGCCGGCCGCCGCCTTCTCTTTAATTATCCGGCAACAGTTCGCCGTTCACGGAGAAGGCCACCCAGTTGCCCACATTGGCGGCGTGGTCGCCGATGCGCTCCAGGTATTTGGCGATCATCAGCATGTCCAGAACATCCCGGTCGCTGTCATCGATGCGGCCCCGGATGCGTTCGAGGAGATTGAATTTTATTTTTTCAAAATACTCGTCCACTACGTCATCGTAGGCAATGACTTCTTTCGCGTGCTCCAGGCTCCGGGCCTGGAAGGCCTCTACGCTGGATTTGACCATGTAGACCACCGCTTCGCCCATTTTCCGGAAATCCTGGGTGCGAATGGCCTGGGTGAGCTGACCGGTGAGGACGATCTCGGCGATGTCCAGGGACTGATCCCCGATGCGGTGAAGATCGGTCACCATTTTGAGGGTGGCGGAAATGATTCTCAGATCCGACGCCACCGGCTGCTGCTTCATGATTAGCTGGATGCACATGATTTCGATTTCACGCTCCTTCTGGGAAATCGTATCCTGCAGTTTTACCACCTTCTGTGCCAGCTTCTCGTCGTTGGTGAGGAAACAACGGACTGCCCGGTCGATGATATCTTCGCACATACCGCCCATCAGGCAAGTCTGATCGTCTAATTCCCTCAATTCTCCTTGGAATGTATCTCTCATTAACCGAACCTCCCTGTAATGTAATCTTCTGTGCGCTTGTCTCTCGGGTCGGAGAAAATCTGATTCGTCTCTCCGTACTCCACCAGGTCTCCCAGCAGAAAGAAGGCGGTGCGGTCCGAGATACGAACGGCCTGCTGCATGTTGTGGGTGACCATGACGATGGTGTACTCCTTCTTCAGTTCCTCTGCCAGATCTTCGATTTTGCCCGTGGAAATCGGATCCAGAGCACTGGTGGGTTCATCCATCAGAAGTACATCCGGCTCTACGGCCAGGGCCCGGGCGATGCAAAGTCTCTGCTGCTGACCGCCGGACATGCCCAGCGCCGACTTTTTCAGCCGGTCCTTGGTCTCTTCCCAGATGGCCGCCGCCTTCAGGGACCGCTCTACAATCTCATCCAGCTCGGTCTTATTGCGGATGCCGCCGATGCGCGGGCCGTAGGCGATGTTGTCGTAAATGCTCATCGGGAACGGATTCGGTTTCTGGAATACCATTCCAACCTTCCGGCGCAGGTCGGTCACGTCCACGTCGTTCCCCAAAATATTTTTACCCCGGTACTCCAAGATTCCTTCCACCCGGCAATCCGGAATCAAGTCGTTCATCCGGTTGATGTTCCGCAGGAACGTGGATTTGCCGCATCCGGATGGGCCGATCAGCGCCGTGATGGATCTTTCCGGAACGTCCATGCTGATTTTCCGGAGAGCTTGGTGCTCGCCGTACCACAGGTCCAGGTCCCGGACTTTGATAATTGGTTCGTTCATATTCTAGCCTCTTTTCTCCTGTATTTTCTTAGCGGTCTTGGAGGCAATCAGGTTCAGTGCCAAAGTCAGCGCCATCAGCACAATGGCGATGGCAAACGCGATGTCGTAGGCGCCTCGCTCACTGGCGTAGATGTAAAGGGCTACCGTCAGCGTTGCGGAGGACGACTGCAACGCCTGCACGAAACCGATCATCTTCAGTCCGAAGCCCGCGGTAAAAAGAAGTGCCGCCGATTCCGAGGTGATCCGGCCCACCGACAAAATGCATCCGGTGATGATGCCGTCCAACGCACTTGGAAGCACCACGGTTCGAATCATATGCCACTTGCCGCTGCCCAGCGCCAGGGCCCCTTCCCGGTAGCTCCGGGGAACCGTCAGCAAACTCTCCCTCGTATTGCTGATAATGGTTGGCAGCACCATCAGCACCAGGGTCAGCGCGCCGGCCAGAATACCTTGCTTCAGGCCGCCGATCTGAATGAAAATCAGCATGCCCACCAGTCCAAATAGAATGGACGGGATGCCCGTCAGAATCTCCGCGGCAAAACTGATCAGGTTGGTCAGCTTCCGGCTGGTGGAATACTCCGTCAAGTAGATGGCGGCCCCCACGCCCAAAGGCAGGACGATGATCATCGCCACGAAAATGATATACAGCGTATTCAGAATATTGGGCAGAATTCCGATGTTGCCGGTAAGGTTGTTCGGCTCCGTGGACAGGAGGTTCCAGGTCAGGCTCGGGACGCCTCGGTACAGGATGTAGCCGATAATCATTAGGAGCACCAGGCAAGTGATGCCGGAACACAGCCCCATCAGTCCTCTCAGCAGTCTGTCCATATTTTTTCTGTGCGTACTCATTATTGCTCCTCCTTCCGGATCACTCTGTGCAGAATCCAGTTAATCATCATGATGAACAGGAACAGCACCAATCCGATGGAGAACAGGGCCTGTCTCTGCAGCGATCCATAGGACGCGTAGGACATTTCCGAAACGATGGCGGTGGTCAGGAATCGAACGGATTGGAACAGTCCCGGCATGTTTGCCACGTTTCCGGCAACCATGATAATCGCCATGGCCTCGCCCAGCGCTCTGCCCACGCCCTGAATGACCGCTGCCGCCACGCCGCTCTTTGCGGCCCGCAGGGATACCCGGAACCAGGTCTCCGTGTAGTTGGCCCCCAAAGCCAGCGAGGCTTCTTCATACTCTCTTGGCACGGCCCGCAATGCGGTGGCCGACACGCTGATGATGTACGGCAAAATCATAATCGTCAGGACCACGATGGCGGAGAACAATGTGGCGCCGGAGGACAGGTGAAATGCCTTCTGCACGCCCGGCACCAATACGGTCATGCCCACCAGGCCATATACGACGGACGGAATTCCTGCCAGAAGCTCTACGGCTCCCTGAATCACCGCTGCGATTCTTGGGGGTGCGGCTTTCGCCAGGAACATGGCGGTAAAAATACCAATCGGTATTCCCAGGATTACCGCTCCCGCCGTGCCGTAGACGCTGGTCAGGATGAATGGCAGGATGCCGAACTGATTCTGACCGGATTTCCAGGTGGTACCGAGCAGGAACTTGATCGGTCCGATTTTGTGAATGGCCGGAATTCCGGAGATAATCAGGTACACGCTGATCAGCAGCACGAAGGCGACACTGACAAAACCACAGAACAGGAACAGTCCGTGCAATGCGTTTTCCATTAAATCTTTTTTCTTCTTCATCTTACGATTCGCTTACTGGAACGGCACCGGCGTTACGAATCAGATCTGCCGCATCTTTCGATGTTGCGAAATCGTAGAACTTCTGTGCTTCTTCGGAAAGCTTTCCGTCTTTCTTGGTGATGAAGCAGAACGGACGCTGCAGCTTGTAGCTTCCATCTTTGATGGTGTCTTCGGTGCAGGTTACGCCATTGACTTTGATTCCCTGAATCTTGTCCTGACCCTCTACTGCGGAGAAGGAAGCGTATCCGATTGCTTTCTCATTGCTGCCTACTGCGGAAATTACCGCACCTGTGGATGTCAATTCCTGTTCCAGCTTGCACTTGTCTTCGGTGCCGGTTGCGCTTTCGAAGCCGTCTCTCGTACCGGATCCGGACTCTCTGCCGATGCAGGAAATCTTTCCGGATTTACCGCCGACCTGACTCCAGTCTGTGATCTTTCCGCTAAAAATGTCTGCTACCTGCTGAGTTGTCAGATCCTTTACACCGTTCTTTGCATTGACGATTACGGAGATTCCGTCCAGTGCGATGACCTTCTGTTCCAGTCCATCCTTCTCGTCATCCTTCAATGCTCTGGATGCCAGGCCGATGTCGGTATTGCCGTTCTTGGCTTCCTCGATTCCGGTACCGGATCCGGTTGGATCGTAGGTTACCTTTACGCCTTCGTTATCCTTCTGATACTGTTCCGAAAGTGCACCCATCACTTCTTCCATAGAAGTGGATCCGTTCGTGCTGACCGTTGCACTCTTTTCCTTGCTGCTGCCGCATCCGGTAAGTGCAGCCACGCCCATCAGACCGGTCAGGCCCAGGGCAATCAGTTTGAGATTTCTTTTTTTCATCCTTCTCTCTCCTTTACTTTCTTTCCCTTTTCAATTGTTTTCTTGTCTGTTTTCTGATTACAGGTATAAGTATAGGGCGATTTCGTAAAGACTGTTATCGAGGTAAAGTAAAAAGAACGTAAAGGATGGGGTGGGAATGTAAAGTGGGGGTTCCTGTGGTTGGCCCGTCAAGAGGGGGGCCGGGCGGGCGGAGGCTCAAGGACGCTAAGGCCTCCGGCTGCCTGGGAGAGGGGCCGACCTGTTAAGGCCTCCCCCTACACTACTTTTAGCAATGAGAAATCCGCAAACTGCGCCTGCTGAAGCTCGGCGATTTTAATGCTCTGGGCGGTTTCCTCCAAATTGTACAGGTGATCCACTTCCTGGGCGATGCGTTCCATATCCAAGCCCAACGGTGTCTCGAACGACATCAGCAGATTCACCCCCGGGATGAACCCCAGATTCCGGTAGATATCCGTCTTCCCGTTAAATTCATTGCGATAGAACTCGGAGGAGGTTTCATGATACCAAAGCCCCAAATGCTCCCAGAGAAAAATGGCACCCGTTTCCGGATGAATCAGGAGGAAATCCGGACGAATGAATTTTCCCGGCGCATATTCGATAGGATACTCATAGATTACGTAGAACCCCGCCGCGCTGAAACGCTCGTAGAGCAGCGCTTCCACTCGGCTCCGCACGGCCGTCCCGTCAAATGTCAGGATTTTCAAATTCTCCGGATAGTGCACCGGGATTTTTGCTTTATGCGCCTGCATCGCTTGGAAGCGCCGCCAGATGGGATCCTTCTCCGGATGCAACGCGTATTCCGTCGGACGTGTCGGACGATAATGCTTGGGAAGAGCTGCTTTTACCGCGGCGGCCGTTGGCGAACTGTACTTTTCGAGGAAGGACTCCATTGCTTTGATGTTCTTCTCCAACACCTCCAGCATCGCCCGGCAGAATCGAAGCTCCCTAATGCCGCGCACCGTCTCATTCTCAGCATTGCCCAGATAGATTTCCTTTCCCTTCTTTTTACCATAGTAATAAGCACGCCCGTTCTTGATGCATATCCGCAGCGTCATTTTGTCATACTTCATCAGCGCCTTCTGTCGCTGAAGGTATCGCTTCCGCAGCAGCCGATTCTCGTCCAGACCGGCCTTCACGTATTTCGAACAATGAACCATTTTCCTCGCTCCTTTCCTTCATTAGATGTGATTGACCGCAAATCTCTTGCAGCCCTCTTCTTAGCTCTATTATCGCAAATGCGCCGTGCCCATGCATCCTATTTCGTTCGAGAAAAATCGAGATTTTGCTTTTTGAAAAATTTTGATTGGCGCTCCCCTACATTCTAATAAGTCTGTCCCTCTTGCGTTGCTAAACTCCCATGTGCCTAGAATTTTTGAGCGAGTTCACGCTAATTTCTCCCAAAAGCTCATTCAGCGTGAATCCATTTTTACAAATCTGCCGGAATTCTAATTTTCAGCCGGTCCCTCCGATTTATTTTCACGCTAAATCGTCATTTTCGCTCAAAAAGCGTGAACTTCTTTTTTGCCGTAGATTTTTTTTGCCGCTCAACAGGCCCTTCTACGGAATTTCTCCAAAAGTCGTTCACGCTATTTTGCCGTTTTTTCTATTTTAGCGTGAACTCTCCTCTTTTTTCTAGGCATATGGGAGTTTCGCTATAAAAATATCTCTACTTTGTCCCAGGCGACCGAGATGTCCCAGATGAGCGGCGCACCCCAGGCGACCGGCCGGCACCATCCACAAAGTAAGGTCCGCCCTTGTCCCAAGGGCGCCCCATTGCCATTCGGCGCACGGAAAAGGCCCGCCGGGCGTTCCCGGCGGGCCATCACTTGCACACTTGCGTGCCTGCAAACTTGCACACTTGTTATTTGTATTCCTTATCCCATCTTTCGAAGTAGTCAATCTGCATCGCATGCTTTACCGCAGCCAGCGTCTTCTCCGCAGTGGCTACCGCATCCGCGGTACCGGCTCTCAGAATCTCAACGACTTCTTCCGGATGCTGCTCGTAGTACGCTCTCTTTTCCCGGATCGGGGCCAGGAACTCGTTCAGCACGTTGAACAGGAATTTTTTTACCTTTACATCTCCCAGGCCGCCTCGGGTGTAGTGTTCCTTCAGCTCGTCCAGGTTCTTGTATTCCGGCAAGTACTTTTCAAAATCCTCATCACAGCAGAAGGCATCCAGGTACTGGAACACGGTATTGCCTTCCAGATGGCCCGGGTCGCTCACCTTCAGGTGAGTCGGATCGGTGTACATTCCCATGACCTTCTTTTTCAGCACGTCCTCCGGATCCGACAGGTAGATGGTATTTCCCAGAGATTTACTCATCTTCGCCTGGCCGTCCGTGCCCGGCAGTCGCATGCAGGACTGGTTCGGAGGCAGATAGATTTCCGGCTCGATCAGCACCTCGCCGTACACGTGATTGAAGCGGCGCACGATTTCCCGGCACAGCTCCAGCATCGGCTCCTGGTCCTCGCCTACCGGAACGGTGGTGGCCATGAAAGCGGTGATATCCGAAGCCTGGCTCACCGGATAGTTGAAGAAGCCCATCGGGATGTTATCCCCAAAACCTCTCATCTGAATTTCGGATTTGATGGTCGGGTTCCGCTGCACGCGAGACACGGTGACCAGGTTCATGTAATACATGGTCAGCTCGTGGAGCTGCGGCACCAGGGACTGAATCATAATGGAAGTCTTTGACGGATCGATGCCGATTGCCAGATAATCCATGGCGACCTGCATCACGCTCTCCCGCACCTTCTGCGGATTCTCCGCGTTGTCCGTCAGCGCCTGGGCGTCCGCAATCATGATAAACATCTTGTCGAACTCCGGATCCTTCTGAATCTCCAGCCGCTGTCTCAGGGAACCTACGTAATGTCCAATATGTAATTTACCGGTCGGTCTGTCGCCGGTCAGCATAATTTTACCTGCCATAATTTTTTCCTCCTCATAAAAACACGTTGCGATTGTCATAGTTTACCGTTTTGCCGGATTACCATCGCCGATGTTCCAGGGCGGCCGGGTAAATTGCCGTATTTTTCATAACACCTTTCTCCTGTATCTTATAGATTATAGTACATCGATCATCTCCCGATGAATTTTGCGGGAATAGATAATCGAGAACGTCAGGCCCACAATCTCTGCGATTGGGAATGCCAGCCACACGTAGGTGACCTCGCCCAAGCGGGACAGCAGGAACGCTGCCGGAAGCAGCACCACCAGCTGTCGAATAATGGAAATATTCATGCTGTAAATGCTTTTTCCCAAAGCCTGAAATACACTGCCCTTCATTATAGCATAGCCGGCCAGTGGAAAACCAACAGAAATAATTCGAAGCGCCGGGATGCCGATGGCCAGCATTTTATCCGAGGCATCGAAAATTCCCAGGAAGACGTTCGGAATCACCCAGAACAGAAGCATTCCCACCGTCATAATCATCACCGCGTACCGGGTACTGAGGCGGGATGCTTCCAACAGGCGGTCCTTCTTCCGCGCGCCGTAGTTGTACGCGACAATCGGAACCACACCGTTGTTCAGTCCGAACACCGGCATAAAGATAAAGCTCTGGAGTTTGAAGTAGGCACCGAAGGTGGCCACCGCCGTGGAGGAAAAGCCCCCCAGAATCAGGTTCAGGAAGAATACCATCACCGAGCCCACCGCCTGCATGATGATGGACGGCACGCCGATCTGGTAGATTTCCTTAATGATGTGGAGATCCGGGCGGAAGCCTTTCATGCCGATCTTCAGCTCCGTATTCTTTTTAATATTCAGGTACACACCCAGCAGCGCCGCAAACGTCTGTCCGAAAACCGTGGCGATGGCCGCGCCGGCAACGCCCAGTTTCGGCGCCCCCAGCAATCCGAAGATCAGAATCGGGTCCATAATAATGTTGATAATCGCACCGCTTCCCTGGATCAGCAGGATGTAGGAAGTTTTGCCCGTGCTCTGCAGCAGCCGCTCCACACACAGCTGCAGGAATACCATGATAGACAAAGTACAGACGATACTCAGATAGGTGGAACCGTATTCTACAATCCGGGCGTTCTTTGTCTGGAACGCGATGAACGGATGCGCCGCCATGCCGATCAGCAGGAACAGCAGATACGTTGCAAAGGCCAGGAAAATTCCATTCTGCGCCACTTTATTGGCCCGGTCAAAACGTTTTGCTCCCAAATATCGAGAAATCAGTGCACTCATGCCCACCGCCGTACCGATGGCGAACGCCAGAATCAGCGCCTGAATCGGGAAGCACATGGACACCGCCGTCAGGGCGTCTTCGTTGATCCAGGACACGAACATGCTGTCCACAATGTTATACGCCGCCTGAACGAACATGGAAATCATCAGCGGAAAAGACATCTTCAGCAGGAGCCCCTTCACCGGCGCATACCCCATCCGATTTTCCGGCTGCAAATTCTCTTCACTCATCATTTCTTTACTCAAACTAAATCTCAACCTCTCTTTTTTTGCATTCTTCTCATATATATTACCTTTTATTTTAACACACTTTTCCATTCATTTGGATAAAATAAAATATTATCAGGCGAGCGCGGCCGGGGAAGTCCGGGCGGGGCGAACTTTTTTTACCGAAAAGCTCATGCAAAATCCGCATGGGTACCCCAACAAATACTCTAATTTAGTGTCGGAAATTGTACTCGAAATACAAATTTGTGTCCAAAATTGCACGGTTTCCCATACAATTCAAGGTTTTTTCTAACTTCTTTAATTTTTATAACAAAAATTTTTAAAATTTTTTGTTGACAAGCACAGAAACTTGTTTTAAACTAATCCCATCAGTCAGAGAGTTGGTTGGAATAAGTTTTTATCTCTGACGGGAATTTGAAACTGAATCTATAAAATAGGAGGTTGCATTCATGAAACAATTCACAGCAATGCTGAGCACCATTGACGGTTATGTGTGGGGCATCCCCATGCTGGTACTCATTATCGGAACCGGTCTGCTTCTCACCGTGAGAACCGGAGCCCTGCAGTTCTGCAAATTGGGTAAGGCGCTGAAGTACATGGTTCACAACGAGGAAGGCGGCGAAGGAGAGGTCTCCAGTTTCGCAGCGCTGACCACCGCACTGGCGGCCACCGTTGGAACCGGTAACATCGTCGGCGTTGCCACCGCAATCTGCACCGGCGGACCGGGCGCATTGTTCTGGATGGAAGTTGCTGCCTGCGTGGGTATGGCAACCAAATATTCGGAAGGTCTCCTGGCCGTAAAATACCGTGTGCTGGACGAAAACGGCAAGGCACTGGGCGGACCGTTCTACTACATCGAAAGAGGTCTGGGACCGAACTGGAAATGGCTGGCAAAACTTTTCGCCTTCTTCGGCGCGGCAGCCGGCATTCTGGGAATCGGCACCATCACTCAGGTGAACTCCATCACCTCCGCAGTGGGCCGGGTATTCGATCCGGAAGGCAAGCACATTGCATTCTCCATCGGCGACCACTCCTACACTTGGACTACAACAATCGCTGCAATCGTCGTAACCGCACTGGTGGCACTGGTTGTCATCGGCGGCATCCAGAGAATCTCTTCCGTAGCATCTCTGGTCGTTCCGGCAATGATGGTTCTGTACGTAACCGCAGCCGTTGCAATTCTTGTATATAACTACGCTGCAATTCCGGCAGCAATCGCCACCATCGTAAAAAGCGCATTCGGTATGGATGCGGTTGCCGGCGGTGCGCTGGGTGCCATGATTGCTGCAATGCAGAAGGGTGTTGCAAGAGGTATTTTCTCCAACGAATCCGGTCTGGGTTCCGCACCGATCGCGGCGGCGGCAGCGCAGACAAAGGAACCGGTTCGTCAGGGTCTGGTATCCATGACCGGTACTTTCCTGGACACCATCGTTATCTGCACCATGACCGGTCTGACCATCGTCATCACCGGTTCGGACAAAGTGGGTCTGGAAGGCGTAGACGTAACCATTCGTGCTTTTGGCCAGGGACTTCCTTGGAGCGAAACATTCGGCGCCATCCTGCTGATGATCTGCCTGGCAGTATTCGCTTTCACCACCACACTGGGCTGGGACTACTACGGCGAACGCTGCTTGGAGTACTTCACCAATAAAAACATGAAAGCCGTAAAGGCATACCGTTACCTGTACATTCTGGCGGTTCTCATCGGTCCGTTCCTCACACTGGAATTCGTATGGACCTTCGCCGACATCTTCAACGGCCTGATGGCATTCCCGAACCTGGTTGGACTTCTGGGACTCAGCGGTGTCGTTGCGGCAGAAACCCGCAGCTACTTCAAGCGTCTGAACGCCGGCGAAGTAGACGAAGGCGAAAAGTTCCGCAAGAAACAGAAGAACGCAGCATAACGCATTCATATCATTTCCTATATCATCACACAATTTGATGAAAGAATCCCCGGGGCGTCCTCCAAAATGACCCCGGGGTTTCTTTCGTTCTTTTTTCTATTCCTCCAGCTGCTTCTGCATCGTCCGGTGGCTCTCGATGGTCAGCAGCTTCTCTTTAATATCCAGCCCGCCGTTATACCCCGTCAGCCGGCCCCTGGATCCGATGACTCGGTGGCAGGGAATCACCAGCGGCAGCCGGTTGTGGTTCGCCGCAATGCCCCCCGCCCGCCAGGCTTTGGGGCTGCCGGCGGCTTCGGCAATTTCCCGGTAGGTGCGGGTTTCGCCGTAAGGGATGTCCAGCATGGCACACCACACTTCTTCCTGGAAGCGGGTTCCTTCCATGCGAATGGGAAAGGTGAATTCCTCCCGCTCTTCTTCCAGGTATTCCTGAATCTGCCGGCAGGCCTTCTTCAGGACGGGGGCAACTTCGGCGCAATTCAGGTTGTTCCGGGTGTAGGCCGGTCCTTCGACGGCGGGGAGAGCGCTTCCCTCAAAGAAGACGGAGGGGAAGGGGTCTCGGAGAAAAGCGATTTCCCGAATCTCCTTTTGATTCCCTTTGATTTTCAGTTTTCCGATGATTCCCGTATCATAAATGACGGTTTCCATCCGCCCTTCCCGGTTTTCCTGCATTTCGACCTCCTGTTTCTATCAATCCGTTCATTGGAGCCATTGTATCACAAGAATCGCGCCGGTAAAGGGCCGCGGAACAAAAAGGACTTTTCCCACAGGAAAAAGTACGAAAACACCCGAAACGTAAACTTCCGAATATAAAAAAACCGGTCAATGCATCTGCATTGACCGGTTTTTCTCCTCTTGGAGCTGCTGGCGAGAATCGAACTCGCAACCCCTTCATTACGAGTGAAGTGCTCTACCATTGAGCCACAGCAGCACGTTCGTAACCGAATTGCCCTATGATTATACACGAACGAAGAGGTAATTGCAAGGGTACGCCCCTTTTATTTTTCTTATCCGATGTCTTTGATATTGCCAAAAGCCAGGCCCACATAGCCTTGGGCGTATGCGGCCGCCACCATCTCGCCCGCGCTGTTCATGTACACCAGGGTGCCGGACGACTTCTCCACGAAGGTGAAATTTTTCTTTTTCAGCGCCGTGAGGTATTTCTGATAGGTTTTCTTCCCGGCTTTATATTGGACGGAGGTCACCCCGTCGGCCTTCAGGAATTTGCCGCGCTTTCCGTACAGAGCCCCAAAATCCGGGATTTTATATCCTTTATAGTGCTTCGGCACCGTGATTCTGCACTTCAAAACAATGCCGTTCCGCACAGCCGTAACGGTACAGGTTCCGCCCTTTATCCCAGTCACCGTTCCCTTCTTGGACACCGTCGCCACCTTCTTGTTGCCGGATTTCCACCGGATACGGCCCTTCCCGCCGGTCACCTTCAGCCGGAAGCTCCGGGAATTGTAGACGGTGATTTTCTTTTTATTCAGCCGCGGATTCACTACGGTCACCTTGCAAGCGTATTTTTTCCCGCCAAAACGAGCGACCACCTTACAGGTCCCGCTTTTCTTTCCTTTCACCACGCCCTTACCGTTGACCGTGGCCACTTTCTTGTTGGAGCTGCTCCACTTCACACCGGCCTTCGCCCCCACCAAAACATTGGTGAACCGGGCATTCTTCCGAATGGTTTTCTTCTTATACTTCAGCCCCTTCGGCTCCACCGTCACCTTGCACGCCGCCCGGCTGCCCGACGGAAAAACCGCGCTCACCGTGCACTTCCCGGCGCTCTTGGCCGTGACCAGCCCATTTTTGTCCACGGCAGCGACTTTCGCATTGTCGGACGCCCAGGTCACATGGACCGGCAGCCCTTCCGGCTGAGTATTCACTAAAACCAATTTCTTTTTCGCCTTGTACTTCAGGTTCAACGCGGCCGGGAGCTCCCCGGACTGCGCCTCGGTCGGCGGATTTTCTTCCGGATTTCCTTCCCCCGGCGGAATCCCCGGTCCTTCCGGCTCCTCCGTTGCCCCGCCGTCCCGGCTTCCTTGATTTTCTTGACTTCCTTGACCTTCAGCAGTTGTTCCAAGCTGCCTGCTGCTACCTTTATCAGTTGCCGATCCCACCTCTGCAGCTGCAAAAGCCGGAATCACAGACACCACCAAAATTCCTGCGAGGACCATTGCTAGAATCCGTTTCATATTCTGTCCTCCACTTACAACTATTCAGGTTAACACGTCTTAAGTGGAGTATATCAGAGCCGCCGCCCACTCGCAAGGGGCGATGGCAACATGGACGGCCGACGGGCAGGATTCGGGCCGCTGGGCTGGATTCGGGCCGGCACCCATACAATAAAAAACGGCTTGCAGGAGGAACTCGTCCTCATGCAAGCCTACATCTAGTCTTTCTTTTCCCCTTATTACGAAACGTTCCCCCTTCGCTCTGCCGGGCACCTACGGCTCGTTGTTTGTATTTTTACAGAGCGTTTTTTTACAAGATTACACGGTGCATCTTACGATGTACAGTCCATCCTGATAGGTGTCCACGTAAATGTATCCGCGGTCGTCTACCAGAACATCTTCGGCGATGCCGATGTGCGGTCCCGGGAACAGCGTGCCGTCCTCGATATCGAACCAGGTGCCTTCCGGATCCGGCGGCATGAAGTAAGCGATTTCCTTCGGAACGAATGGATCCGATACGTCGTAGACGCGAAGGCCTGCCTGGAAGTGGCAGTTGTAGACTCTGTCGTCTCTCTGCTCCAAGCAATCCTGCGGTGCGGCGTCGTACATGTTGTGCGGGCCGAATACCACGCGCTGGCCGTCAATGATGTTGAAGTTCTCGCCGTGGCACTTTTTGTATTCCTCCGGGACTTCCGGATACGGGAATACGGAAATCAGGGACGGGTTCTCTTTGTCACCGGTCTCAATCATTCCGATGATGTTCATCGGCTGGCTGGTGATTCTGTGGAACATGCCCTCTTCACGGTTCGGATCGAAGTACCAAGGACGCTCCCCTTCGGTGGTTACGATGGCGAACGGTCTGTCGCCCAAAGGCATTGCGGTGTGCACCGCTGCGCCGGACTGGCCGTTGGAGAACGGCGGGTTCAGCGGAACATTGCCCAGCAGTCTCGGACGGGTTTTGTCCTTCACATCGATCATGCAGAATCCCACGTTCGGGAATGCCGCATAGACGATATCGTTTCTCTCGGTGATGGCGTGGCCGTTCGGCAGCTTCATGAACGGCTCGGTTCCGAATTCCGGAATATCCGACGCCTTCTTGTTGCCCAGATACTGGCCGTCTGCCCACCAGCTGCCCACCTCAACCGGATGAGTCGGGTCCTCCAGGTCGATGATGCGCAGGATGTATCCCATATAATTTCTTTTACTGCCCATGATGTACGCATATCTGCCGCCATCATAGTAGCTCCGGTGCACGCCCGGACCGTCTTCACACTCGAACTGACCCAGGAACTTCGGATTCCATGGATCCTCGGTGATGTCGTAGATCTTGAAACCGCCCCAATATGGCTGTTCGTGTGTTCCGTGGAGTACCCGCATGGTTCCGCCGTAGCAAGCAATCAGCTTCCCGCCGGCCACCTGAATCTTCGCCAGGGACTGACCGTCATGGATCTCGCTGACCCAATCGCCCTCGACCCACTTGGACACCGGATTCTTCGGATCCGTCACTTCAATAATATTAAAACCATTATCCCGGAAGCACGCCGAATAGATAAAATATCTTCCATCTTCCGTGCGATGCATTCCCATCTGGAATCCCGGCTTCTTATTCAGGTCATTGTAGCCGACAAATTCCATGTTCTTCAGCAGCATTTCGGTTCTTCTGCTCATGAATTTCCTCCTTATAATCGTTTTTTCTCCAATCCCTTCCACTAAAAAAAGGATATCTTCGATAACTCGATGATATCCTTTTTGTCCTTCAATTGGAAATGCGATTTTTGAGGGGGAGGTTATGCAAAAAAAGCATTACCTCTCACCCCACACGTCCGACTCCCCGAACGGAACCGTTTGGCGCAGTTCTTCGGGGGCGTCTGCTGCCTGCGGCAGCGCGGTCACGCCTCCGGCTTCCCTTGGGGAACCCGCGCCCGGATGAATTCCCGAAAACGCTCCAATGCCGGATTGCCGCTGTCCTTCCGCTGGATCATCTGAACCGGCAGCTCCGGTTCCCCATCCAACGGGATGGCCACCGTCTCCGGACCGGCGATATCCTGCATGGAATTGTGGAGAATCATTACTCCGTAATTCATGTCCACTTCCAGCAGTGCGGTAGTCACGGAAGAAACGCTCTTGGCAATGTGGGGAGCAAATCCGTATTGCAGGCACAGTCCCATAGTCCGGTTGAACCCAAAACGAGACTGCGAAGCATCCACCACGATGAAACCTTCCGAGCGCAAGTCCTTCACGGAAACTTTTTCCTTCGATGCCAGCGGATTGTTCCGGTTCATGAAAACGCAGTCGTGATCCCAGGAAATAACGGTTCCGTTCAGCTGTTCTCTGTATACCTCCGGAAAATGCACCAGAATTCCACAGTCCAATTCCCCTTCCTGAATCTGATCGAAGGCGGCGGATTCACTGGTGTTTCTGAAATCGATTTCCACATCCGGGTTTTCCTCTGCAAACTGCCGAATCATTCGACCGGTGTTCCCCGCCCGAATGCCGTCCTCCAGAATTCCGACGGTAAGCTTTTTCCTCTCCGCACTGAAGCGCTTGGCATCCTGCATCAGCTCGTTATATTCGTTCAGTATCCGTTCGCAATGCCGAAGCACGTTCTGTCCGGCGGGAGTCAGTTTCGGATTCACCTTGTCCCGCTGAATCAGCTTAACGCCGATTTCTTTTTCCATGCTCTCAATCATTCGACTGAAGGCGGGCTGGGACATGTACATTTGCTTCGCCGTCTTGGAAAAATTCAGGGTTTTGGATAATTCCAGGAAACCTTTCATCTGTTTGATGTTCATATTCGCACCTATTTCTCTACCAGACCGTAGCCAAAAATATCCTTGCTCTTAATCGGATATCCGTTTCGCTTGCATATTCCTTTCCATTTCTTCTCATCCTTGCCCGTAAAACCGGAGTTTCCCTCGATGGTGTAGACCTTCCCTCGGAACACCGAGGCCACCAGTCCCACGTGATCCACGGAGCCATCGTGTTCCCAGTCGAAGAAAATGATATCCCCGGCTTTCGGCTTGTACCCGTCTCCCTGCTCGTGGTACCGATCCCGATCTCGGAACCAATTCACCTGCTGCGGCACGTAGCAGGACATGGGCACCTTGCCGTCATCGATCAAACCGTTCTGATCGGCGCACCAGGAAATAAAGCAGGCACACCAATCCACATGAGAATCAAACCCGTACCACTGCCAAAACTTCTTTCCGCCGTAGTTTCCCAGCTGGGTGCGGGCGGTCTCCACCATAGGAACATCTCCGTCCAATACCGTTCCGCCGGCTTTCAGCAGATTGTTTACATACCGGCCGCCCAGAACCAGATTCATTCCTATAAGACAAAGGATGATTATCGTCAGCGACCGCCTCCGGATTCGATGCTGTTTTCTTTTCCGCTGTGCCTTGCGAGCGGCCCGAATCCGTCGCTCCGCGTAGCGGCGCATCACTTCATCATCGCCGCTTTCCAGGGCCTGCAGTTCTTCCGGCGTCAGCTGCACCTGCGGGCTTGCAGTTTTCTTTTTCTTCCGTTTCTTCCTTATATTAAACATCTGTGTACCTTGTTAATCTCCTTCCCTGCGCAACAATTTATTTTACCACTTTGAACACAAGAAAATTGATATAAATGTGAAAAAAATCTGCGGCTCTGCCGAGCGGCCGGGCCGGATTCTTCCTTTTTTCAGGCCCGCGGTTCGCGCTCCAAAACCGAGTTCATTGGTTTTGCGGACTGGCGGGCGCGAACCGAGCCGGCGGGCCGGGCACAAATAAGAAGGGAGCTTGCACCGGCGCAAGCTCCCCACATCTTAAAATTCCAATTAAATACCCCTACTCCATTACATGCTTCTGGATTTCCGGGTAGCGGCGGACACGCACTTGATGATCGCCGCACGGAAGCCGTTGTCTTCCAACACTTCACATCCTTCAATGGTGGTTCCGGCCGGAGAAGTCACCATGTCTTTCAGCTGGCCCGGGTGCATCCCGGTATCCTTCAGGAGTTTTGCGGACCCCAGCACCGTCTGAATCGCCAGCTCGTAAGCCACATCCCGGGTCAAACCTTCTTTTACGCCGCCATCGGCCAGCGCCTCCACGAACATTGCCACGTATGCCGGGCCGCCGCCGGAAAGACCGCAGGCCGCATCCAGGTCATAGGTCTTTACCCAAGTAATGGTGCCGATGGACTCGAAGAGTTTTGTGGCAAAATCCCGCTCTGCATCCGTCAGGTCGTTTTCCTTGCTGCATGCGAATGCTCCTTCAAAAACAAGCGCCGGGGTATTCGGAAGCAGCCGCAGAATGCGGAATTCTTTTACCGCACAGGCATCCCGCAGACGCTCCACAGACACGCCCGGAAGGATGGACAGCATCGCCTTGTCTTGCAGTCCCTTGCCGGTCTGCGCCATGGCATCCGGCATCTGCTGGGGTTTTACCGCCAGAAGGGTTACATCCGAGTTCGCCGTGACATCTTCATCGTCCTTCGCCACCTTCAGGCCGAACTCCGCCGCCGCTTTCCGCGCCGACTCCTTGATATCGTAGACCAGCACATCTTCCTTTGTCAGAACGCCGCTGGCCACCGCACCTTTCACGATGGCACCGCCCATGTTTCCGAATCCAATTACGCCAAATTTCATCTCAAGTACCTTCTTTCTCTTTCGTTCTTTTCGTCCAATTCCCTAGAATCGTTCTCCCTCAAACTCCAAAATCCGATCGTATTCCGCCTGTCCAAAGAGCTTCACGTATTCCTGCACCGCCTTCCGGATGATTTCATCGGCACTCTCCGGGAACGCCTTCTGGATTTCATCGGTGATGGTGTAGTAGATGTGTGCCGTGTGGTAGTCGAAATCCTGCATGGCCGAAGTGCCCAACTCCTGTTTCTTCCGGTTCATCTTCGCCAGATCTTCCTCCGTCAGCGGCTGCCCCCAGTCGAACTCACAGCGCTTGCCGCCCCAGCTCATGGTCGGCACGTTGGGAGTACAGACGAAATCCTCGCAGAATCCCTCGTACACCGCCTTGTCCACATTCACGCAGTACTCCCGGCCGTACTCCAACAGGCCGTACTTGTTCCAGGCGTCACACCATGCGCATTTGCTGATGTAACTCTTCAGGGTCGGTTCCGTCTCGTCGTATCCGAACTCCATCTGTCCCTCGTAATCCGGCTTCCACTCGCCGTAGGCCTGATTGGTCCACAGGGCAATCGGATCCCCGTTGGCCTTCGCTCGAGCCGCCATCCGCGCGCCCCGCTCCCGGCCGTACCGAATCATACCTTTCTGAATGACCTCCCGGCCTTTCTCGCCTTCGGTCTCCACCGTGTATTTACAAAGCAGCGCGAACACGATTGCTTGATTTTCAATTCTCAGCATTTGCCTACCTCCTTGGTTGCTTATTGGTACTCACTATACGCTTTTCTGTTCCAAATTTCAATATTTTACAGAAATATTTATCCTATGTACCAAATTATATGCTTTTTCGCTTGCTTCCTCAACCGTTAATCCGTCGATAAAAAGAATCTCGCCTCGCGCGGGTTATCGATTCTGTCAATAAAAGAAAACGCCGCTGCAGTAAAAGCCCCGCAACAGCGTTAACTCGATTCGATTCTATTTCATTCTATTCCACGCGTTCCAACAGAACTTCCGCATTCCGGCAGCAAACCATGCCGGAATCATTTCCATCCACTCCGCTGTGGATGATTTTTCGTTTCTCTCCTTTTTCCATCATTTGAACGGCTTCCCGAATCACCGTTCCTTCCAGGACTCCACCGCCGATGGTGTCAATTCGATCATCCGAAGAATAGACCAGCATCTTAGTTCCCGGATTCCGGGGCGAACCGCCGCCGTTATCCACCAACGTACACAAAATTCCGGCGGCGGGATGCAGGGCCTGCCGGCCCAGCATCTCCCGGCTGTAGGAACACACCTCTTCCGCTCCGGAATTCTGCAGCTGAATCAGTTCCGCCATCACCGACACACCAATCTCCGCCGGGGTTTTCGCCCCGATGTCCAAGCCTACCGGCGAGTGGAGCTTTTCAAAATGTGCTTCCTCAATCCCTGCCTGTACCAGATTGCTCCGAAGCGCTGCGATTTTCTTTGGACTGCCCAGCATCCCCACATAAGAGTAGGGTTTCCGGAAAATCTCCTCCAGGCAGTCCTGATCCATTTTATGCGCCCGCGTCATCACCAAATATTTGCAGTTGTCCGTATTTTCCAATTCCCGGATGGCTTCCCGGAATGGTTTGCACACCACCCGGTCCGCCCCGGCCTCTTCTGCCTGCTTCGCGTATTCCTCCCGGTCTTCCAAAACCGTCACGTTCATGCCCAGCAGCTTTGCCATCCGAAGGCACGACAGGGCTACGTGTCCGGCGCCGCAAATAATCAGTCGTGATTCCGGTCTCAACACTTCTGTCAGCCATCGAATGTCGGCCAGGTCCACGACTCGGCTCTGCTCACACCGCATCCAATTCCGAATTTCCGGATTCTCCAGATCCTCCTTCTTCAGTCGGCAATCCTCATTCCGCCATACGATTTCTTTTCCGGAAAGAATGACTTTATCGCCTCTTTCCTCGTCCAACGAGCTGAGCACCAGCCCGCGGCCTCCGTTCTGAAGCACTGCTTGAATCCCTTTGAAAAAATCCTTCATCTAATTCTCCTTCTGCCGGTCGAAATACCGGTACAACACTTTTGTGAACGGCGGAATGTCCGTTTTCTGGGCCGCTTTCCAGCGTCGCTCCTTTAACTCTCGCTCGTTCCTGATACATTCCCGTGCGTCCAGAATCAGCTCTTCCGGCGTCACCTTCACTCCGGTGCGCTCTTCCGTCATCTTAGCCAGGAGCTCGAAACTTTTCGGATTATCCAACAACGCAAAAGAAGTGAAGATGCAAAGTCCCAAATTCTCCAGCACAAAAATCTGTGCGTACAGCAGCTCCAATCCGCTGAGATTTGCCAATGCCGGATACGCATTGTTCATCTGAATTTGGAAAAGGTGTTCCTCATCGATGGCTTCCTTATCCAGCCATTTTCGGAGATCCTTTTCTCCGTACAAGGACGCCACGCCAAATGTTCGTGATGCGATAACCCGTCCCACCAAGGTTCCCTTTTCAATTTCATCCAGCCATTCCAGCAAATGTTTCTCTCCGTGTTCGATGCCGTTGGCTTCCGCAAAAACCTTCGCGGCGGTGACGAACTCCGTCCCCACGATGCAGATATCCGTCGCTTTTTTCTGAATCGCCGTCGCCAAGTCGTAATCGCTAAGTCCGAAACAATTCACCAAAGCGGCGTTCACTTCACTCTCCGCCGGAGACGAATACTGTCTTCCTTCATAATCCGAATGGCGGTTCAGGCAGCCGATGGCACACATAGGTGCACAGGTATAATTGATTCTCTGACGTTTCTTCTCAATCGGTGTCGTCGCCTTCCGCACTCCGTGCTTCTGCTCCTTCCGCGGTTCCATGCCGTCCAGTGTCCGGCCGCTTTTCAGAATTTTCAGCAGCGTAATGGAGCCATAGCCCGGAAGGGCATCCCCGCAGATTTCATCCTGTGTAATCACGCGGGTCAGCTGCTTGCTGTATTCCCAATAAGTATCCGGATGCACACATTCCCGAAGGAAGGAACCTTTTGCGTCCACCACCAATGCCTTCAGATTCTTTGCCCCGAACACATCGCCGAAACCGCTTCGTGGGCTGTGATATTCCGGCGAGCCTTCCGGATATGTGCAAAAGAAACTTGCCAAAGACATTCGCCGCACACCGGTCTCGCAGATTCCCAGCACCGCACTACCGTGAGAATACTTATTCCGCAGTGCATGAACGATTTCACCGGCATGGGATTTCGCCAATTCCGGACATTTGTTAAAAGCAACGCCCGCCTCGTCCAGATGGATTACCGTGTCCGGCGACGTTGCTTTTCCCGTAATCACGATTCCGGCAAGTCCCAGGCTGCCCAGTTTCTGAGGCATATTTCCGGTAGTATTGCACATCTGCAATCCCTTTCCTTTGCCTTCCACCGTGCTTATAAACATCCGGTTTCCGCTGGGGGTCTTGCAGCCTACCAGCAATCCCGGCGTCAGTACGATTACGTTTTCCGGATCATACCGGTCCGTCTCCAGACCGGTATGATCCTCAATCAGTTTTGCCGCAAGGCCTCTGCCGTAGGGAACGCCCTTTTTGAACTCATAGGGTTCCTTCCGACACTTTTCTGTGGTCAGATCGATATGCAAAACAAATTCACTCATACAACACTCCTGTTATTTCTTGATTTTTACCGACTTCACCGCAGAATATGCGCTGTAGACGGTCTTCCCGTTCACCTTACTAAGGCTCCGGATTTTGTAATAATAGGTTTTCTTTTTCTTTAGCTTCGAATTGGTATAGGAAACTGCGGAGCCCTTGGTGGTTGTTACCTTCTTAAAACCGTTTTTTTTCTTCTTCGAACGGTACACCTGTATGCCCGTCGCCCCGGACTGCTTCTTCCACTTCAGCACCGCTTTTTTCTTCTTCGTATTCTTCACGCTTGAAATGGATGGTTTGTTCAAACCCATCCGGACATTCAGAATACCGGAATACGCACCGGTATAGATATTGCCGAAGCCCAGGTCCTTCTGCACCCGAATTTTGTAATAGTACCAGCCGCCCGGCGTCCGCTTTGTATCGGTATACTTTGTAGAGGATCCGGAAAGCGTGTAAATCTTGGAATACTTTCCGTTCTTCGATGTGCTGCGGTACACCTCGTATCCCCTCGCACCGGCGACGCCCTTCCACTGCAGGATTACCTTCGTAGTTCCGGATTTCTTGATTCCGGTGAGCGTTCCGGCAGGGATATCCGCTTTAAAGGACGGATTCTCCCATGCCAGAATCGGGTATCCGCTGTTGCACTGCTCTCCATCCGGGATATATGCACTTCCAAGCTTTGAAACGCCGGCTTTCAGTGCCGCATCGGTCAGGTCGGTCACTCCTTGATGCGCAGCATTTTTCGTACCGTTCACCCGATTTTCCAGCACGTAATTATTTTTGAAGTTGTCATCGGATCCCTCTGCAATAAAAGCATCTCTTTTTACCGCAGAAGATTCCGGCGCGTCCGCCGCAACCGCCCCGGCCACGTAGCAATTCGTCACCGCCGCCTTCGCCAGTGCCATATTCTCCGTCATGTTCATGAACCCGGCGACAGTGGTTCTGCTTCCTGCCGTCACGTCTCCGCTGCTGAAGCAATTCGTAATTTCTGAAGTTCGCTTATTGATGAAGCCCACCAGGCCTGCAGCGTACTTTAAATAACCCGTACCGGACACCTTACCTCGGTTCGAGCAACGGTTCATGGTCAGAACGCCTTCCGCCGTTCCCACGATGCCGCCGCAAGCGCCGGTATCCGAAGCACCGGACCGGGTGTTTTGAGAAGCGGACACATTTCCTTCATTTCTGCAATTTGTGAGGGTCACCGGAGCCACGCAATACCCCAGGATTCCGCCGACGTATTGGTGCGTGCCGGTGATGCCTCCTTGCATCCGGCAATTCTCGATTTTTACATCGTCGGTGCCCAGGAAGGATGTAGTTCCCATTACGCTTCCCACGATGCCGCCCAGCTCGCTCATTCCCGTCATATTGCCCATGGCGGTGCAGTTTCGAATCACGGTAGTCCCTTCCCCGCGGCCCACGATACCGCCGGTCTCTTTGGAATTCTTCACCTGAATATCGGTGGTGCAATTCTCCACAGTGGTATTGATGGCTCTTCCCACGATACCGCCGCTGTACCCGGCAGCCGCAAGGAAATTTCCTTCCACCTTTACATTTTTGATAACCGCATTTTCCGCAACGCCGATTAGTCCGCCAAAGGTCCCGCTGATTTTACCGTATACCGGATTGGAGAAATTCACGTTGATATTCTTCACGGTATGGCCTTGACCATCGAAGGTTCCCCGGAACGGATCCCCCGGATTTCCGACCGTCCTCCACAAACGCGCCCCTTCCGTACCATCATCGTTCCGAAGATTGATGTCCGCCGCCAGGCGAACCGTCTTTCCTTTGAAATCCGTGCCGTCCATGTCCACACCGTCGGAAATCAGCTGTGCCATTCCCGCCAGTTCCCGGGCATTATGAATGGTGTAGGTTTTGTCCTTCTCATGTCCGCGATACCAGGAAACATCCGCCTGAGTCATCCAATCCTTCTTTTGGATTTTCGGCTCCATAATAACGGTCACATCGCCTTTTCCGGTCACTTCCAGCGTATCGCTGCTTCCATCGGCCAGCTGTGCGGAATTCTTTTCCTGGGAAGACGGTTTTCCGAATTTTCCGCTGTATTCGTAATTCACATCGGTCGGCACCGCATCCTTGTTCAGGGTTCCGGTCACCTTCAACCGATCTCCCTGATAGATCTGCGCGCCGTTCTCCAGCGTTTCCTGAACTTCCTGATGATCCTTCCCGCTGTACACCCGGGTCACATGGATAACGAAGGAGTTGTGGGTCGGAATGATTAACTTCGCCGTCTTTACCGAAACGAATTTCGCGGAGATTTCCGTATCACCGGTTACCGTATAGAAATCTCGAGATATTTCTTTTCCGTTTGCGGTAAAAGAACCCAAGCGGTAGCCGGAGGTCGGCGATGCTTTCAATTCCAGCGTGCTTCCGTACGAAACCGACACGGAGGAAGATGCTCCGGAAGCCGTTACGGTTCCCTGCTCCGGATTCTTTATCGTAACGCTGCATTGGTCTGCCGGAATTCCGTTCTTCTCAAAATACAGCACCGGGTGCTCTGTCCCTTCCACGAACACCGCACCGTTTCGATTCAATCGCTCCACCGTGGAAGCACTCTTCATCTCCGCCTTGGAAATTCCGTCTACCTCTTTCACGATGGCCTTGCTCTCATCTCCGGTATTGAAACCGGTTTTCTTCTCATCTGCTTTTTCCGGATTCAGATACAGACAGTTTTCCACGGTGTATCCCGCACCGGACTCTCCGTCTTTGCCGATTTCCTGTCCGGCATACGCATTGTTGGATTCCTCGCCGCCGGAAGTCACACCGGCATTTTCAACGGTTCCCACATTGAAGCAGTTGATGATATCCGCTGCGGCGTAGTTGTATCCGTTGCTTCCCACGATTCCGCCCACTTCCTCATAGGCAGCGGCGATGTGGCCGGCGTTATAACAATTTCGAATGATGGAATTTCCCCACGGTGCGCCGACAATGCCGGCACATCCGCGCATATCCGTAGAACGAACCGTCGCGTAATTGGCGCAGTTCTCCACGATGCAGGAGTAATTGGTTTCACCGATTCGGCCCACAATACCGCCCACACAGCGGCGGCCCAGAACATCGCCTTTCAGCACCACGTTCCGCACGGTGGGGTGATTTTCCTTAGCAAAATCAATCTTGCAATCCTTGGCATTCTTCGTCACGCGGTCTACACCGCCCCCCAGATATCCCACCAAGCCGATATTCCAGGAATAGCCGAAACCTTTTCTGCTGTATCGATTGCAGTGAATTGAGATGGTATGTCCTCGGCCGTCCAAAACACCCTGGAAACGGGTATCGATGACTTTTGGATCCTCCGCATCTCCCCGGAGATCGATGGCGTGCTTGCCGCCGATGCAGGTGAAATTCTTCAGTTCCCCGGTGTCCTCGTCTTTTCCCATCATATTGATATCCGCCGTGATTTCCACCGTGCGATACCGCATGTCATTGTACAAATCATCCGACGCGAAAATTCCGGTCTCCCGCGCCTTTGGCAGGCGGTACACCTCATCTTCTACGCCGCCGCCCTGTTGCTCCAGCAGGCGAGTGTATTCCTTCACAGCGGTCATATATTTGTGCTTTATCGTGCCGTCTTCCGCTTGAGTTCGGTTGGGATCGATAATCTGATCCTCTCTGGTTTCCTTCTCGTCCACCATTCCGTTCACAATGGCCGCCAATCCCGCCAGCTGCGCCGGGGTGGAAATTTGGAACGTCTTTTTTTCCGGATCATACCAGCTCAGGTCCACGCCGCCATCCCACACCTTTGTATTGGTAAAAGTAGCTGTCACGCGGAAGTCTGAGGCGTCCGAATCTGTTTTTACCAGATTGCTTATATCGTAAGAGAATGTTCCGTCATTCTCATTGTATTCAATGTAATGCTCTTTTTCTTTTCCATTCTGCCGATAGAGAATCCGGATTGTGGCCAATTGATAGTTCGTATCCGGGATTGCCCGTCCCCGAATTGTTCCGTCGGCTTCGTCCAACTCTACCCGGCCGTGTCGAATGGAATCGGATACGGTGCAGACATCTTCATCTTCCGGTACCGCTTTTTCTTCCGTATTCTCGCTGTTTTCTGCAGGCAGATTCTTTTCTTCGGATTCAATCTGTTTTTCCGTCTTCTGTTCCGGCGCACGGTTCTCCCCTTCCGCATCATTCGAAACAGAGGATTCGGACGATGCCGAATCCTCTGCCTGATTCTGCACGGAAGAATCCGCATAGGACACCATGGTATTCCACGGAAGTCCTCCTGCAATCATGATTAAGGAAAGTGCAGCTGCTGCCGCTTTCTGAATAGTTCCCCGATTCATTTTGTTCTCCGTTACATGTATTCGTATTGATTGATACTACTTCTTAATTTTTACAGTCTTCGCAGAAGTGAAGGAGCCCTTCACGGTCTTCTTGTTCACGGTTCTGTATGCTCTTACTTTATAGGTGTATTTCTTATGCTTCTTCAGCTTCTTATTGGTGTATTTAACGGTAGTTCCCTTCTTGATTGTAGCAATCTTCTTGTAGGAACCCTTCTTGGACGATTTCCGGTATACTTCATAGCCGGTAGCCTTGCTGACCTTCTTCCATGTCAGCTTTACGCTCTTCTTTTTAACGTTCTTTGCCTTAAAGGATGCCACCTTGCCCGGTTTGAACGCGCTGCCGGATACCTTTACCTGTACGGATGCACTCAGTTTTCCCAGTGTTGCGGTTACGGTGCAGCTTCCGATTCCGGTTGGTGTAACGGTTCCGTTCTTTACAGATGCCACCTTGCTGTTGGATGTGGTCCACTTCAGATTTTCCGTGAACTTTGCCGATGCCGGAGCAACGACAGCCTTTACGGTCTTTGCTTTTGTGGTTGTGAAAGAGAGAGATTTTGCACTCAGCTCCATTGCTTCCGGAGCAGCGGTAATGATGTTGATGCGGTCGAAATCGTTGATTGCATTCTTTCCGTTGCAGTCCGTTGCCGGATTATCAATCCAGTAATCGCCATCCTTCTGCTGTGTCACGCCGGTATATTTCGCACCGGTAAGTCCAATCAGGCAGGAATTCTTCGCTGCCGACCAGAAACCCTCTGCCGAGGTATCTGCCGCTGCAGCCTCTGCCTCGTCATAGGTCTTGTATTTCGAATTGGATACTGCCGTTGCCAGAATCGGTGTTACGGTCTTTCCTTCGATAACAGTTCTCGCATCCTTTCCGGCAGCCACATCCCAGGATCCCTTCATCACCTTTGTGGCTTTCGCCAGCTGGCTCATCGGCAGCGTGAACTTGTTCGGCTGTTCGTATTTCGGTGCCTGACAGAATGCCAGCTCCGCACCTTCCAGTTCGTTCTCGGAAATTCCGATTTCATCGAAGAACTTCTCCATCGGAACGCCCTTTCCAACAACATAGGCAATCTTTCCCGCTTTTTTCTTGGAAGCAAACGGGAATACCTGTACTTTGGATTCGGTATTCTTCCGGAACCACTCCTTGCTCAAGTGTCCGATTACCCTTGCGTGGTCGGTGCCTCCGTTCAGGACGACCTCCACGTTATCTGTGGAAGGAGCATCTGCTTCTGCATCCGCAAATGCGCTTCCGGTCATGCCACCCATCATTGTCGCCGCAACGACGAGTGCGAGCAGCAGGCTGCTCAGCCGTTTTTTGAGATTCATCATGTGTTCCTCCTTTTACATGATATGAAATAACCTATATTACTAGCTCAACCACCCCTTGGATGAACCGCAATATCACTTACTTGTCGATATCCACCTTGCTTCCGTCGGAAGCGATGATGTAATACCGATCGGTGGCCTTATCGTAATAGACCGTTCCCTGTTTCTCCAGACTGGAAGAATCCGATTCCTTCGTCTTGTCCAGATCCTTATCGGAGAATGAACTAACGGCATCCTTCTTGTCCACCTTCTCGGTCACTTGACCGTTCTGAGAAATATTTAAGTTCCAGCTGTTAATCAATGCCAGCATAATTCCCACAGCCAGCACCAACATGGCATCCACCAAATTGGCAACCGATGCCATTGGATTTACTTCTTCTTCCTCCATTCGGCTGCTCTGCCGACGAATGGAGCCACTTCCGCTACGCCTTAACATTTCGCTTTTCCACCTCCAGAATGCATTCCGCTAATGTTTCCAATACAGACATGTAGTTGTTGTACCAGCTCTTGCGAATGGTAGAAATTACCATCGCCGTGCCTGCGGAAAGCAATCCTAAGATTGTGGTGTCAAACGCCGTCAACAGGGAAGATGACAACGTAATGGTATCGCCCTGTCCCAGGGCAATGATTCCCGGTCCCAGCGGGATCAACGTTCCCAAAAGTCCCAGAATCGGTCCGATCTTTGCGATGATATCGGAAATCCGAATCCGCCGGCTATACACATTCTGTTCTTCCTCCACAATCCGGGCAGCCAGAGATTCTCTCATCAGCGGAGTAATATCCGGATGGGACAGCAGCTCCAGAAGCGCATTCCGCTGCCGCTTCAGCAGTCGGCTCTTTCGAACCGCTTCCTTTGTCTCCTCGCTGGTCTTCGTTTCATTTAACACATCCACCAAATGCGGAAGTTTCTCCTTGAGATGACGATGCTCCGTGAAAATCTCCGAGATCAACCATCCGATTAGAAATATGGTAACCACCAGCAGCAACAGAAGCAGTATAATTACCGGATTTTCCATTGCCGATGCGATAGCTCGCATCGCCTGGTTCAGTCTTGATAACTCCATTTTTCAGTTCTTCCTTTCTATGAACTACAACATTTTTCGAAAACGGATAAAGCCGAAGAGCGAACCCTCGATGGCAATGATTCCGGCAATCGCACCGGTGGCCCCTTTGAGGGCATTGCTTTTCTTCTTTATCTCCAACTGTTCCGCCTTATTATCCATCTTCTCCTGATGGGTGCTCATGGACGCCTGCTCTGCCGGTGCCTGTTTTTTCAGCGCTTGCTTCAGATTGTTCCCCGCATCTTTGGAGAGAACGAACATATAATTTTCCTTCGGTTTCTGAACGTTCCGGCTGGAACTTGGCACTTTAGATTTTCCGGCAGCGATTCCTTTTCCGCTTCCGGATGCCCCCTTTCCATTGCCGCCCTTTCCGGAACCGCCGGTATCCCCTTTCTGTGGTTCCTTCTTTTTCACATCTTTTTTGCCGACGTGAACCTGCACGGTAGTGGTAGCGTCGCCACTGCGAACTGTAATGGTGGCATCCCCTTCGCCTACGTACTCGATTTCTCCGGAGGAATTCACCTTCGCCACCGATTCATCGCTGGAAGAATATGTCATTTTCTCCTGCACCTTCTGCTGCAGCGCATCGTCCGCTGCCGCTGCCGTTACCTTCAGCTTGTGCTTGGATCCGACTTTCCCCTCCAGATTGCTCCGATCCGCCGTCAATTTCGGTGTGCCGGAGAACGTCACGTAGATGGTCTCCACCATTTTGGCCGATTGGAATGTCCGATAATCCAGCGGATTGGACTGGCCGAAGCAGAGCCGAAAACGGTTTGCCGTCTGCATCCCACTGCTGCTGGGTTTGGCTCCTTCCGATCCGGCAGAATACCATTTCCAGCTATCCTGATATGCCAGAACCACATCCACCTTCTCCGCATTGTTCCAAAGTTCCTGCTTTGCCTGACTGTCCACATATTTTCCGTCTTTGTTGATGGCTGCCGCCAGGTTGTCGAAATAGTACCGATCCGTCAGCACCAGTTCCTGCCAGGTAAAAGTAGCGAACGCCCCATTCCCGCTGTCCGTTGTGTAGAAGGCCAGCGCATTGATGGACCCCTTATCGATTCCCGCTTTGTCCAAAAGCGTGTTCAGCTTGGCGCCATAGGCAGAGTCAATGCCGACTCTCTTTCCGCTCCGGTCATAATAGGTGTATGCCAGCATATTTCCGGAAGAAAGACTTTGAATCTCACTAACCTTAAAGGTTTTCTTCTCCACATAATCTTCCGGGCTCCATCCGTAATACCCGATTTTGAAGGTAAGAGTATCGGTAGCATTCCCGTAGGATTCCGTTGTCGCCGCCGGAATCAGCAGAAGAAGAACGAGGCATATGATGAGGAGCCGCGCTCCTGTTTTTTTCATTTGATTGATTCTGTTCTCCATTATTTTCCGTATGATTTCATCAGCATTTTGTTCAGCTCGCCGTCCGACAAATTGTAGTGATAGAAGAGTTTATAAAATTCTTTGGCATCCTTTCGAATATCGTTATGATACAAATCCGGGTACACCAGTTTTCCCAGCCAGCGAATTCCCAGAATCTGATTCACCGACGGAGGGGAGGACATCCAACTGTACGGCTCTCCCGGCGTCTCGTAGTAATGGTTTTTCTTGATTGCCGAAATCTCTTTCCATTGACCGCCTTTATGAACGGTATCATATGGACTGTCCGGTCCGAATACAATCACATCGGGATTTGCTTTGTTCACCGCTTCGCCGTCCACCGGATTTCCGCCATCCATCCCGTTAACCTCTTCATCCGTGTGAATCGCATTGCGCGCACCGATTTTTTCGATAACGTCTGCCTGAATGCTTCCCTCCACGTTGGCATTCAATCCCGTGGTGGAAACACCGAAGTATACGGACTTCCGATTCTTTTTTGATACCTTGGCTGCGGCTTTGTCCGCCATATCAGAGGTTTCCTTGCAATATGCCGCCAGCCGGTCCGCCTGTTCGCTCCGTCCCAGGAGCTTCCCCAGTTTCTTATACATGGAATCGTAGGAATCCAGCGAAGTCTCCAGGAATACCGTGGCAATTCCGGTTTTGGACTGAATCTCGTCCATGTCCGATGCCCCGTCTTCCTTCTTCTCCCCGATATCGATGATAATGTCCGGAGATGCTTTTATCAAATTCTCGATGTTCAGGCTGGCCTTGGAACCGTAGAATTGACCCAACGTCGGCATATCCACGAAATCCTCCGGATAGTATTTCTCTTGTTCCGTAGTAGGTGCCGCATTCAGTCCCACCAGCATGTCCGTTGCCACGGTGCAGAGAATCATCTGCGTATTCGGTCCGCTGCCGACGATGGTTTTGATATTCTTTTTCACTTCCACTTCCCGACCGTAATCATCTGTGAACGTATAGGTTTTCGTTCCTTTCGGATATTTCACGTCCGTGCTCTTACATCCCGTCAGCAAGGTGCCGGATACGAGCACCGCGATGATTGCGGCGATTAATCTATTTCTCTTCATCTCTAATAAATTACCTCAAAAAATCTTCCCTTCCCGTCTTCGGCATCGACTTTTCGAACCGAAATTCGGTACAATTTCTCTATCAATTCTTCATTCAGGATATCCTTCGGAGGACCGTCTGCAATCACGTATCCGTCTCTCAGGCCCACCACTCGGTCCGCAAAGAGATACGCCTGCTCCGGATTGTGCATGGACTGAATGATGGAATATCCTTCTTCTGTCAATTTTCGAAGCTGCAGTTCCACCCGCACCTGATTTCCGTAATCCAGGCTGGATGTCGGTTCGTCCATAATCAATGTGTTGCTGCCCTGTGCCAGCGCCCGAGCAATAAGTACCAGCTGCTGCTCTCCGCCGGAAAGGCTGGTGTAATCCCGCTCCAGCAAATGTCCGATACCTAATTTCTCCAAGGCTGCTTCGGCAATCGTCCGTTCTTTCTTTCCGGGAACCCGGAAGCCATGCAGACCGGCGGTGGTACCCATCGTCACCATATCCAGCACCGAATAGGCAAAGGCCGGATTCGCCGCCTGAGGAATATAGGCCATCTTCTTCGCTCTTTCGCCCGGCTTCATCTGCCGAATATCCTCTCCATTCAGCGTGATTTCCCCGTCCCATCCGCGAAGAAGTCCCAGCATGCACTTGAATAAAGTGCTTTTGCCCGTACCGTTTGGGCCCAGTATGCAGACCATTTCCCCCGACACTGCCCGGAAATGAATATCCCGAAGAACCGGATTTTTCCCGTATGAAAAACGCAAATGATTTACTTCCAGCATTATTTCCGCCCTCCTTTGAATATGAGATACAAGAAGAAGGGCGCGCCAATCATTGCCGTCAGAATGCCAATGGGGATTTCAACCGCAAACAGGTTTCTCGACACATCATCTACCAACAGCAGAAACAGCGCACCGGTGAGCATCGATGCCGGAAGAAGCCACCGAAAATTGCTCCCCGTGAACTTTCGACAAAAATGAGGGATTACCAATCCCACCCATCCGATCATTCCGCTGACGGACACCACCGCCGCAGTAATGAGCGTGGCCGCCACCAATGCGATTAGCCGGGTGCGGCCGACGGATACCCCCATGGTCTCCGCCTCCTGCTCCCCAATCGTCAGTACATTGATATGCCAACGCATTCCGAAAATCGGGAGGATTCCAAGGAGCACCACAACAGCGGCGAACAGCAAGTCCTCCGTCTTCGTGGATGACAAGGAGCCCATCAGCCAATAGGTGATGGCCGGCAGTTCGTTCGTCTGGTCCGCCACCAGTTTGATGAAACTGGTTCCTGCCTGTGCAATGGAACTAATCATCAGCCCGGCCAGCACCAAGCCCACCGTCTTGTTTCCCGGAGCCCGGCTTCCCACCGCATACACCAGCAGGATAGTTGCCATGCTGAAGACAAAAGCCATTGCGGTAATCTTCACACCGCTTCCACCCATGATAATTGCCAATGCCGCACCAAACGCGGCACCGGAGGATGCCCCCAGAAAATCCGGTGCCGCCATGGGATTCTCGAATACCGCCTGATACACGCAGCCGGCAGACGCCAATGCACACCCCACCAGACACGCCAATAGAATTCTCGGCAGCCGGATTGCCCAGAACACTTGCTCCTGCTGGGACGTCCAGAACGTCTCTCCCCCGGTAATCGGGGATGTGAGAATGCCCATTACTTCTTTCGGTCCCAGTGAGAATTTTCCCAGAAAGAAGGATAAGAACACTCCCGCCACCAACAGAACGCCCACTATTAAAATGTATTTTCTACTGCTTCGTTCCGTCATATTACTTCTTCATTTCTCTGTATTGTTCCAAAACGCTTGCAAATCCCGGAATTTCCGTGCCCGCTTTCGCTTCCGCCTGTACACGGCTAAAATCAGCTTCCATCTGCAAGCTCTTCCGGCTCTGTTCCATCAGCTTCTGTTCCGTCCAGTCACCGCCCAACCGTGCTTCGGTCATTTTCGCCAGAAGTTTCCAGGATTCCGAATTGTCAATAATGGCAAATGCGGTAAAAATGCAGAAGCCCAGACTATCCAATGCCACAATTTGCTCCCGCAGGGATTTCTCTCTTTCGGAGGGTTCTCGCCGTGCTTCCCTTACATCCTTAGTCATTCGATCCGGATACAGCATTCGAAGACCCGCTTCGCCACTTTCCAGAATTCTTCCCTCCGGAGAATCCTTCTCGATTTCATCCAGTCCGCCAATAAGGCTTTCCTCCGTTACCGTTTCACCGATGCATTTCGAATACAATCGGAAATTCTCGATGTATTCTGTCGATGAGATTCCCAAATCCTCCGATTGCTTCACAATTCGAAAGGTCAGCTCATCGTCATCGATTCCAAAATATTTTCGGATCAAGGCGCCGGTTTCAATCGCCAGCGGATTCGTGAATATATTCCGTTGTCTTCTCGCGTGCCGGTTCAGGCAACCGATGACACACAGAGGAGTACATCCATGATGGATGTTGTCGAATTCTGTCATCCGTTGAATTTCAGGAACTGATGCATCACTAAACTGGTCAAATACAGACCGGTCGTTCAGTCCGCTTTGAAGAATCGCTGCGCCGTACGAAGGAAGTGCATTTCCGCAGATTTCATTTCGCCGAATCCGGTTAGCTAATTCCGTAGCGAGAATTTCAAAGCATTCCGGATTCTCCGTGTTCCGCAGGGTGCGTGTCCTCGCTTGTGACTCTTCTTCCACCACCACCGCTCTCAAACCCTTTGCGCCAAACACATCTCCTACGCAGGTTCGCGGAACATAGTATTCCGGATATCCCTCTGCATAGGTACTGAACACCGCAGCGGCGGACAACTTCCGTTCTCCCGCAGGTCCAATCCCGACGGCTGCACAATTCTTGCCGTACACGGCGCGAAGAGCACGGACGATTCGCCCGGTATCCTTTCCGGTGGCTCCCGGCAATGTCTCCAACTGCACCTCCTGACCGCTGATTCGGATGATTCCGTTTTCTTTTCCGTATCTCCCGCAAATCACTACTGCGGCGATGCCATTTCTGCCCAAGGCCTCCGGCAAATTCCCGGTAATGTTGCAAATCTGCGCCCCGGCATTCCCGTCTTTCTGAGTCACCAAAAGCATTCTCCCTGCACTTGGAGCCGGATTCCCGGTAAAAAGGCCCGGCACAAGGGCGATGGCATTTCCTTCATCCAGCCGATTCGCCCGTGATTCTCCGTATTGCCGAAGGAGCTCCAATGCCAACAGCCGACCGTAGGTCATGGTATTTTCCATCGGATACGGTTTCTTCTCCACACTTCCATCGGTGAGATTAATGATTAATACTACTTCGTTTTTGCTCTGCATATTTCAATCGGTCTTTTCCGCTCGTCATTAAATACCCAATTATCATATCTCAAAACAAGCTTGTTTACTCATCGGCTATATCTATACGGAAGTATATAATTATTTGCTTTCTCTATAGTTGCAAAATATTATTTATTATTTCTATACAGTAAGCATCCTGTATTCCTTTTTTTACAATGTTTTCGGGAATTTCTGCCCTAAAGCCGCTTTTTTATGCTTTGTTGCAGTTCTTTGGCACTATCCGCCTTGTTTTTGCATAGAGTATTTATATATCGATTTGCTTTGTTATTATTATTTCCAATAAGTCTTCATCCGTCTTGCCGGAAGGGGTTTCTTTTTAACGGATTGTTGATTATAATTTCTTCATTATGAATATGACGAACACGAATAACAACACGACAAAATTGAATCCTATCACAGAAGGACCGGTGCTGCCGTCCTTTATTAATTTCGCATTTCCGCTGATGCTCACCAGCCTGATGATGCAGTCCTACACCATTGCCGACGGCTTGATTCTCGGAAATCTGGTAAATGAACGTGCCCTCGGGGCGGTGAATTCCATTTCTCCCATTATCGATTTGCTGGGGCTTATCCAAATCGGTCTTTCCGGCGGTTGCTCCATCTGCATCTCCCATCTGACCGGCTCCGGGGAACACCGCCGAATGCACCAAGTAATTCTCCGGATGAGAACAGTGGTTGTGGGCATCTCCTTGCTGGCCTTGCTGCTGGGACTGCTGGGAGCGGATGCCGTTCTGTCGCTGACGCATACGCCACCGGAAATCTATGATGGGGCCAAAGCATACCTTCAGTTGGTGTGCATCGGAATTCCTTTTTCCTCCATCTATCAGCTTCAGTCCGGAATTATGCGCGGCATGGGAGACAGCAAACGGCCGCTGGGAGCAATTACTATTTCTACTTTTACCAACATTGGTTTAGATTTGCTTTTGGTAGGCTTCTTTACCCTCGGCATCATCGGTGCCGCAGTTGCCACCGTAGCATCTCAGATATTCTCCTGCGTCTATCTCTATTTCAAGCTCAAAAAAAGACTGCAGGCGGAAGGCTCGGAATACTTTTCTGGCTCCTTCTCCCTCCGCAGTCAAGTCGACATATTGCTGCATTCGTTTTCCCGTTCGGAGAAGTCCTCCGACATTCTTGAGATTGTTAACCTTGGAATTCCGCAGATGCTCCAATCATCTTTTACATCCATTGGCAAAATCATTCTTCAGAGCTTGACTAACTCGTTCGGTGCTTTTGTCGTAATTGGCGTGGCAGCATCCTACAAAATCGATTCCATCCTAATCATCCCCATGATTGGTATCTCCATGTCGATTTCTGTTTTTACCGGCCAAAACATGGGCGCCGGCAAAATCCAGCGGGTTCGGGAGTCTTTCCGCATAGCCATCCGCTCATCCCTTGCAATTTCTGCGGTGATGACCTTGGTGCTGCTCTGCTTCAACATCCCATTATTATCCCTGTTCGGACTCTCCAAAGCCTCCCTAACCATGGGGCATTACTACATCCTCATCTGCCTTCCGGGATACTTCCTCTTTGGATTGCAATTCGTTTTCAACGGATTTCTGCAAGGCACGAAGAACACAAAAATCTCGTCCGGAATCTCCATTCTAGCGTTGGCCGGCCGAATCGTATTCGCCTATTCCTTCGCCGGCATGATGGGCGCAAATGTCCTTCCGGCCGCAGAACTATTTTCCTGGGTTCTGGGCGGCATACTTTCCGGTATCGCTTGCCTCCGCATTGTCCGTCAGGATTTGAAAGATTTGAAAAAAGGGGAAGAATCCTAGCCGATTCTTCCCCTTTTCTTCCATTCCTCTGCCGCTTCCAGCAACACCTCCCGGCGGTTCTCCAGGTCCCCTTCCAGCACCCGGTCCAGGATTTTATCCAGTACCCGGCCCACTTCCGGTCCCCGGGGCACCCCCAGTTCCAACACATCCCGGCCGTCGATAGTCAGGTCCTTCCGCTTCAGCACCCCTTCTTTCTCCACCACGGTCTGCACCAGATCCCGAAACGCATCGATGGCCGCCGCACGCTCCTTTCGCACGTGCTCCGCCTGGGACAGCACGTCCCCGCGCTCCAGATCGATCAGCCGCATCAGCTGCTCTTCCCCCAACTGGTTCAGCCGCCGGCGGACGTACTTTTCCGTGCGGTTAAAAACATATCCGTGGGATGCCACCAGTTCCGTCACGTCCTTTACCGTTTTCCGGTCGTAGCGAAGCCTCTTTAGAATCGCCTCCGCCATCTCTGCGGACACCTGCTCGTGACCGTAGAAGTGTCCCCAATTTTCTTTTACCACAAAACACCTCGGCTTTCCGATATCGTGGAACAGCGCCGCCAGGCGCAGCACCGGTTCCGGCGGCACATTGCCCACCACGTGGAGGATGTGCTCGTACACATCGTAGCAGTGGAACGGGTTCTGCTGGTTGAAATCAAAGGTCTCCCGAAGCTCCGGAATCACCTCGGCGAAAACATCCCGGTATTCCCAAAGCACCGGAAGGGGATTCGGCGCGGTCAGCATTTTCTCTATTTCCACTCGAATGCGCTCCGGCGAAATCTGACGAAGCAGGTGTTTTTTTTCGTGAATGGCACGGCCGGTGTCCGCCTCAATCTCGTATCCCAGCTGCGCCGCAAAACGCACGCCCCGTAGAATCCGTAGGGCATCCTCTTCGAAGCGCTGCACCGGATTGCCTACAGCACAGATCTGCCGCCGGGCGAAATCCTCTTCGTACCCCGGCACGCCCCGCAGATTTCCATCCAGGTCCATGGCCACCGCATTGATCCGAAAATCCCGGCGCTCCAAATCCTGTTCCAGAGAGCGGGTGAAGGTAACCGCATCCGGCCGCCGATGATCCGTATATTCCCCATCCACCCGGTAGGTGGTGACCTCGTAGGCTTTGTGATCCACAATCACCCCGATGGTTCCGTGCGCCTTTCCGATTTCCAGCGTCCCAAAATCCCGGAACACCGCTTCCGTCTCCTCCGGCAGCGCATTGGTGGTAATGTCGTAATCTCCCGGCTGCCGCCCCAGAATCAGGTCCCGCACCGCGCCCCCCACCAGGTACGCTTCGTATCCCGACGCCTGAAGCCGCTCCATAATGAACCGGGCCGCCGCCGGAATTCGCTCCTTATAAGTCTTCATATTCATCGTCCTTTCTCCAGCTTCTTCACGTTGACCCATTTCCCGTCGATGTACTGAATATTCGAGGCCCAGCAGACGAAGCACAAAATCAATATTGCAAGCAGCATGTTCTCACTCCTTTCACGACCCAAAACTTTCACGTTCCGAAATCTCCGTCTTTACAGGTATTCTACCCCCTTTCCCCGCCGCTGGGAAGCACATCTTCTGTTCCACGGCCGCAATGAGACCTTTCTTTACCAATTAATCCCGCCGCTTTCGCCACGCATCAACGGAACTCCGCATCTACCGCGAGTTCGCGGAGTTTTCTTTATATAAAGAGAGTGATTCGCCCGGCGAATCACTCTCCCATCTCTTATCTTCTTTTTTCTAGAAACATTCCTTATAGATCCCATAGATTTCATCCTGCCGGATTTCCCGGAAGGCGCCGCCGGCGGTGTAGCAAGAATCGGCGATTTCCCGAAGGTCTGTGTTTTCATCCACGCCCAGCTCCCGCAGGCTTCCCGGAAGTCCGCACTCCCGGATGAAATCCTCCAGCGCCTGAATGCCTGCCAGCGCCAGTTCCTCTTCATCCGCATAGTCCGCCGGATTCAGGCCCCATACGTTCGTTGCGAAACGGGTGAATTTGCCCAGGCCGTCCCGGAAAATATGGCGGTAATACGTCGGGTGCAGCACCGCAAGTCCCTCTCCGTGGTTGCAGTCCGTATAAGCACTCAGCTGGTGCTCCATGTTGTGCACCTCGAAATCCTTGGTCTTGCCCATCTTGATCACCCGGTTTTCTGCCATGGAAGCTTCCCACATGATGTTGCTTCGCGCATCGTAGTCCTCCGGATTCTGAAGGGCTTTGCGGAAATCCCGAATGACGCCCTTCATCAGGGCTTCGGAAATATCATCGGACACGTTGTCCTCAATCGGGAAACTGAAATACGTTTCCATGATATGGGACAGGATATCGAAAGTGCCTGCCCGCAGCTGCCGCAGCGGCATGGAATAGGTGTAGGTCGGATCCATCAGGGCGAAATCCGCATTCATCCGCGGATAGTCCCGGTCGGTCTTGATGTGTTTTTCCGTATTGGTCAGCACTGCGGAACCGTTCACCTCACTGCCGGTGGCCGGCATGGTTACAATCATGCCCAGCGGCAGTGGATCGAAATTCAAATTGCCCGGCTTTTCCCAGAATTCTTCCCACACATCGCCGTCGTAAGGAGCGGCGATGGAAATGGATTTGCAGCAGTCCATTACACTGCCGCCGCCCACAGCCAGAATCCAGGTAACCCCCTGTTCCTTTGCCAGACGGGCGCCCTCCTGCATTTTCTCCAGGGTCGGGTTGGACATGATCCCGCTGAATTCCACGATCTCCACGCCGGCATCCTTCAGGATTCCGGTGACTTCATCGTATACGCCGTTCTTCTTAACGGAGCCGCCGCCGTATCCCAGCAACACCTTGCCGCCATAGCCAGCGGCCAGCACCGGCAGCTTTTCTGCCACCACACCTTTTCCGAAATATACCTTCGTCCGATTCTCAAACTCAAAATTATTCATCGTTCTTCCCTCTGTTAATTTTCTTCTTAAAGAATTGCATTTCATGCCCCTTCATCTTACAACAAAAAAGTCTTTTTCCGCAAGCTTGTTGCGGAAAAAGACTTTTTTGCGTAATGACTTCTACTTCAGTCCGGTGAGTTCCAGCACTTCCTCCACCCGACTTACCGGCAGGATTTCCAGCTTCTCCCGAACTTCCTCTGCCACATCCTTCAAATCTTCCTCGTTCTCCTTTGGAATGAGTACCTTGCGGATGCCGGCCCGCTGCGCCGCCATGAGTTTCTCCGGCAGCCCACCGATTGGCGTCACCGCGCCCCGCAGGGACACCTCGCCGGTCATGGCGATTTCCGGCGATACCGGCCGTTTCTCCACCAGGGAGGTCAGTGCCGTGGTTAAGGTAATTCCCGCCGAAGGACCGTCCTTCGGCACCGCCCCTTCCGGCACGTGGATGTGAATATCGTTCTCCTCAAAAAGCGCCGCTTTATCCGGGTGCATGGATTTCACCAGGCTCACCGCAATCTGAGCGGACTCCTTCATCACATCTCCCAGCTGACCGGTGAGAATCAGCTTGCCGCTTCCCTTTGTGAACAGGGTTTCCACAAAAAGAATTTCGCCGCCGGCCCGGGTCCACGCCAGTCCGGTCACGATGCCGGGTTGTTTTTTCTCCAAAATCCGGTCGTGACTGATTGGTCGCATATCCAGATATTCCCGGAGATCCTCCTTCCGGACTTCCACCTTCGCCGGCTCTTCGCCCGCGTCCTTCACCATTTTCACTGCAGCCACTCGGCACAGGGTGTCCAGTCGTTTCTTCAGCCCCCGAACGCCGGCCTCCGCCGTGTAATCCGAAATGATGGTCTCCAGCACGTCCTCCGGAATCTCCAGATTCTCCTCCCGGATTCCCATGGATTCCATGGCTTTCGGCAAAAGGTGCCGCCGTGCAATCTGGAATTTCTCCGTGGCCGTGTAACCGGAGAACTGAATCACTTCCATCCGGTTCAGCAGCGGCTCCGGAATGGTATCCGTGGAATTGGCCGTGCAGATGAAGAACACATCCGACAAGTCGTATGGCACGTTCATGTAGTGATCGGTAAACGTGCTGTTCTGCTCCGGATCCAGAACTTCCAACAAAGCGCTGGCCGGGTCGCCGTTATAGGACGCGGACAGTTTATCCACCTCGTCCAGCACCATCACCGGATTGGACACACCGCTCTTATGAATGCCGTTCATAATCCGGCCGGCCATGGCGCCGATATAGGTCCGCCGATGCCCCCGAATATCCGCCTCATCCCGAACGCCGCCCAGGCTGACCCGAACGTATTCCCGCTTCAGCGCGCGCGCAATGCTGCGGCCGATACTGGTTTTACCCGTGCCCGGTGCACCTACAAAAAGAAGGATGGAGCCGATCTGCTTTTTCTGAAGCTCCATCACCGCGATCTGCTGAATAATCCGGTGTTTCACCTTATCCAGCCCGAAGTGATCTTCCTCCAGCACGCTTTCCGCCTCGTCCAGGTCGATGTGCTCCGGTTCCGCCTTGCCCCATTTCAGGGTGGTGACAAAATCCAGATAGTCGTAAAGCATGCCGGATTCCGGGCTGTTCTGACCCTCCTGCTTCAGACGGTTCAGCACCTTCTTCGCTTCCTTCTCGGCCTCCGGGTTCATGCCCGCCTCTTCGATTTTCTTCTCGAATTTGCGAATATCGGAAACGCTTTCCGGATCCATTTCGTCCAGCTCCCGCTGCAGAAATTCCATCTGCCGCTGGATGGCCTGTTTCCGGTATGCCTTCTCGTTCTCATTTTCCTGAGCGCTCTCGGCTTCCCCGGTGAGCTTCGCCATCTCCAGATATTCGTAAACCATGGACTCCATGATTTCCATTCTTTTTACCGGACTGCTTTCCAGCAGCACCCGGTACTTCTCCTCCGGCGTATTGCTCATCCAAATGGACAGAGCGGAAGCGATTTCTCCCACGCTCTCCATGTTCTTCAGGTAGCTTTTGGCCATGACACCCCACGGCACGGTGCTCAGGAACTCGTAAAGCTTCTGCTTCATGCGGTTCACTCGAGGCTGTTCAATTTCGGGATCCATCTCCTCCTCGTCCGGAATCCGGCTGATGCTGAGTTCTGCGTGGAACGCACCCTTTCCGTTAATGGCATCCAGGCTCACCCGATCTGTGGTTTCCACGATGCAATAGCCGTTCTTGCTCACATCGGTGACGGTGCCGCCCACGCCCACGGGATAGAACCCCTCTTCCGTCAGTTCCTTCCAGCTGTCCTCTTCCCGAGAAAGCAGGAGAATCACTCGTTCTCCCACTTGCGGCAATTGACCGGTTACCATCCGGTACCGGTCGCTGATAATGTATACTTTTCCGTTTGGAATTATGATTCGATTATATATCGGTACTAATGTCATCTCTCTTCATCCCTTCTACGTATTTGTTTGTGGCATGCCTGCATCAGCGGGAATGCTGCAGGTCCTCGGATTGCCGCTGTTTTATTAGCACTTTATCTATTTGAGTGCTAATATACACCTATCATTATACACAACCGTGTGATAATTACATGAAGAGATGGGAAAAAGCAAGGGCGCGCCGGGCGGTTTGCGCCTGTCGACGGTAGGATAAGGCTTTGACGGGAGGAAGGCGCAAACTCAGGCGAGCGCACGGCGCCTTTCTCGCCAAAGGGTTTGCGCCTGCCGACGGTGGAATAAGGCTTTGACGGGAGGGAGGCGCAAACTCGGGCAGGCCCACAGCGCCTTTCTCGCCGGAGGGTTTGCGCCTGCCGACGGTGGGATAAGGCTTTGACGGGAGGGAGGCGCAAACTCAGGCGGGCGCACGGCGCCTTTCTCGCCGAAGGGTTTGCGCCTGCCGATGGTGGAATAAGGCTTTGACGGGCGGGAGGCGCAAACTCGGGCGGGCGCACGGCGCCTTTCTCAACAAAAGGTTTGCGCCTGCCAACGGTGGGATAAGGCTTTGACGGGAGGGAGGCGCAAACTCGGGCGGGCCCACGGCGCCTTTCTCGCCAAAGGGTTTGCGTCTGCTGACGGTGGGATAAGGCTTTGACGGGGAGGAGGCGCAAACTCAGGCGGGCGCCTTGGACGCACGGAAAACAAAAAGCAGGGACACGCCCTGCTTTTTGTTTCTTTACTTATGATAAGTCTCGTTATTGGCAATCTTGAAGCTGCGGTAAATCTGCTCCAGCAGCAGCACCCGGGCCATCTGGTGAGGGAAGGTCATGCGGCTGAAGGAAAGCCCGAAGTCCGCCCGCTTTTTCACCGCCGGGGACAGCCCCAGGCTGCCGCCGATGATGAAATCCACGGTGGACCGGCCGCTGTCGAAGGTTTTCGTGAGATGCCGGGACAGTTCCACGGAGTCCAGCATCTTCCCCTCTACCTCCATGGCAATCACGTAATCCGACTCTCCGATTTTGGACAGGATGGTCTCCCCCTCCTTCTCCATCACCTGACTCTCATCCGCCGGCGACGCGTTCTTCGGGAGCTTCGATTCCTTCAGCTCCACAATCTGAATCCGGGCATACCCACCGATTCGTTTGGTGTACTCCGCCACCGCCGCCTGCCAATACTTTTCCTTTAACTTTCCGATGCAAATAATATTGATGTTCATTTTCTTCCTATCCTAGAATCCGATCAGCGGTCCGGCTGCGCTCTTGGCCGCCACCTCCATGCGGAAATTCACGTTCTTGTGATAATCGTTCTGGTCCAGCACATCCCGCACCGTCAGCGCCGCATTGAAGGGCGTGTTGTTGGTGGTACTGAGATGGGCTAAAAGAATTTTCGGCAGCGCCAACTTCCCGTCCTCACAAGGGTGTCCGGTAAGGCTCAGGGAAGGCCGGTCTTCCAACATGCGGGTCAGGGTTTCGCCGCAAGCCACGTTGGAAAGATGGCCTTGGTCGCTGAGAATTCTTCTTTTTACCGGATACGGGTAGGGACCCATTTCCAGCATGGACACCTCGTGGTTGGCTTCCATCACCAGCACGTCGGAGGTGCGAATCTCTTCGTAGATTTCATCGGTGACGGTGCCCGTATCCGTCACCACCGTGATTTTCGTGTTGTCCTTCCGGAAGGAGAATCCCAACGGTTCGCTGGCATCGTGGGAAAGGGCGAAGCCCTTAATCTGAATGTCTCCGATTCGGGTTTCATCCTGAGCGGAAAAATACCGAAGCCGATCCTCCGGCACGTACTGGAATTTGTCGCAGTTGTGAGCCGTGCCCCGGGAGGCGATGACCTCTGCGTTCTCGCAGATGCGGGACATCATGCGGATGCTTTTTACGTGGTCCACGTGCTCGTGGGTCACCAGAATTCCGGAAACGGCGTCCTCGGAAATGTTGGCGTCCGCCAAAGCCGTGCGGATATTTTTGCCGCTGAGGCCCACGTCCAGAAGCAGGTGGGTGGTGCCGTCGGTGATTAAGTAGGAATTGCCGGAGCTGCTGCTCCCGATTGATTGTATTGCTAAATTCATGAATTTCTGCCTATGTTCTATATCTGTCTGTACTTGTTGTTTCTGTAAGTTAAGTCGAATTTGCAGATGGCACGGTACTGGCAGTACGTGCATTCTGCCCGTTTGTCCTTCTTCAGGCGGGTCGGGGAAATGTCGATTTTGCCGCGGACGATGCCGTCGCTGAGCACCTCGATGGTTTTGTGCACATCCTCCCGCAGGGTGCGGAATTCTTCTTGGCTCAGCTTCTTCGGCTTCTTCTCCAGCATCTCCACCGGCATGCTGCTGAGCACCGCCGGGTCGTCCAGCACGGCGCCCCGCAGGCTGAACCGCTCGCCCTCTTCCTTGGCCAGTTGTTCCTGCTGCTTGACTTCATCCAGCTTGTTGGCGTTGAGCTCGCTGTCGCTGATGTTAAAGTAGAACATGCCCACCGGATTGTATTCGTCGCCGCTGGCCCCTTCCAGGTACACCATCAGCTGCATCTTGTAGCCCATCCGCATCTGCTCGATGTCCAGCTTGTCCTTTCCGGTTTTGTAATCGATGATGCGGATATTGCCGCCCCGCATCAGATCGGCCCGGTCGATTTTTCCCTCGATGTAGACCTTCTGGCCGTGGAGGGTGTATTCAATGGGCTGGAACTGGCAGCCTCGACCGAATTGCTCTTCGAAGAATGACATTTCCACATTTCCCAGGCGCAGCTGTTCCGCCAACACCCGCACCGCATCCTCGCAGATTCGGCGAATCCGGCTCATGCGGTATTTCTCTCGGTCGCCGGAAACGAAGAGTCCGCCGCGATAGGATTCGGACAGCTTCAGAAGCTCTTCGTCCACCATTTCTGCCAGGTGCTCCATGGAAATGCCTCCTTCCGCGTTCGCCTGCGATTCCGACGTCTTCGGTTCCTCCGCTCCCTCACCGATACCGGTGCCGGCAGTTTCCGCCTCTTCCATATTGCTTTTATCCTCCAGAATGCCCTCTGCCAGAAGCCGTTTGGAAACCCGCATGATGCACTCGTGGTACACATCGCCGATTTCCCGGCCGCTGCTTCGAAACTCCCGCGGCTCTTCCGCCCGAAGTCCGTGCATCACAAAGAATTCAAACGGACAGTGGTTGTATTTCTCCAGCTTGGAGGCGCTGAAGACGAAATCCTCTCCTCGGCGATACAGCCGTCCGGCGGTGTCGATGTCCAGATCCCCAGCGCTGTTCTCATCCAGTCCCGCCCGGCTGAGTTCCTTCAGCTGCTCCGGCCGGTGCTTCTCGTACCAGCGAAGGATGCCCTCTGCCAGATATTTTTCTTCCTCTTCCGCCGATTCCGTTGTCGCTGCAGGTGCCGGTGTCGGAATTGCCTCCGCCTCTTCTTCCTCTGACGATGCCTCCTCTTGAAGAGCTCCGATCATCTGATCCATCGGCCGCTCCTTGAAGTGGTTCATCATGTGGCGCAGGGACTCCGGTCCGTTCTGTATCAGATCCGCATTAAAGCCCCGGCTCACCGCATCCTTTCGGATTTTCAGCAGGGGGAACAGGTCCTTCAGGTAATCGACCAGAACGGACGGTTTCATATCGCTGCCGTCGCTTCCCGCCAGAGAATAGCTTACGTACAGCTTCTCCGATGCCTGGGACACGGTGCGGTACATGGCGCCGTTCTCTTCCATCATCTTCAGGTCGTCCAGGCTTCCCAAAACGAATTCGTGCCGCGCGAACTGCTGCTTTTCATCCACGGAAAACAGTCCTTCCGGCGACGGGGTCTGAGGCAGGATTCCCTCATTGGCGGACAGCACCATCACCACCTTCGGCGGTGCCGGCCGGGTTCGAATCATCACGCCCATGGTCAGCCCGTCCTGAGTCGGCGGAATCAGCCCCACTTCCGCATTGAGAATTCCCACGGAATACAGATCCACGAACTCCTTCAGGTCCATGTTCTCGTCCCCCATGATATTCCCCACGCATCCCAGAATCCGAACCACCTCGTTATAGCTCTGGGCGGTCCACTGAGCCTCTTCGAACCGATCCCGGTTGTACTGACCGTCTTCAATCTCCCGGATTTTATTCCGAAGATCCCATACCTCATTCAGGTAACGGTAGAATTTCTCGATAAAATCCGCCATCCGCTCCGATTCTTCCGCCAGTACCTTCAGCCGGTCGATTCGTCCGGTAATCTCCACCCGGCTCTCCTCCAGCTTGGCGAATTCCTCCGGGTCATACTCGAAATCCCCGTATTTAAACGGCTTCGTCCACATGGAGCCCTTGATGCCGAAATCCCGGACGTAGTTCTCCAGGTTCCAGATGGCCTCCCGCTCCAGCCCGGTGAGGCCGCTCTTCAGCAGCGCCATCACCGCCGGCGTCCGGTAGCCGCCGCTGCAGATTTCCAGAAGGTTCATCACGAAACCCACCACCTGCGAATCCCGAATGCTTCGCCGGGCGTCCCGGAACAGAGGCAGTCCGTACTCCCGAAAGGTGCGTTCCACGATGGGCTGCATCTTCTCCGTGTCGTTGCAGATGATGACGATATCCTTCATGCGGTATCCCCGGTGCAGCAGGTTGTACACCTGAATCGCCGCATTTTCCGCCTCGTTGTACAGGTTGGCGCATTCCACCACCTTAAGATCCGCCGGACGGAAATCCGCCGAGGCGATTTTTGTTTTATCCGATTGGGTAAAAAGACCCTGTTCGATGCGCTTCAGAGTTTCCGACTTCTCCAGCACGTCGCCGGTCAGGGTTTCCACGGAAACCGTCAGGCCCTTCTCTTCGGCGGAACGGCGGATGCTCCGAATCAGCACGTCTTCCAATCCGAAATCCGTCCGGTTCACCATGACGTATACGTTCCGGGCCACTCCGGCAATCTCCGTCAGGGAGCGGACGAACTTCGCCGTCATGCTGTCGAATCCGTAGACCCACACCGTTTTTCCCGCCAGTTCCCGGGATTTCCCGATGGCGTCCGTGTACAGGTCCACGTAATCCTCCACATCCTTGTACTTTCCCTGCACCAGGGATTCGTACTCCTCCAAAATGCCGGAGAGCTCCCGGATTTTCTTCCGCAACAGTTCGTCGGTTTCCGGATCCGCCAGAATTTCCTCCAGTTCTTCTCGGGTGCATTCCTGCTGGCGGAAATCCGCGATGAAATCGTGGACCATCTCCACGAAATTCCGCTTGCCGGCGGAGGTGCGGAAAATATCCAATTGTTTTTCCCGATTGCGAATAATCCGCGCCAAAAGCATGTACCGCTCATACCGGTCCAGCATCCGCACGTTATCCGTGCCCTGCTCCTGCAGCATGCGCAGGCCCAGCCGATTCATGCTGAGAATCTCCACATTCAGCAGACAGGAGGTGTTCAGGTATTTCAAAGCCTGTTCCTCCGCCACCAGGGTGTACTGATTGGGCACGATCACCAGGGTCTCCCCTTCGGTATGCTCGTAGATGAATTTTTCCTTGTCGATGTTCTCTCGGCCCTGATAGATCTTCAGCATGTCCTTCTCCTATATCCGTTTCTGCGCGTGCGCGTTCTCTAGATCAGCTTCAGCACGTCCGCCGGTGTCTCCACCCGGTACGTCGGCCGGAAGCCCAATTCTTTTAGCTCCTTCTCGTCGATATCATGGCTCCAGCCCACCAGAATGCTGTCCACGCCGGCGTTGTTGCAGCAGCCGATATCGAACTTCGTGTCCCCCAGCATGATGGCGTCCTCCGGTTTCGCGGAAAGCTCCTCCAGCGCCATGCGCAATGGGGTGGGATCCGGCTTATGCTTGTCCGTGTCATCGCAGGTGATGAGCACGTCGAAATAGTCCCGGATGCCCAGTTCCTTCATGTAATTTAACGTGGTAACTTTGGTGCGGGAGGTCACCACCGATAATGTGTGCCCCCCTTCCACCATGCGGTCCATCATCTCCCGGGTTCCGTCAAAGAGCCCCACCATTCCGTCGTAATGGGCCTGCTGGTAGTTTCGGTAGATTTGCACCGCTTCGTCCACGTTCGCCTGAGGGAAGAACTTCTTCACGGTGTACCGAATGGTCTCCCCAAAGGTATGGTAAATATCTTCCACCCGACCTTCTTTGCCGGTGTAGTGGCGGAACACCTCCTGCCAGGAAGCCACGATGACCCGGTTGGAGTCGAAAATTGTTCCGTCGAAATCAAAAATAATATGCTTTTTCTTCACCTACAGATTCCTCTCTTTCGCATCCTGAGACAGTTTCGCACGTACGAAAAGATCCAGATCCCCGTCCATCACCGCGCCGATGTTTCCGGTTTCCGCGCCGGTACGGGTATCCTTCACCATGGTATAAGGCTGGAACACGTAGTTCCGAATCTGAGCGCCCCAAGAGGCCTGACTCATATCCCCCTTCAGCTCGTTCAGGTTCTCCTTGTGTTCCTCCTCCGCCAGCTTGGTGAGCTTGGAGGTGAGAATTTTCAGTGCCACTTCCTTGTTCCGCAGCTGGGACCGCTCGTTCTGGCAGGTAACCACGATGTTCGTCGGCAAATGGGTGATTCGAATGGCGGAGTCCGTGGTATTGACGTGCTGACCGCCGGCCCCGCTGGCCCGATAGGTATCGATCTTCAAATCTCCCGGATTGATGACCACATCCAGGTCATCTCCCAGGTCCGGCACCACTTCCACGCCTGCAAAAGACGTCTGCCGCTTTCCCGCCGAATTAAACGGCGAAATTCGAACCAGCCGGTGGACGCCGTTCTCGCTCTTCAGATATCCGTAGGCATTCTCCCCGGACACCATGATGGTGGCGCTTTTGATGCCCGCCACGGTATCGTTCTGAAGGTCCACCACTTCCGCCTTAAAGCCCTTCTTTTCGCAGTACCGAAGGTACATCCGCTCCAGCATTTCCGCCCAGTCCATGGCGTCCACGCCGCCGGTGCCCGCATATACGGAAAGGATGGCGTCGTTGGAATCGTAGCGGCCGCCCAGCAGCATGCGGAGCTTCAGCTCTTCCATGTCTTCCTGCAGCGCACTGAAATTCCGGCGAATCTCCTTGGCTTCCTCCTCGTCGTTCAGTTCTTCCGCCAGGTCGATCAGATCCGCCGTATCATCCAGGCCTTGCCGGATGCGTTCGTATCCATCAATCTCATTTTCCAGGGATTTCTTTTTCTTCATGAGCTTCTGCGCCGCCGCCGGGTTGTCCCAGAAGCCCTCCTTGCTCATTTCTTTCTCATATCCCTCCAGGGTGTTCTTCAGTGCCGGCAGGTCAAAGATACTCTCCGATTTCCAGCAGCTTCGCCTTCTCCTGAGGGATTGCGGATTTAATCTCTTCCAATAAAACCATGTTTCGTTCCTCCTGATCTTTCGTCTATCCAAAAGCACCCGGATAAAAATCTTATCCGGGCACCCTGTTATTCCTATGCGTTTCTTCCGCAGCAGTTCTTGTATTTCTTTCCGCTTCCGCAAGGGCAAGGATCGTTCCGTCCCACCTTCGGCGCTTTCCGATGTACCGTCTCCTGGTGCTTCTCCTCTTCCGGAGCCGCATCCGGTCCGTTTGCGGTATCCTCGTCCCGATATTCCGCCTTGGAAGATTCCTGGCTGAGAATTCGGCTGGTCCGCTCCGTGCGGGTGGTAACCGTTACGTTATAGCAGTATTTTACCACTTCCTCCCGGATATCGGAAATCATTTCTTCAAACATGGAGAAACCTTCCGATGCGTATGCCATTGCCGGGTCCTGCTGACCCAGACCCCGAAGTCCGATACCGGTCTTCAGCTGATCCATGGCGTCGATGTGATCCATCCAGCGGTTATCTACCACTCGGAGCATAATCATCCGTTCCACTTCACGCATCTGCTCGCTGCCGATCTCCGCTTCCTTGGTATCGTATACCTTCTCGAAGGCCTGCTTCAAATCGTCCTTGAAGCTGTCCCCATCCAGGTTCAGCTTCTCCTCATCGGTATATCCGGCAAACTCCTCCCGGTATCTCGGGGTGATGTTGTCCAGCGCATCGTAGATTCGGTCGAAGTCCCATTCCTCCGGATACTTGGATTCCATGGTCACCGGATCCACAATTCCGTCCACCAGTTCGCCCATCATGCCCAGGATGTACTCCTTCAGGTCCACACCGTCCAGAACCATCCGGCGCTGGCCGTAAATGATTTCTCTCTGCTTGTTCATTACGTTATCGTACTGGAGCACGTATTTACGGATGCCGAAGTTCTTGCCTTCCACCTTCTTCTGCGCGTTCTCGATGGACTTGGACAGCATCCCGGCTTCAATAGCCTCATCGTCCTCCAGCCCCACGCGCTCTACCAGGCGCTGCATCTTCTCGCCGCCGAAGAGTCTCATCAGATCGTCTTCCAGGGAAATGAAGAACTGGGATTCACCCGGGTCTCCCTGACGTCCCGCACGGCCTCGCAGCTGGTTATCGATACGACGGGATTCGTGACGTTCCGTACCGATGATGCACAGTCCGCCCAATTCTTTTACCTGCTCCTGCTCCGGCTTTCTCTCCGCTTCGTACTCCTTGCACAGCGTCTTGTAGGTGTCTCGGGCTTCGTTCAGCTCCGGATCCTCCGACTTGGTGATTCCGGTCATAAAAGCAAGCTGCTCCGGCGTATACTCCCGGCGCTTCATCTCTTTCCGCGCTTCAAACTCCGGATTTCCGCCCAAGATGATATCCGTACCACGGCCCGCCATATTGGTGGCGATGGTTACTGCGCCCAAGCGTCCCGCCTCGGCAACGATTTCCGCTTCTCGCTCGTGGTGCTTCGCGTTCAGCACGTTGTGCTTGATACCTCTCTTCTTCAGCTGCTGGCTGATGAGTTCGGAAATCTCAACGGAAATGGTACCCACCAGTACCGGTTGTCCTTTCTCGTGGACCTCTGCTACTCGGTTCACGATGGCCGCATATTTTCCGGATTCGTGAGCGTACACCGCATCCTGCTTGTCCACACGGGCAATCGGCAGGTTGGTCGGAATGACCACAACGTCCATGTTGTAGATATCCCGGAACTCGTCTTCCTCGGTCTTCGCCGTACCGGTCATTCCGGACAGCTTCTGGTACATACGGAAGTAGTTCTGCAGGGTGATGGTGGCCAGGGTCTTGGACTCCGCCCGGATATTCACCCCTTCTTTGGCTTCGATTGCCTGATGCAGGCCGTTGCTGAAGCGGCGGCCGTACATGAGACGACCGGTAAATTCGTCGACAATCAGGATTTCGCCGTCCTGCACGATGTAGTCCACGTCCCGCTTCATCAGGTAGTTGGCACGAAGTGCCTGATTCACATAGTGGTTCAGCTCCATGTTGTCCGGATCCGAGAAGTTCTGAATGTCAAAGTACTGCTCGCACTGCGCCACACCTTCATCCGTCAGGGAAATCTGGTTGTCCTTCTCGTCGATCTTATAATCCGTATCCTTCAGCAGCGTCTTTACAAAACTGTTGGCGGATACGTACATTCCGCTGGAATCCACGCCCTGTCCGGAAATGATCAGCGGCGTTCTGGCTTCATCGATGAGGATGGAGTCCACCTCGTCCACGATGGCGAAGTTCAGCTCTCTCTGAATCAGCTCTTCCTCATAGGTCACCATGTTGTCCCGCAGGTAGTCGAAACCGAACTCGTTGTTGGTTCCGTATGTGATGTCGCAGCGATACGCCGCCTTCCGGTCTTCCCCTTCAATGGCGTGGGTCACGCAGCCCACGGTGAGTCCCAGGAAGTTGTAGATCTTTCCCATCCATTCCGCGTCACGGCTTGCCAGGTAATCGTTGACGGTAACTACGTGCACGCCCTTGCCGGTGAGTGCATTCAGGTATGCCGCCAGAGTTGCCACCAGGGTCTTACCTTCACCGGTCTTCATCTCGGCAATTCGTCCCTGATGAAGAACCACACCGCCGATGAGCTGTACCCGGAAGTGCTTCATGCCAACCGCACGCCACGCACCTTCCCGGCATACCGCAAAGGCTTCCGGCAGAAGGTCGTCCAGGGTCTCTCCCTCGGCCAGTCGTTCCTTGAACTCTTGGGTTTTTCCCTTCAGCTCGTCGTCCGTCAGCTTCTGCATATCCTCGTCGTAAGCCTCGATACGGTCGACAATCTTCTCCACCTTCCGGACTTCCTTCGCATTAAGATCTCCGAATATTTTTTCCAAAAATCCCATTCAACTTCTCCTTTAATTAAAACTATTCATCTTCCTCCGGAATGTCCTCAATCCGGATTTGAACCATTAACGCCCTTCTTTCATCCGCCCGGGTTACCCGCACGTGAAAAATCTTATGTCTCGACCGATAAGTGAAGGTGTCCCCCACCTTTGCCAGCCGGTCCAGCTCAATCATCACCCAACCGTTGATGGTGGTGGCATTGATATCGATGTCCTCGCCCACCATCTCGAAGAACTTCTCCACGTTGGCGCCGCCGGCAACGGAGTAGGATCCGTCGTACAGCCGAGTCACCTCTCGCATCTCGATGGCATCGTGTTCGTCGTAAATCTTTCCCACCAGCTCCTCGATGATGTCTTCCATGGTGACCAGCCCGGTGGTTCCGCCGTACTCATCCACAATGATGGCGATATGGGTCTTCTTGGTCTGCATCTTCTTCAGCAGCACCGCCGCCTTAATGGATTCCGCCACGTAGGCCACCGGCTTGATGTACTGCTCCAGCTCCCGATTCTCGCCCACCACGTAGTTGTGAAAGTCCTTCTGATTGATGATTCCGATAATGTTATCCAGGTCGTCCTCGTACACCGGAAGTCGGGAAAGCCCGCTCTCCTTAAAGGTCCGGCCGATTTCCTCCACGGAGGTTCCCAGCTCCACCGCCACGATGTCCACTCGCGGGGTAATCACGTCGATGGCCTCCAGATCGTCAAACTCGATGGCGTTGGTAATCAGCTCCTGCTGCTCCTTGCCGATGCTTCCGCCGATCTGGGCCTCCTCCACGATGGTAATCAGCTCATCCTCGGTGTAAGATCCGTTCTCCTGCGTCCCGAACAGCTTTCCCAGCAGCTTTTTCCACAGGGAAAAGAACACGTTCAGCGGTGTGAACAGCCACATCAGCCCCCGCATAACCGGTGCCGCAAAAAGCGCGAACCCTTCCGGGTGTTCTTTTGCAATATTCTTCGGAGAGATTTCCCCAAAAATAAGCACCGCCACGGTCATCACCACCGTCGATGCGGTCGGGCCCAACGAGCCGCCCAGCAGCGCAACGAACATCACCGTCGCAATGGCGGTCATGCCGATATTGGCAATATTGTTTCCAATGAGAATCGTGGACAGCAGCTTGTCGTACCGGTCTTCCAGATTCAACACCAGCTTCGCGTTCTTCACGTCATCATTGGCCATATTCTTCATCTTAATGCGATTGAGGGATGTAAACGCCGTCTCCGTTGCAGAAAAGAAAGCGGATAACAATAACAGACATAAAATACTGAAAATATAGGCTGTCAAAATTTCCTCCTGTCCCTAATTACAAATATTCTTACGCATCATTGAATTATACTATATTATTGTGGTGAATAAAAGAATTTCAACTATCGGGACTGAGTTTTTGGAAGGTTTTTTCAATCGATGGGGTGGGGAGTATAGGTTGGATTGATAGGAATGAGGTAGAAATTTGATGGGACCTTGACAAGAAAAACGGCAGCGGAACTCACTCCGCCGCCTTGTCGTTCTTTTTTCATGCTTTTTTTGCCATTCGAGCAGCAGAAACAATGCATCCTGCCACAGCAATTCCGATTACCGTGATTCCCCATGCACTCAGGCCGGACATCAGCGTCATTGCGGAATAACTGTTTCCTTCAAAAATCTGTCCCTGACGATACACAAACAACAGCATTCCCGGAATGAACAGCAGATTTCCAATCAAGCAAACCGCTTCCTTCCGCAGAAGCCATCCGATCACCGCTATTGCCGTCGCCAAAAAGCATCCCGGGCTGAGCAGGAAGTCGATTCCCTGAATTCCATCCACCCCCGGCTGATTACTGTACCAAACACAGGGGGTTAGCACCAAAATAAGTGCCGGAAATAAAAACATCTTATCTTTCATACGAGCCTCCTTTCTGGTTGTATAAGCATCATAGCATAGTGCACTTTATTTGTACATCTATCTTTTTTGGCTTCCCAATCGGCGAGCCGCCCGGACGGATTTCGAGTCAGGCTCTGTGGGCGAAAAGTTGGGGTATTCATTTTTTCACCTGGAACTTTAATCGTATCTCCCACAACCGCTCATTCAGCTATTAGAATTCGTTAAATGGGTATAATGAAATATGTCTAGAATTTCAGGGCGACTTCACGCTAATTTTACAATTTCTGCTAATCAGCGTGAATACTTTTTTGGTTATACACGGTTCCGTCATGTTATTTCCGTAACCGGTAAACCACCCGTGCCTTTACAAACAAAGAACAAAAGAAAACGAGGAA
>OLRJ01000199.1_pt1 | contig 61088 bp, 90 predicted proteins | sample 1672741 | NCBI WGS metagenome assembly OLRJ01 (sample SAMEA3136719, study PRJEB25190) | human gut metagenome | biome: human gut; feature: human-associated habitat; material: faeces | place: Austria | collected 2013 | reverse complement strand
GGTACTTGCAGCGTAAACTGCAGGATACTGAGGCTGGAGCTGTATCTCAGAAAGGCAGTCCCGTCCCCTAAAGGGACATGGGAAGCTCGCGACTTTAATCGAGAGAGGCTTCACAGATTATTCAAGAAAAGATGAGGAGGCTGCTGAAAAATGGCTTCTATACTGGAACAAAAATTAAAAAATAAAAAAACAGAGATTAAAGATATTGACAGGAAAATCCAGTCGGAACAGATAACTCCTACAACAAAGGAAAAAAAGAGTATAGGAGATATCATACAGACAATCTCAACCCAATACAGAAGGGAACTTACTGACAATAGTATTGACAGGAAGGAACTTGACCGTAAAATCGAAGAAACAATACGGATAGAAATTGAGAAACTTCCTGTTGATTATGAAAAAAAGAAAAGGCTGGAGAAATTGGCTATCCAAAACATTATTGGACTTGGTCCTCTCCAGCAGTATCTGGATAATCCTGCTATCACGGAGATTGTAGTCCAGAGATACGACAATATTGTTGTCGAGATCAAAGGAAAAATAAGGTCTGTCAAAGCATGCTTTTCGGATGAAGAAGCTCTTCAAAATGTTATTAACCGTATTCTCCAGCCAATAGGCAGGGCAGTGAACTTAAGTACCCCAAGAGTAGATGCGAGACTTCAGGACGGATCTCGTGTCTGTGCGACTATCCCTCCAATATCTCCGCATGGAGCTACACTGACTATTCGAAAATTTAATAACTCCATGATGGTAGCAAGTAAATATCTGGAATTAAAATCTATTTCTCAGGAAATGCTTGATTTCCTTGAAAAATGTGTTAGAGGAAAGGTATCTATCTTTGTATCTGGGGGTACTGGAACCGGAAAAACTACTTTTCTCAATATGCTTTCATCTTTTATTCCAGAAGATGAACTGCTTATTACTATTGAGGATACTTTGGAGCTCCAGTTAAAGCAAAAAAATGTACGTTCTTTGGAAACAAGGGAAATAAAAAATGCCAATATGGATTCCATTGACATGTCTGCACTTGTAAAGGCCTCCCTTCGTATGAGACCAGAGGGTATCAAAATAAAAAAGGGAAAATTAAAGCGTAAGAAAAAGCGTATCCCCATCCCACACACATTCCTTCAGCACATCCTTGGCAATCTCATTCCGCTCATTAGGTGTGAAGTTGTCAAAATCATTGAGGAGGCGGATGATCTCCTCTCTTTTTTCCATAGCATTCTTCATGTTGAGGGCATTCTTCCGATCAACGGCATTTGCACTCAGCATTCTTTTCCTGAGTGAATTATACTCAATATCCAATTTCTCAATTTCATTCACAATATACTTTGCAGCAGCAGATTCAGAGTTGAGACTCAGGGTGGCGGTGAGCTTGCCTATTTTGGCCTGGCATTTCTCCATGGCGGCCCGGAGAGCGGCGGCGTTATCCTGCGGCTGCCTCTTTTCTTCCTTCAGATACTTTTTCAGTGCAGCAGGATCATGTTCAATCTCCTGGAAGATACTGATCACCCTATTATCCAGGAGATCTGCTTTGGTCTGGATCATATCACAAGCATCCACTCCATTCCGCATCCGGCGGGGGCAATAGTACCAGGTGGAAATAGAACCATCAGCTTTCTTTTTCCGGCTCATGGACATAAGGCGGCCACATTTGCACCGGAGGGAGCCTTTGAGCAGAGGGAGATCATACTTGGATTGCTTGCTGAATACATTGTGCCCAAACTGGGCCTGAATGGCAAAGAAACGCTCATCAGTCATATAGGGCTCATGGTATCCGATACTCACACGCCAGTTCTCAGGAGGAGCCTGGATGTGCTTCTTTTTGCCGCTCACCTTCTTCTCCATGGTACGGCCATACACAATGATCCCATGCTTTCCATCCCAGGCATCCCTTGGGCTTCCTTCACTCATCTGGCAGCCTTTATCTGCAAAATAATCATACATAGCGGGAGTGTTGGCCACACACATGGGAGAGCCAAACATACTATAGAGCTGAGTGGTGGAGAGGAAACTTCCTTTGAGGGAAGTGATCCCATGATTTTTGCAGTAGGTCTCCATACTCTGAAGGGAGAAATGGTTTTCCAGGAAAATATCAATGAGAGTGTTTTTGTATCGGATCTCATCCTCATTGAAAACAAGGGTTTTATGAGATTTTGCACCCAGGGAAATTTCCTGGATATTATAACCAATGGGCGGCTTGCCTCCACACCAGAAGCCCTCTGCTGCCAGGTGGTTCATGTTGTCGGTGATCCGGAGGGAATCGGTTTGTACTTCCAGGCCGGAGAAGATAACAGCCAGGTACATCATGGCCTCTCCAATGGGCGTGGTGGTATCAATGCCATCTTTGATGGTGATGAATTTAACACCGTGATCCTTTAGGAAGGCATAGAACGGTACAAAGTCGGCCATATCACAGCACAGACGGTCTATTTTATAAATAACCACCACATTGATGAGCCCTGCAAGTATATCATCCTTCAGGCGGTTCAGATCCGGCCTATCCATATCAGAACGGATCCAACCATCATCCTCATAGTATGTGACGGATTCAATCTCATCCGGGGAAAAGTGTTCAGCTATATATTTATCACCTTCAGAAAACTGCATCTGTGTGCTGTCCGAGGTGTCCTTAAAATATGATTTTCTTCCATAAATTCCAAAATGCACAGCAAAACCTCCTAAAAAGGGCATAAAAATGCCCGGAATACTTCAAAATATCCCGGAGCAGTGCTATACTATAATTTGCGAGATTACATGAGCACAACTCATGGGATGCCCCGGTGAAAGCCGGGGCTTTTTCTTTACCAAAAAGAAAACCGGTATGCCGTATCCAGATATTCTGAATAGCCAACAATGTGGGGCTGCGGATCCGGCGGCGGGTAGTATCCACTACAAAGAGCCAGAGAAGCTGCAACATCATAAGAACAGCGGATCATTGGCTCATGTGGGAAAATCTGAGGGATCAGAGAAAATTCAGACTGATCCACCCATCTCCATGAAGAATCGTAAGGCACCGGTGGAACATCATGCAGATCTGCTCTATAGTTCAGGTGATACGGAAAACGAGCAACCAGGTACTCCTCTATCATTTCTATATAGAAATCCTCCTATTCATGCAAGTTAGATTGCCCAAACGGCAGAAAATGGAAAAACACAGTATCAAAACCACAAAGAAAGGGTGATGATATGAGAAAAAAGTACATCAAATACCATAGGGGTGATGTATACGCCATTTACTACCGGGCAAACAAAACTATGTACTACAATCTGGCTTTTCAAGCCAAAACAAAGCTGATATTGCTTTTGTGATCATCCAACATCTTCATGATCTTCATGTGGATTGATGGGTGGGTATTTCTTTTCCAACTCTTCAGGAGTGGAAGGGGCTTCAGAAATTGGATCTGAAGCCTCATCCGCCAGAAAGATCTCACGGATCTTATTCTTCAGAGCGTTTCTGTACCTCACATCCAGTTTCATGTACTCCGTTATCAGGGCCACATCCACGGCATCCAGATTGTACTCCTGGGCAACCTCAGAAAGTGCCGAGGCGGGAACCTGGCCGGATTGGAACATATCACCGGTTCCGGATCGGAGCCACTCTTCTCTCACACCATACTCTCTGCATATAGCAAGGATGGTTGCATCACTCACACTCCGGGATCCACTCTCATAATTTCCTATGGTTGACTGTTTAAGACCGAGCGGAACAGCAAAATCAGCCTGATTCATGCCGAGTTCCCTTCTGATGAGCTTGATTCTTTCGTAAATCTCCACAGTATCACCTCCTTTAAGGACACTATAACACGAAAATTAACACAACGCAATAATATTATATAAAAAACTATTGCCAATGCAATCACAATGTGTTATGCTATAAACACAATGAAATAAACACATAACACAAAGGAGGTGCAAATTGAAAAAAATTAGAAAAGAAATGCGAACCAATCCGAAAAGAAAGGCCCGCATCCTGGAAAGATTGCTCAGTATTAAATTTTTTGAGGATTGATGCCATTCTCTTTGAAAATAGTATCAAGCCGGGCGGCAGCAGATTTGCTGTGCTGAATAACCTGGTTGAGCTGAGCTTTATCAGCAAAGGTGAGCTTAGGATCTTTGAGGTACTCCTGGCAATCTTCAATCTGAGCTTGCAAAGCGGTAGAGATTGCAATGAGCTCATTTGCAGAAAAAATCATTTTTTCGGCATCAGACACACCCACACCTCCTCTCTATATGATGAGGTGATTATACAACAAAATGGAGGGATAAGCCATGGACAAAGAAAAACCGATCCAAAAGCTCCTGAACCAGTGGGAAAAAGCGTACAAGTTCGCTTTGACACGCTGCACCAGAAGAAAAAGGTGGAAAGGGGAGTATGAAAGAAAATGAGTGACAAAAAGAAGGAACTCCTGAAAAAACTGCAAGCCCTGGCAGAGCGAGGGGTTGGCGGAGAGCGGGAGACGGCAGAGCGGAAGCTGAAAGAACTGATCAAGAAGTATGGCATTGAGGAAGAGGAACTGAATGAGGATAAAATCATTGATTTTGATTTCAAATACCATTCCGAATGGGAAAAGAAGCTCCTCAGACAGCTTTTCTATAAGATGTTCGGAAAAGCGTACCGGGAAAAGAATTACATATACCGCTATGGGAAGGGAAGCCGGACAACCTACGGAATACAATGCACAAAGGCAGAGGGCTTGCAGCTCAGAGTGGAATATGACTTTTACAGAGAACTGTTCAAGGAAGAGTTTGATCTGTTTTTAAGTGCCTTTATTCAAAAACACAATCTGTTTTCTCTAAGACCGGAGGACATACCGGAGGGGCATGATCCAACGGAGGAAGAGCTGAAGCAGTATGCAAGGATGCAGCAGATGATGAATGGGATGCAGGATAAGAAACTCAATCCCATGATAGAGCAAAGGAGCTGAGAAGTATGCTGAAGGAAAGAAAGAATGTAAGAAACACGGAAATTGAGGATGCAAAGGAATTTGCAGCACTGTACTCCAAACTGGATCCTAACGAGAAAATGCAGGTGAAGAGCATCATCATTGGGATCCAGATTGCAAAGGATAACAAGCCGGAGGTGGCCGCTGTATGAAGAAAGAGGTGAAGGTTCAGATCACCCTCTCAGATGGATACCGGGAGCGGTTCACAAGGGCCTGCATCAAGGTAGCAAAGAGAAGGGTTGAGAGCGGCGAGAAGCAGGCAGCCGACAGAGAGCGGGATGCAAAAGCCGGGTAGGAGGAACTATGAGAAGGGCAAAAAAATGGAGGCAGATCTGAGCAATCTGCCTCCGAAGTCCTCAAAAACAAGGACATACTAAACCGTATAAATAGTATATCACTTTGAGGGCTTAAAGTCAACCGAAAGCGGCAAAAAACAAGGGTTTTAAGCCCTTTTTAACCGCTTGATAAGGATATTAAAGTTAGGGGTGATATGCAATTTGTATATAAAAAGAGTATATGACCTTGGGTGGCTGAAGGAAGTGGCCAAATACTATCCGGGTAACTATGGAGCACCGGGAGTGAAGAGAGGGCCAAAGAGAAAGAGAACACCTGAGGACATAGAGAGGCAGAATAAGACCAACCGGGAGAAGAAAGTGCAGAGGTTGATCCTGGCCAACTTCAAGGAGGGTGATTGGCACCTGATCCTGAAGTACAAGAAAGACCTGAGGCCGGAGAGCTTCCGGGAGGCAAAGAAACAGATCCAGAAATTCCTTGCAGATATGAGAGGAGCTTATAAGAAAGCCGGGAGGCAATTCAAATACATATATGTGACAGAGAGGGGCAAGCAGGGAGCCTGCCACCACCATCTGATCATTGAGGACATATCAGAGCCAAGGCTGAACACCACAAAGATGGTGCAGAAATACTGGAAATACGGATCAAAGGCATTCATCCCGCTGTATGAGGATGGAGAGTTTGAGAACCTGGCTGAGTACATAGTGAAGAAAGAGACTAAAGAGGAGCAGGATGGTTGCACATATTCCAGGAGCAGGAATTTGGTTGTGCCGGAGCCTCAGAGAGAGAAGATCCACAGAAACAGATGGCAGAGAGAACCAAAGCCGGAAAAGGGATGGTACATCATCAAGGATTCCATTGTGAACGGAATCAACCCGGTGACTGGATATCCATATCAGCATTACACCATGAGGAGAGCGGAGCCGGGAGGTGATTCAGGATGAAATTTGATGTGAATATCTATGTGGAGACCACCTGGAAGGGCCCGGCCAGGAGAAAAGGCGTTGCAATGTGGCTTGTGGAGTACAAAAGGGCCGGAGAGTCCATCACCAGGCAGGGGATGATCCGCCTGGATGATGGCACAGAGAACCAGGCCTCTCTCATGGCCATCACGGCGGCTGCAAAGATACTCACAAAAGAGTGCTCAATCCGGGTATTTACTCAATGTGATCACATTTTGAACACGGTGGGAAACTTCTGGCATATACAGTGGCAGAAAAATGACTGGCACAACGCCAAAGGAAAGCCGGTGAAGAATGCGGAGCTCTGGCAGCAGATGTTGGAAACCCTGGGAAAGCATTCATATTCATTCCATAGCGGGCACCATGAATTTCAGAATGTGATGCAGATTGAGATCAGGAAGGAGATGGAAAAGAAATGACAGAGCAGCAGTGCCATGATGCAGCAGCCAGAAGAGAATACCTGGACGGATACCGGCAGGAGCCCTGCCAGAGAATGCAGGAGATCAATGAAGTGAGAGAGACCATCCTGGCAGCAGTACAGAAGCGTATCCCTGGAAAGAAGGGCATTGAGGCATCCAGGGAGATTGCAGATGAGGTGATGGATGCCATTGCCGAGAACTACAGAACCATCACGGAGGTGCATGAGATTGTTGAGGCGGTACGCCTGGGAATGGATGTGCAGATTGCGTATGCAGATCCTTCAGAGGATGAGCCGGATCCATACATTGTGAGGCCGTGTTGGTAGGAAGGAGAAGCGAATGAAAAAGGTGTATGTGTGCTCACAATATGGCACCAGAGGAGACCGGGCGGACAACCTGGAAGCAGCAAAGTTTTATTGCATAAAGGTGATTGAAGAGGGGAAGATTCCGATCTGCCCACATCTGTTCTATGCCGGAGTGCTGAATGATGAGGTGAAGAGCCAGAGGGCAGCAGGCATGGAGATGGGAATGGAGCTCCTGAAGGAATGCGGGGAGCTGCGGATCTTCAGCCACCTCTCAGAGGGAATGAAGGCAGAGATCCTGAAGGCAAAAGAAATGGGCATGCCGGTGACACTGGCAATGGATATGAGCCGGGAGAAGCGGAAAGAGATACTGAGAGAATTGGAGGAGCTGATGAATGGCAAAAAGCATTATACAGAAGAGAACTGATCCTCTGAACCGTGAGTGCTTCCTTTGCAGGGAAGAGGCCGAGAGGAATGGATACTATGGAGAGCTGAGACATACCGGCCTTCATAAACACCATTTCATATATGGCCGGTTCGGATGCTTCAGGAAAAAGGCGGAGCACTATGGGTTGTGGGGCTATGTGTGCGAAGAACGGCACCACGAACACGGCCCGGAAGCTCCACATGATAACCAAGAAGTGGACAAGCATCTCAAAGAGGTGGCTCAGAGAGCCTTTGAGGAGAAATACAGCCATGAGCTGTGGATGCAGGAATTTGACAAGAACTACCTGGAAGGTGATGAAGAGTGATGAATGGAGATCATTTTCCGTACATAGTCGGACAGAGAGCAGAGATATTCCATGAAGGAAAGTGGCAGCAGGGCTGCATAGTGGCCGGGTATCGGTTCAGAGATGGAATTGTGACCATACAGACGGATGCAGGGCAGCAGATCTGGTGCGGAGAGAGCCGGAAAGAGCTCTACAGAAAAATTTGAGAAAGAAGGGATAAGCAATGAAGAGAACCATGAAAATTGGCGGCGGAAGATCCATCACGTTTGAGGATGGAGACGGAAACAAGGTGTATGAAAGCCTGGATGCCTGGAAAGCTGAAGGAGAGAGAAGATTTGGGGCGGATGTTCGCAAATGGAAATTCAAGTGCCCTATGTGCGGCCATGTGGCAGCAGTCGAGGACTTCATAAAGCTGAAGGTGAAGGATCCGGCCAACAGTGCCTATGAGGAGTGTATTGGCAGATACACCGGGAAGGGAAGCCCAAAGGAGGGAGATTCCTCTGGATGCAACTGGGCGGCCTATGGATTGCTTGGAATACCAAATGGCGGCGTGTTCGTATTTACCGGTCAGGAGCAGGGAGCTCACATATTTGATTTTGCAGAGGAGGATGAGTGATGGCCAATTTGGATGTGATGTATAGCAGCAAAACAGATCAGTGGGCCACACCTCAGGAGTTCTTCAATGAGCTCAATGCGGAATTTGCCTTTGATCTGGATCCGTGTGCTGATGAGAAAAACCATAAATGTGAGACATTTTTCACCAAAGAAGAGAACGGACTTTTGAAGGATTGGGGGGGGGCACCGGGTATTCTGCAATCCTCCATACGGCAGAGAAATTGGGGAGTGGGTGCAGAAAAGCTATGAGGAAGGACACAAGGAGAATACCCTGGTGGTTATGCTCATACCGGCCCGGACGGATACAAAGTATTTCCATGATTACATCCTGCACCGGGCAGAGGTGAGATTTGTGAGAGGCCGCTTGAAATTTGGCCAGGCGGCAGCAGGAGCCCCATTTCCATCAATGGTGGTGGTATTCAGAGGGCCGAAAATGTAGAGGTGAGAAATGATACAGATTTTAGAATTATTTGGAGGGATCGGCTCTCCGAGGATTGCCCTGAGAAATTTGGGGATAGACACAAAAAGCATTGATTATGTGGAAATTGATGAAAAGGCCGTGAGATCATACAATGCCATGTTTGTGGACGAACTTCAGTACAAAACACAATCAGTTGTGGGATGGAACCTGAAACCGGATATTTTGATTCATGGAAGCCCATGCCAGGACATGAGCATAGCAGGGCACCAGGGGAAGGCAAAGGCAGAGGATGGACGGATAAACCATGGCAAAGGGGCTGATGAAGGCAGCGGAACGAGATCAAGCCTTATGTGGGAAACAATTCACATAATTGAACAGATGGGGGTGTGGAAGCCAAGAGTTGTGATATGGGAGAACGTGAAGAATGTAAGGAGCAAGCACATGATCCACAACTACAACCGATACCTCGGCGAAATGGAGAGGATGGGATACACGAACAGTTTTGAACTACTGGATGCCAGGGAGTTTGGCCTGCCTCAGGCAAGGGAGAGGGTGATCACAATCTCTCTCCTGAGCGGTGAGAAATTTGATTTCACAAAACTAATCAGAACACCAATGAGGAATATCAATGAATTTTTAGAGCAGGATGTGCCGGAAGTTTACAATGTGACACAACCAAGTGTGCTGAGTGTAATTGGACACACCGGGATCAGAAGGGCAACGGTGATCCGGGAATATGCATATACAATCACTTGCAGGCAGGACAGAACACCGGCTCAGGTTATTGATAAGGGTGGAGGAGTGTATAGATACCTCACCGAGAGAGAATGTTGGAGGCTTCAGGGATATTCGGATCAAGATTTTGAGGCGGTGGCAGCAGTACATAAGAAAGTGGGCCGGTATTGTATGCCTCTGTATAAGCAGGCAGGAAACAGTATACCGGTGCCGATATTTGAGAGCATATTCAGGTATCTTCTCCTAAACGAAAAGGCAGAGGAGGGATAGAAATGGCTCAATACTGTAGATATTGCAGTGCTCTGGTGGTTGGAGATGCGGCCTATTGCACCACCAAAGAGAAAGAGATCCCGGAGCACCTGGCAAAAACAACAAATTACTGCCCACACTATGATCTCAACCCTATAGATGCCTTTGGAGAGAATGAGAAGGGATACCAACCCAGGAATGCAAAGGTGACGGCACAGCAATGTGATGGGCAGATGGATCTATCAGAATTTATCAAGGAGGACAAGAATGGCCAGAAAGAAGAATAAGGCAATTACAATCAACCGGAACCGATACAACGATATAAAACGGATGGATCACGGCTCCATGGAGGAATATGTGAATGAAGTGTATGAAAAAGGCGTTGAGGCCGGGCAGAAAGCGGCAGCAGGATCCTTTGATACAGCACTGGCCATGGAGGCAATCAGCCAGATCAAGGGCATTGGCCCGGTGAAGGTGCAGCAGATCAAGTTGGCTCTCATTGCAGCAGGGGCCAAAGACACTGAGAAGGCAGCAGGCGGCCAGAACGCCTGAGGACATAGAAGGAGGATAAGAAAATGAATTTGACAACCAGAAGAACAGAAGAAACCACATGGAAGGACATTGCAGCCCTGGTGGCAGCAGGAAGCCTGAAGGTAGGAGATCAGATTGAGGATGAGCTCCTCACCGGAGAAAAGATGGTGTATGAGGTAGCTCATATCACGGAGGACAGAATGGACTTCATCAGCCGTGACACCATGGCGGAGAGATTTACATGGAATGAGAACGGAAGAAACACAGGAGGCTTCAAGAAGAGTGACCTCTGCAAGGCTTTGAATGAAAAGGTATGGGAGCGGCTCCCGGAAGAACTGAAAGCTGCGATCTGTGAAAGAGAGTGCATCCAGGTTGTGGACGGAGAAGAGGAAAAAATCATGCTGAAGCTGTGGCTCCCTTCAGAATATGAGGTATTTGGAGAAGAATGGTTCTCTGATGCAAAGGAAGGGGAGCAGTTAGAGATCTTCAAGGATCCGAGAAACAGAATAAAGATGGGAGGACACGGCGAAAGCCGGGCCCTCTGGTGGCTTCTGTCCGTGTATGGTGGCAATTCTGCCCATGCCTGCGCTGTCAGCAGCTACGGCAATGCCGGCCACAACAGCTGCACCAATGACTTCCGGGTGCCGCTCTGCTTCTCAATCAAGAGATAATCAAAAACAATCCTGCCGCTGTAACCGGCGGCAGGGTAACTGGTAGGGATACGCTAATGAATTTTCAGGAAGGGATAAGAAAATGGAATGGCTATTTGTATACGAAAACGGAGGATGGTGGCTGAAAATTGACAACACGGAGCAACTCACCGAGTACCACAAGAAAACAGATAGGAGCAGATACGAGGGAGCCCTGAAGATGTATACATCCGGCGAAAGACCGGAAAACATGAGCCTGGAAGAGAGAATAAAGATGGCCGGAAACAGAGACTATCAATACATGATAGGAGCAATCATGCAGGCCAGAAATTTGGAGTGCAGCATTCTGGATGGCTTCAGAGCCATGAACATAGAAATTGGAATGGCGGAGCTGAACACCATCAAAGAATGCGGTGCGGTATACATCAACAAAGCGGGAGGACACACCTTCCGGGTACACGAAACGCAATTTTGCAGAAGAAAAGAGCTGATTTTCCCTGATTTCAAAATTGAGGATATAAGAGTGAAACAGTTCCAGGGCGGGTGCCATTGGTACGCCTATATAGGAGATATGCAAGTAAGGAATGGAGGTGAGCTGAAATGGAACACGGAGACAGCAGCCAGGAAGGCAGCAGAGAGTATTTTGAACTGTTAGAAGAAAAAGTATGGGCAGAGGATGAACTGAAAAAGGCCAGAAACTTCAACAGGGCAGCAGTATCATTGATCATTTTGCTACTGTGCTTCATGGCGAGTATGCTTCTTTGCATAAAGAGGCAGGAGGAGAGCTTCAGGCACCTGGAAACCAGGTATGAAGAACTGAGAGAGGAGCTGATTGGCACAGATTATGGAGAATAAGACACGAAACAGAAGGAAAAGAAGGAGAAGAAAACAGATAAACCTGAAGCTCCTGGGGCTCATGCTCATAATTATTTCCGTGTCCTGCATCTGCATGGCAGCAGTGAAGAAAGAGGATGAGCCGAAACCGCTCACTGAAGCCACTGAGACGGCCACAGAGGAGCCTGAGAAGGTTCAGGTGGTATTTATCCGGGAAGAACGGCCAACGGCAACAGAAGAGCACTCAACGGACTGGGATGCGTATGAAAGCTATTTACTGGCCAGGATTGCAATGGCAGAGGCGGAAGGAGAAAGCACTGAAGGAAAGGCCATGGCGATCAGAACGGTTCTCAATAGGGTGTGGGATGATGATTTCCCAGGAACCATTGAGGATGTGATATTTGAAATAAAAGACGGAGTTTTTCAGTTCAGCTCCGTTATGCCAGGGGAAAGATATTGGAATGTAGAACCGAATGAGGACTGCTACAAAGCACTCTATATGGTGATGGTGGATCACTGGGATGAAAGTGAAGGAGCCCTATATTTTGAGGCAGTATCCAATGGAGAAGGAACCTGGCACTCAAAGAACCTGGAATACATAAAAACAGTGGGAAACCACAATTTCTATAAGTGATAGGAGGATAAGCAATGCAGATTTTCATGGGAGGAAGAGGAAACGGCAAGACCGTTGAGCAGACAATAGCGGCAATATCAGAAGGCAATCCCGGATGTATGCAGTTTTGCTGTGAATTACTTTCAAAAGGAGGGTATGAGGCCCTCCTCATGCTCACAGAGGCAGGACTAAAAGGCAGCAGGGCATATCAGCTCTGGAATGATTGCTGTGGAAGAGACACAGAGAAAGCCATCAAGGTGCTTCAGTACAGAAAAGATGGCCGGATCACAGAGGAAGAGATGAAAGACCACGTTTTTCAACCATGGGGCAAGCCGTTCAACCTGGAAGAAATTGAAAAGAGAGAAACTGCAAAGCCTGAGGGAGGGTTCCTGAAGGCGAGGTATGGGATGGTATTGGCCGGAAGAACGCCGGAGGGCACTTGCCTCATGTGTGCGGTGAAACATGATCCGGATCAACCTCACAATCTTCAGAGCCTTGCATATCAGTATAAATTCTATGATGAGCATGGGAGGTGGCCAACCTGGAAGGATGCAATGGAACATTGCACCAAAGAGGTGCAGCAGTTCTGGATCCAGGCATTGAAAGAGAAAGGAGTGAAGATTGATGGGTAAGGATGAAGTGAAGGCAATACTGCACACCGGAGGCAAGAGTGACAGAATACTCATGGAAGAGGGCGGAATGGTATCAATCAAGGATCTTCCATGGCTCAGAGCGGTTGCAAATGCCTGGGATGGCGTTGAGGTAAGGGTAAAGAAGAGCCAGGGCGAAAGCTACAGCCTGGTAGGTTGGAATGAGTGCGATTGTGAAATAGATGCAAGAGTAAAAGAAGCAATCTGGCAGATGGAGCAGGATCCTATCTTTGGAACCTATTGCGGAAACCGGGAAGATTTTGAAGAGGCATGGAGAGAAGGAAAATATGAACCGGCGGGCGGAATTTCCTTCCTGGCCAAAAACGTGGAGATCTTGGATGAGACCGAGGAGGAACACCTGATCAGATTGATCACGGCCCATCCGGGAATGAAGATCCTTCACATGGTAGATGCTGAGGTATGCTGCGGAGAGGATAGCGGGTACTGGGCAGGAGCTATTGGTTGGTGCCGGGTATCAGAATACATATTAGCAGACAAGAACAGCCTGGGCGGCGGAAGAATATGGGAAAGGCATGAAGCCGGTGAATTGGTGGATCTCATTTCCGAGGATGCAGAGGAGAAGGCGGCAGCGGGAAAGGCACTCAGCCAGAAGGAAAGAGACCGAATATACCAGGAGGCCCGCCGCAAAGCCTGGGAGAAAGTGGCACAGATGCCATGGAAGAGGGCAATCATTGTGGATGTGACCACACTGGATGAAGATACGGAGGAGGTAAATGTCTGAGGAAGAATTTGAAGAGATATGCAATGAAGTCCTGGCCGGGCGGCCCATATACAAGAGCCTCAAATTCATAGAGAGCGGCATTCCGAGATGGAGGCTGCACATATTGGAACACAATACGGCACCAAACGGAGGAGATAGAGAACTCCTCTGCATTGAGAGGCTAACGAAAGAGGCCGCCCTGGTAGCAGGCGGGAAAATACTAAGGGAGAGGATGCGAAAGTGAACAGACGGCAGAAAAGGAAGCAGTTCAAGAAAATCTATGGAATGACACCGGAACAGTATGAGAAATGGTATAGAGAGCACTGGCCGGAACTGATCCGGGAAGGTATGAACAATTTCTCAGAGGCACTGAAGCGAATGGGAGCAGAGGTGTCCGAGGCAATCAGAGAGATTGGAGAAAGTTGGAGAGAATACGGAAAAGAACTCAACCAGGCAATGAAGTATACGGAAACTGAGAATATGCTCAGGAGAGCCCATCAGATGCCGGAAGGAGTAGATAAGAGCCTCCTGAAGCATATTGGGATCAGGACGGACAGAGCGGGATGGGTATATGATTTCTGGCTTGATGAGGCAAACAATGAGTATTTTGTGGAATTATTGCAGGAAGGGGTGAGTGAGTAATGGCAGGAGCGTGGATGTTGCTGAAATTTTTGGGAGTATGTTGCCTGATCGTATTGGCCGCACTGGCACTGATGATTTTGGTAGCCTGCTTTGTAGCAGTATGGAAAGCAATCACTGAGAAGAAATAAGGAGGAGAAGAGCATGGAGAAAGATATTCAGACAAAGATGGAAGAACGCCAGGAAGTAATAGACGGCATGAGAAGCCTTCAGGCAGAGGTAGGAAGGAATGCCAGAGAGCATGGATGGTGGGATGGAGAGGAGAGAACCTTTGGAGAGCTGATTGCACTGGCTCACAGTGAACTCTCAGAGGCCCTGGAAGAGTACAGAGCAGGCCATAAGCCGACAGAGACCTACTACAGAGAGCAGGATGGAAAAATGGAGGGCATACCGGCGGAACTTGCGGATGTTGTGATCCGCCTCATGGATATGTGCGATCATTATGGAATTGACCTGGCAGCAGCCGTTGTGGAAAAACATGAATTTAACAAGAGCAGACCATACAGACACGGAGGGAAGGTGATATAGTGGCAAGCCTAACACTGGAAACAAAGAAAGATATTTTGAGAGATTTTCTCCTGGAAGCTGCGGATGATGATTTCCTGAAATGGCTTGAAGGAAATGGATATTTCACGGCTCCGGCATCAAAGAGCCATCATGGATCAGAGGAGGGTGCCCTTTATGAGCACTCTCTTCAGGTGGCGTATGAGCTCATCAACCTCACAGAGAAATTGGGGCTGAAGTGGCAGAGGAAGAACAGCCCACAAATTATAGGAATGCTGCATGATGTGTGCAAAATGGATGATTACCTGATCAGGGAGGAAGTAATTGGTGCAACGATAGACGGCGGCAAGATCTACGGTAATCCTCAGGTGGAATGGAACAAAGAAAGAATATGGCCAGGACACGGAGAAAAAAGCCTGATCATGCTGATGGGGCACATCAACCTAACGGAAGAGGAGAAAATGTGCATCAGGTATCACATGGGATCATTCACGGATAGCAAAGAGTGGGAGTTTTATTCCAGGGCCGTGAAAATATATCCGAATGTGCTTTATACGCACATGGCAGATATGATTGCATCACAGATAAAAGGAGTTTGAACAGATGAAGAAAACAGTGGCATTTGATTTTGATGGAGTGATCAACAGCTATGAGAGTGGATGGCAGGGAGCAGCAGTTGTGCCGGATCCGCCGGTGCCGGGCATAAAGGAAAGCATTGAGGCACTGAGGGCAGCAGGATATGAGGTGGTTATTGTATCATCCAGAGCAAACACAGAGGAAGGTTTCCACGCAATCAACAATTTCCTTCAGAAAAATGAGATTGAGGTGGATATGGTGACAAACAATAAACCGGCTGCGGTGTGCACTGTGGATGATAGAGCTATCTGTTTTGACGGAAATGCAAAGAGCCTGGTTGAGAAGATCGTGAACTTCAGACCATGGAACGCAAAGGAGGAAAAAGTGTGAATAACTGTAATTTTATAGGCAGGCTCACCAGGGATCCGGAGGTGAGATATACCCAGGGAGAGAAACCGCTGTGCGTGGCAAGGTTCACCCTGGCAGTAGACAGAGCAACAAAAAACCAGGGAGCAGACTTCCTGGCATTCAAGGCGTTAGGGGCGAGAGGAGAATTTGCTGAGAAGTACCTGAAGAAAGGTATGAAGATAGGTGTATCTTCCAGGGCAGAGGCAGGCTCCTATACAGACAAGAATGGAAACAAGGTGTATTATACAGAATTTATCTGTGAAAACTTTACATTCTGCGACAGTAAACAGAGCGGCCAGGCGGCAGCAGGAGATGGCTTCATGGATATTCCTGAGGGGTATGATACCGGCCTTCCGTTCAATTAGGAGGTGTGATGGGTGACAAAGGAAGATTTGCAACAGCTTTGCGATCTGAGGGAAGAGATCGCTGAGATTGAAACGAAAATAGCGAAACTGAGCAGCCGAGGCAGCAGGATTGTTTCCGACAAGGTGCAGGCATCAATGAAAGATTTTCCGTACACGCCAACCTCAGTGAAGATCACCGGTTTTGATGTGGTGGCGGATAAAAACACCAGAGCACAGATCATGAATAAGAGAATGCTATTGGAGAAAAGGAGGAACCAGGCAGCAGAACTGGAAACCAGAATCACAGCATTCATCAATTCCATACCACAGAGCAAGATCCGGAGAATGGTGGAATACAGATACATAGATGGATACACCTGGGAGAAGATAGGACAGATCTTCCATTGTGACCGGACAACGGCAGAGAAAGCCGTGTCAAAGTATCTGAGAGAAAATGGCGGGGAAAATTAAACTTTCCCACAATTCCCATTTTTTTATGTTATGATTGTATCAGGTGAAAATTTGTTAGCTTATCCCTATCATAATTGAATCCTGAAAAAGGGCATCTCATAGCGAGGTGCCTTTTTGTTGTGCAAAGGAGGGATAAAGATGCAAAATATTCAGACCAAAATCAACAAACTACTGCTTGCCCTGAGCATGAAGGGGATTGTATACAAAATCAACACTCAGCAATATTATTCAGAAAAGCAGGAGAGAATATGCACAAGGTTGATATTATGGGAAGAACACCCAAACAGAGACGGCGAAGCATTTTATAGCAAGGTGAAGTTGCTGAAATACTTGGCGGAGCGGTGGAAGGAAGTGAATGAGGATGGATCCACAGCAGAAGGAGAGAATGGATGAGCTTGCCGCACAGATGAGTGAAAAGCAGAAAGCATTCTGTGATTTTTATGTGGAGACACTCAATCAGACGGAGGCCGCAATTCTGGCCGGTTATTCAAAAAAGACCGCAAGAACAACCGGAAGCGAAAACATGACAAAACCATACATAAAAGAATATATAGATCTGAGGCTTGCAGAATTGGAAGAGGAGAGGATTGCAGACGCTTCCGAGGTACTGAGGTATCTCACTTCCGTGATGAGGGGAGAGGTAAAGGATCAATTTGATCTGGATCCGTCACTTCAGGACAGAACGAAGGCAGCAGAGCTCCTGGGGAAAAGATACCGGCTATTTGTGGATAAGCAGGAGATTTCCGGCAAAGTCGAGGGAGTAACAATCATAAACGATATTCCGAGGGAGAAGAAAGATGGAGGTTAGGCTCTCTGAGCTGATTGCACCTCAGTTCTATGATATTCATTGGGATATTATAGAGGGCAGACACACCCACTATAAACTGTATGGAGGAAGAGGATCAACAAAAAGCTCATTTGTGAGCATAGAGATCATCATGGGGATGATGGAGGATCCAGATGCCAATGCGGCCTGCTTCAGGCGGGTAGGAAACACATTGGCAGAGAGCGTGTTTGAACAGCTCTTATGGGCCATAGATGCCCTGGGAGTTGCACACCTATGGAAGCCGAGCATATCACCTCTGAGGCTGACCTATAAGCCGACAGGGCAGAGAATCGTGTTCAGAGGATGTGATGATCCAAACAAGTCAAAATCAATCAAACTGAGGCATGGCTATTTCAAATACATCTGGTATGAGGAAAGAGCAGAATTTGAGGGAGATGAGGATGAGAGAAAGATCAACCAATCCCTCATGCGTGGCGGTGATAAATATGTGGTATTTTACACCTGGAACCCGCCAAAGAGCCTGAACTCATGGGTGAACCAGGATGTGCTTCAGGAGAGAGAGGATACATTGTGCAGCCACTCCACCTATTTGACGGTGCCGAGGGAGTGGCTTGGAGAGCAGTTCTTCATAGAGGCAGAGGAACTGAAGAAAAGAAAGAGGCTTGCATACCGGCATGAATACCTGGGTGAAGCAATAGGCACCGGCGGCAAGGTATTTGATAATGTGATCCTAAGAGAGATCACGGATGAGGAGATTGCGATATTCGACAAAATCAAGCAGGGGCTTGACTTTGGATTTGCAGCAGATCCTCTGGCATTTGAGAGAATGCACCTGAATAAAAAACAAAGGCGGCTGTATATTTTTGCTGAGATTTACCAGGTAAACCTCAAAACCAGGAAAGCGGTGGAGGAGATCCGGAAGCTGAACCCTGAGAACCGTATAATAACAGCCGATAGCGAAGAGCCCCGCTCCATTGCAGCAATGAATGAGTTGGGGCTCAGAGTATATGGAGCAAAGAAAGGCCCTGGTTCAGTAGATTTTGGAATGGCCTATCTGAGTGATGATCTGGATGAGATCATCATTGATCCGGTACGCTGTCCGAATGCGGCCAGGGAATTTTCAACCTATGAGCTTGAAAGGGATAAAAACGGCAATTTCAAAGGATCGTACCCGGACAAGGACAACCACAGCATAGATGCAACCAGATATGCCTTGGAGGATGAGATGGTAAACAAGAAAGCAAAGATCAGGAACAAAGCAAAGAGGGGCCTGAGGTAAAGGAGGGAGAAAAGTGTATAGGTTTTCATACCCGGCAGAGAAATTTGACGAGCGGAACCTGGACAAGAATGTGATCCTCACTCTGGTGAGAAAGCATGAGGGAATGGTTGACCGACTTATCAAGAATAAAGCCTATTATGATGGCCACCACGCCATAGAGAACAGACAGAGAGACAAAGACGCACCGAACAACAAAATGAGCTGCAACCATGCAAAGGATATTTCCGACACGGCCACCGGATACTTCATGGGAAATACTATCACGTTCTCCAACACCGGAGATGCAGACATAGAGCCGCTGCTCACGGCATTTGATGAGGCGAATGTGGATGATGTAGATGCAGATAACGCTCTGGATATGAGTATTTATGGCCTGGCCTATGAATATGTGTATGTGAAAGAGGGAGAAACAAAACCCATCTCAAAGAATATTTCCCCGGTGTCCACCTTCATTGTGGTAGATGATACGATTGAGGAGAATGAGCTCTGTGGGATCTACTACTACAGAAAAAAGAATGATGCAAATGAAACCTATATCTATGTGGCCACAGTGAGCACTGCTCATTATACCTATGTGCTCAACATAGAGAACACGGATGCAACTCAGAGGGTGACAGAAGAACCGAAAAAGCATTATTTTGGAGAGCCTCAGATCATTGAGTTTCTGAACAACAAGGAAGGCATAGGAGACTTTGAGCAGCAGATTTCTCTCATAGATGCCTATGATACCCTGATGAGTGACCGAATCAATGACAAAGAACAGTTCATAGATGCGGTTCTGGTTCTGTATGGAGCACTCATGGGGGATGATGAGGAAGAAACCACGGAGGCCCAAAAGCAACTGAGAGAGAATAAGCTCCTGGAACTTCCGACAGACGCAAAAGCGGAGTATTTATCAAGGCAGATGGATGAGAGCGGAGCAGAAGTTCTGAGAAAAGCTATCAAAGAGGATATTTACAATTTCAGCCATGTGCCAAACTTCATGGATGAGAATTTTGCCGGGAATGTGAGCGGCGTGGCCATGGAGTACAAGCTCCTGGGCCTGGAAATGATAACGAAAGTAAAGGAACGCCAGTACAAGAAGGGCCTGAGAAAGAGGATCCGCCTCTATTGCAATTTCCTCAAAATGAAAGCAATTCTGATGGAAGCAGGATCCATTGTGGCCACATTCAGCAGGGCACTTCCTAAAAACCTTCAGGAATTATCCCAGATTGTTCAAAGCCTGAAGGATTCCGTATCAGCCAGAACGCTTCTGAAGCTGCTTCCGTTTGTGGAAGATCCTGATTATGAAATTGAAGAGGTTGAGAAACAGAAAGAGGAAGATGTGAGACGGCAGCAGGAACTTTTCAGCCAGGGAGCCAACACTCCTCCTGATGAAACAGAGGAAGAGGAGGATGTGATCCCGGATGATGAGGAGGAAGAGCAGAACGAACCTCCAAAGGAAGAGGACAAAGAAAAGAGCAAGGATAAGGACAAGAGGTGATATGAATGGGATACTGGGAAAACCGGCAGGCTCAGATGATGTATGAATACATGAAAGATGCTGAGGCAGTATCCCAGGAGCTTGCCGATCTGTACGCAAAGGCTTCCAGGAGCCTGAACTACAGAATTGATGAGATTTATGATAAATTCAAAGACAGACACAACCTGAGTGATGATGAGGCTGTGAGGCTCCTGAATACGCTCCGAGATAAAACAGACATTGAGGAGCTGAAGAAAGCCCTGGCCAAAGATCCGAAGAATGCGGGGCTTTTGGCGGAGATGGAGAGCGGGGCATACAGAGCGAGGATTGAGAGGTTGGAACAACTTCAGGCAGAAATAGACAGAATGATGCAGGAAGTGTATAACCAGGAAAAGAAAATCACAACCAGGCATTATGCAGATTTGGCCAGTAACTCATATTACCGTGAGATCTACAATGTGCAGAGGCAAGTTGGTTTTCAGTTTTCCTTCTCAGCAGTGGATCCAAAAGCTGTGAGCATGGTGCTCAATTCAAAATGGAGCGGTGCAAACTACTCAGAGAGAATATGGAAAAACACCCAGGGAGTTGCTGATAATGTGAAGGAGCAGATGCTTCTTGGCCTGCTCACCGGAAAGACAGAGGGTGAGATGGCCAGGGAGATTGCAAATAAATATGCAACCGGGGCATTTGAGGCCCGGAGATTGGTGAGGACAGAAAGCAACTTTGTTTCTGGACAGATGCAGCTCTCAGCCTATGAGGAATGCGGTGCGGAACAATATGAGTTTGTGGCAGTCCTGGATCTGAGAACCTCAGAGATATGCAGGAGCCTGGATGGAAAAGTGTTCTACACAAAGGATGCACAGCAGGGAGTGAACATGAACCCTATGCACCCATTTTGCCGATCAACCACCATCATACACCTTGGGCCGGATGTGGCAGCAGGATTGAAGAGAAGAGCCAGGGATCCGGTAAGCGGAGAAAATAAACTGGTTCCGGCAGATATGAACTATAGGCAGTGGTATGAGAAGAATGTGGCCAACAACCCAAAGGCTCAGGCCGCTGAGAAGATGATCCTGAATAAGAGCTCAGATCAGAGGCAATGGGAAAAATACAAGAATGTGATAGGCCAGAAGGCGGGCAAAAGCCTTGCGGCATTTCAGGATATAAAGTATAATGAACCTGAGAAGTGGCAGCAGATCACAACAAGGTACAAAGATACCAAACTGAGTGAAAAGCTGAGATCTGATAAAACCAACAAAACAATCCTCTCAGGTAAGCAGGGAAAGCACCTGATGAACCATAACAACTATACAGAAGGCAGGAGCTATCTCTATATCACGGAGCAGCAGGCCCAGGAACTTGTGAACCAATATGCAGGAACCGGAAGGATCATCCGTTCCAACAGTGATGGGAAGTGGCAAAACAAAGAGAAGATTGTGGTAGATCATAATATAGGGCGGTACATCAATAAATTTGATGGAACCGAGGAGGACACAAACGCCTTTATGATTTCATACTCAAAGGGAGGCGTACATATTATACCGGCAAGGAGGGAATAGGCCATGATAATCAAAAGTGAATATATGGGCAAGAGGGTGAAGATCCTCACAGCGGATGGCCAGGAATACTCTGGGAAGGTTGTGGAGATGGAAGGGCCTGAAACTACAGAAAGCGGTGAGCCTGAAATTGGGATCAACTATGCAGGAGGGATCCGGATGTTTGCGGAGAGCGAACTGGACGGAATAGAACTCCTGAAGAAATAACTGAATAATATAAACGGCAGCAAGAGCTATGTGGAAACACATGGCTCTTTTTATATGCAAATTTTAAGAGAGGAGGATCAGAGCATGAATTTTGGAGAGGCACTGGAAGCACTGAAGGGTGGAAAGAAAGTGGCAAGAGCAGGATGGAATGGCAGAGGAATGCTTGTGGTGTATCAGAAAGGATACCCTCAGGGGATTCCTTGCAACAAACAGACAGCGGAAGCCTGGGGAATGAACGAAGGTGAGCCATTTGTGTGCAACCCATATCTTCAGATCAAGAATGTTGATGGCTCTCATTCCATGTGGGTGCCGTCTATCGGAGATTGCCTTGCTGAAGATTGGAAAGTGGTGGAATAGAAAGGCGGTGATCCTTTTATCTCCCCGGCTGAGGGTTAGAAAGTCGGCCAGAAGGCAGCAGGACGGCCTAAAACAATACCGGCTGCATAAATCAACCAGAAAGTGAATCTGTGGGGCCTATGGGGCAATGCAGGGGCATAGAGGAGGACAATATGAAGTATATGAACAATCATTATGGTGTAAGCAGAGTATTTGGAAACGCTCATTTCAAGATGCCGGTAGATATTGACGGCGGAGAAGGAGGAGCGGGCGGCGGTGGAGCCGGTGGCAGCAGTGCCTCAGGAGATGCCGGAGCTGATGGAAAAGACGGAGCAGGAGATGGAGGAAAGACCGGAGAAGGAGATCAGGGCGTGAGCTTTGATGATTTTCTGAAAAATCCGAAAAATCAGGCTGAGTTTGACCGAAGAATAGCAAAGGCTCTGGAAACCAACAAAACCAAACTTCAGGCGGATTTTGCCGTTCAGTTAGAGAATGAGAGAACTGAAGCTGAGAAAATGGCAAAAATGAACGCCGATCAGAAAGCCCAGTATGCAAGGGAAAAGAAGGAGAAGGAATTGACCGACAGAGAGACGGCAATTACCAAAAGAGAACTGAAAGCAACGGCCATTGAGCAGCTTGCAGAGAAAAACCTTCCTACTTCTCTGGCAGAGGTGCTGAACTATGCAAGTGCTGAGGAATGCAAGGCCTCCATTGAGGCTGTAGGAAAGGCATTCCAGGAAGCGGTAGAAAAGGCAGTGGAAACACGCCTTGCAGGCGGAAAACCGCCGAAGAAAGCTCCGGATGGCAATGAGGCCACATTGGAGCAGCAGATCATGAAAGCAATGAAAGGAGAATAACGAACAATGGCTATTAACACATTAGCAACAGCAACAATTTTTCAGACCACCTTGGATCAGATTGCGGTTCAGGAGGCTAAAACCGGATGGATGGATGCAAATTCCGGCCAGGTAGTATATAACGGCGGTGCGGAGGTAAAGGTTCCGAAGATCTCCCTGGATGGCCTGGCAGACTATGACAGAGACAATGGATACACTCAGGGAAGCGTAACATTGGAGTATGAAACCCTGAAAATGACGCAGGACAGAGGCAGAAAGTTCCAGTTAGATGCCATGGATGTGAATGAAAATAATTTTGTGACCACAGCGGCAACTACCATGGGAGAGTTCCAGAGAGTTCATGTGATCCCGGAGATTGATGCGTACCGCCTGAGCAAACTTGGCACCCTGGCCATTGCAAAGGGAAATGTAGAGTATGGATACACTCCGGCAAAGGGCACCATGCTTCAGAAGATCAAGAAGGCCAGAGCAGCACTCAGAAAGAAGGGCTTTGTTGGCCAGATCATGATCCACATCACCTCTGATGCCCTTATGGAGTTAGAGCTTGAATTGGCAGCTCAGCTCAGAGCGGCAACATTTAAGCAGGGAGGAATTGATACAACGGTTCCGGCAATCGACACAGACACCCTGCTCATTGAGACTGCGGATGATCGTATGCACACTGCCATCACCATGTATGATGGAAAAACAAGCACCCAGGAAAAAGGCGGCTTTGTACCGGCAGGAAAGCAGATGAATTTCATTGCTATTGGCCGCACTGTGCCGATTGCAGTAACTAAGCAGGACAAGATGAAGATCTTCACACCTGATCAGAACCAGGATGCAGACGCATGGAAGATGAACTATAGAAGATTCCATGATGTATGGACAATGGACAACAAGCAGGAATTTGTATATGCAAATGTGAAGGATGCAGAGTAAAAAGGAGGACATGACACATGAGAATCATGATCAAGGATAATGTGATCCGAAACGTGCCGGATGGCATGGTGGCAAAAAGAACTGCCGAAGGATACAAATTCATGGATGAACCTTCTCAGGTGCCTCAGAATGCTTCAGAAACAGCACAGCCTCAGAATGATACCAATGGAGCCGTGAAAGCGGTTCCTGAGGGCACTGAGGAGCCTCAGGAAGGCACTGGCGAAGTGCAGCAGGAAAAGAAATATGACTGGCAGGAACTTCCCTCTGAAAAAGAGAAGAAAGCAGCCCTGAGCAAACTGAAGGTTGAGGAACTGAGAGAGATTGCAAAAGAAATGAAGATCCAGGGGTACAACAACATGAACAAAGATACCCTTGTAGCAACCATCCTGAACCATTAAACCGGAGGTGATATAGTGACAGATCTGGAAATGCTGAAGAAGCTGACAGGAGAAGATGATGAGGAACTGCTCACTCTTCTGCTTCAGATGTCGGAAGAGAAAACCCTGGCACTGGCAAATAGAACCAGGATGATCTACCCACTGCGGCCTGCGGTGCGTGACTGGGCTGTAGTAGCATATAACCGCCTGGGAACCGAGGGAGAAACAAGCAGGAGTGAGGGAGGAATTTCTTCAGCTTTTGCGGATATTCCTGAAGATATTAGCCAGGCAATCAAGAACTATAGACTGGGGAGGGTGAGAGGCCATGCGTATGAGAAGAAGCCTGATGAAGAAATACCATCTGAGAAAGAGGGTTCCTAAGAAGGACAAAGAAGGCGGAAGCATAACAGAATATGCAGAGGCAGTGGAGATCAATGCAACGATCTGGCCCGCAAGCGGAAGAGTGCAGGCTGAAATGTACGGAGAAAGGCTCACATACATCAAAAACATGGAGTATGAGGGCAATGAGACCATGCAGGAAGGTGATGGCATTTGTGTATTTGTGGGGCCGGAAAGTACGCCGGACTATAAGATTATCTCAATCAAACCTGAATACAGCCCAAAGTTGATGGAATTGGAGAAGATTTGAAATGGCAGTAAACGGTGTGGAAAGCCTGATGAGAAAATTCAATGAGCTTGGCACCATGGAACCGGTTGTGAAAAGTGCCGTGAGGAAGCAGGCGGAGGTTGTGCGGGGCGTGGCCGTTAAGTTGTGCCCGGTGTACTCACCGAGAGGAGAACCCATTCCTGGAACATCACCAGGAGAGCTGAGGGGCAGCATTCACACGAAGGTAGAGCAGGATGCAGAGAAAACAGTGGGGTGCGTATATACGAACAAAGAATATGCAGCCTATGTGGAATTTGGAACTGGCCCGGTAGGGCAAGCAAACCATGCAGGAATATCACCGGCCATCCCGGTGGCGTACCGGCAGGATGGATGGGTATGGCGGGATGAAGATGGCGGATTCCATGCAACACAAGGGCAGCAGGCCCAGCCATTCATGTATCCGGCCCTAAAATCAATGGAGGGCAGGGTTGTGAGCGGTATTGCAGCGGATCTGCAAGCAGAAATCAAGAAAGTAGGTGGAAGCTCATGATCAATGTAAAAGATCAGGTATATGACGCAATTAAGGGGATCACAGAGAATGTGAGTGACGGATACCCAAAGGACTGGGGCATCCTCCCTGCAATACAGTATACGGAGGAAGACAATTCCGTGACTGAGTGGGTAGATGGAAAAGAAAGCAAGGCCCATCTGCTCTATAAAGTGGATATTTGGAACAATGGAAGCACTTCAGAAACCACGCTGAAGGTGGATGCAGAGATCTCAAAACTTGGCCTCAGGAGAATTGCCTGCGGTGATGTAGCGGATCCTTCCGGGCTGAAGCATAAGGTGATGCGATATGAGGGCATCATTGATGTGGATACTGAGATGGTTTACAACAACTAAAAAAGGAGGAAAAAAGTAGATGTTAGCGAATGGTGCAAAACTTGGCTATAAGAAAAAGGGTGCAAGTGGAGATTACACAGACCTCACCGGGCTGAAGGAGATCCCTGAGCTTGGAGAGGATCCTGAAAAGGTAGAGAACAGCGGCCTGGCAGATAAGGTTAAGCAGTATGAGTATGGAATTGGAGATGCAGGAGATCTCACATACAAATTTAAGTATGAGAACACCTCTGAAACCTCTCCATACAGAGTGATGAGAAAGGCAGCGGCCACAAAGGAAGTGCTCTCTTTCTGTGAGACGCTCCCGGACAATACAAAGTATGAGTATGATGCCCAGGTATCTGTAAAGAGATCCGGCGGCGGAGTAAACGGAGTTATGAAGTTTGATCTGAACATGGCTCTTCAGAGCGAGATCACAACCACGGATCCGGTATAAACGAGAACATGAAAAAGTAGGAGGATAAGAGAATGGGATTCTTTAACAACAGCAAAGATGCAGCCATGGAGGCAGCGGTAGAAGCGGCAAACACAGAGGAAAAGATGGAGCAGCAGGAAGAACAGAAAGAGGAGGCCACGGCAGAGGTGTCTCCGAAGAGAAAACCCTTTGCACTGTGGGAAGTAGGCGGGAAAAAGTACAAGCTGAAGTTGAAAACACCGGCCATTGTGGAACTGGAAAGCAAGTATAAAACCAACCTGATGAACATTATGGGATCCGGCCAGGGCGGAATGCCTGCTCTCTCTGTGATGTTGGATGTGGCTCACGCCGCAATGAAGGACTGGCAGCATGGAATCACCAAGCAGGAAGTACAGAGCCTTTTTGAGAAATACATTGAGGAAGGCGGTTCTCAGCTATCGTTCTATATGACGGTATACATGGAGATCTTCACGGTGAGCGGTTTTTTCTCCGTAAACCTCAGCAACCAGATGAGCGGAGCTCTTCAGGAGGCGAAGGAGGAAGCTCTGTAAAAGAGCCTGAAACAGTAACAGATCTATTATGGGGGTTGTACCCGGTATTTTTGGATGCCGGATACAGCCCTCAACTTTTTTGGGATCTGAGCCTGGGAGAGGTAAATGATGTTATTGAAAGCTATGCCAGAAGGAAAGAACATGAGCAGAAAGCCAGAGAGGCAGAGCTGAAGGATGAGATCATGCTCCTATTCAACCAGGCACTTCAGATGGGCAATGTGCTTGGCAGACTGATGAACAAAGAAACGCAACTCATCATGCCTGCGGCGTATTACCCGGAATTATACAGTAACAAGGAAACAGAGGAGGCAGCGGAAACAAATTTCACCGAGCAGGAGAGTAGGGATAAGCCCACGCTGAGCCCGGAAATGGAACTCCACAAGGCAAGAATGGATGATTACATTTTCCGGCACAACTTGGCATTCCGGGAACGGATGGCCAAAGAGCGAGGTGAAAGCAGTGGAAGGAATGACCTTGGAAAAACTGCAAGTGATCATAGAGGCACAGACTAAAGCCTACTATGAAGAGCTGAAAAAGGTGCAGCAGCAGACGAAATCAGCCACAAGTGCAGTGGAGAGGCAGACCGACAAAATAAAGAGCGCATTTGGCAAAATAGGAAAGGCAATAAGTATTGCACTGTCCGCCGCTGCGATCATTCGATTTGGAAAGAGCTGTATTGAATTAGGCTCTGACCTGGCCGAAGTTCAGAATGTGGTGGATGTAACATTTGGGGCAATGTCGGAGACGATAAACCGCTTTGCCAGGGATGCGCTTGAAGAGTTCGGCCTCTCAGAAACAAGTGCTAAAAAATACTCATCAACATTGGGAGCCATGCTGAAATCAATGGGCTTTACAACCCAGGCGGCGGCTGAAATGTCCATGCAAATGACTGGACTGGCAGCAGATATGGCTTCCTTCTATAACCTGGATACAGATGTGGCATTTGAGAAAATCCGCTCAGGTATCTCAGGAGAAACAGAGCCGCTGAAGCAGTTAGGTATAAACATGAGCGTGGCCAATTTGGAGGCTTACGCTTTAAGCCAGGGCATCACAAAAGCCTACAACTCCATGACACAGCAGGAGCAGGCTATGCTCAGATATAACTATCTTATGTCTGTGACAGCGGATGCTCAGGGAGATTTTGCAAGAACATCAGACGGATGGGCCAACCAGGTGAGAGTGCTCACAGAGAGATTCAACGCTCTGAAGGCTACGATTGGCAAGGGGCTCATTGCAGTATTCACACCGGTGATCAGAGTGCTCAATGCACTACTGAGTAAGATCCTAACGGTAACAGACGCATTCAGCAATATGATTGCGAAAATTACCGGAAAGAACACAAAGACAACCACCACGGCGGTGGAAGGAATTGGGGGAGCTGCGGACACAGCAACCGGTTCCATGGAGAACCTGGGCGGTGCAACAGATAAAGCAGGATCTTCAGCCAAAAAGGCGGCAAAAGAATATGCAGGCCTGGCATCATTTGATGAGATCCATTCTCTGACAAAGAATGATGATTCAGGAAGCGGCGGATCCGGATCAGGCGGCGGAGCAGCGGGAGGCGGCCTGAGTGAGAGCATAGTTGACGCTGCAAATGAAACAGATGAAACCCTGAACCCGGCACTGGAAAAACTCATAGAGAGGCTGAAGGAATTGCAGCAGCTTTTCAAAGATGGATTCAAGGCAGGGCTTGGAGATGTAGACCTGAGCGGCATCACAAAGGCTGTGGACGGCATAAAGAAGAGCATCAGGGAAATATTCACGGCACCGGAAGTGGTTGCGGCGGCAAACGGCTTTGCAAATTCCCTGGCATATTCACTGGGGCAGCAGGCGGGAGCCATGGCAAGCGTTGGAATAACGATTGCAACCAATATCCTGGGCGGTATCAACAAATACCTGGATCAGAACAAAGAGAGGATCAAGAAGCATCTGGTGTCTATGTTTGATATAGGCTCCGAGATCGTGACGATTCAGGGAAATTTTGCTCAGGCAGCAGCAAATATCTTCTCTGCATTTGGAGGAGAGAACGCACAGCAAGCAACCGCCAATCTGATAGGCATTTTTGCAGATGCACAGATGGGCATAAACGAACTGGCCGGAAAGATTAGCCGGGATGTTCTGGATATGATAACGAGGCCTTTTATAGAAAATCAGGAAGGCTTCAAAAGCACTCTTGATGAGCTCCTGGGAGTGGCGGCAGACGCACTGGGGAATATCAAGAAAGTGGTGGATGATACATTCACAAAAGCGAATGAGGTATATGATCAGCATGTTGCTCCAATGTTCAACTCATTGGCAAGTGGCTTCAGCTCCATTGCCTCTGTATGTCTTGACGCATACAACACACACATACTGCCGGTGCTGAAGGGGCTTCAGGAAAAGGTTGGGCCGCTCATAGATGAGCATATACAGCCCGCAATCAATAAAGGATTGGAGCTCATAGGCAAAATTGCTGATGCGGTGAAAGATATATGGGAGCAGACGCTACAGCCATTCATAGAGTGGTTTATCACCAACATTGCTCCGGTGATCGCTGCAAAACTTGAAATAGTTGGAAATGTATTCCTGAAGGTGGCGGGGGTAGTTGCTGATGTAGTAGGCAACATCTTTGATGCCCTGGGAGGCCTCATTGACTTCATAGCCGGAGTTTTCACCGGTGACTGGGATAGAGCATGGGAGGGTATAAAAACCTTCTTCTCATCCATTTGGGAGGCCATGGAAGCGATACTGAGCGCAATATGGTCTGCTATGAAAACCATAGTATCCACGGCCATCAGTGCGGTATCCACAGTGATCAGCACAGTTCTGAATACAATCAAAACGATATTTGAGACAATTTGGAACGCCATCAAAACCACGGTAACAACCATCTGGAATGCTATCAAGTCGGTGATCACAACCACGATCAACACGATAAGCACCACCATCAGCACAGTTCTGAATACAATCAAAACGGTATTCAGTACGATATTTACAAGCGTGAAAACAACTGTTAGCACGATTTTTGGAAGTATCAAGAGCACCATCACAACCACCATGGGAACCATATCAAGCGGGATCAGCACTGCCCTGAACGGTATAAAAACCGTGTGGGCAAATGTGTGGGGAACCATGAAAACCACGGTTGTGACTATCTTCAACGGAATTTGGAGCTCCATCAAAGGTGTGATCAACAGCATCATAGGCGGAGTGGAGAAGATGGCCAACGGTGTGATCAGAGGGCTGAATGGAATGATCAGAGCTTTGAATAGGCTGAGCTTTGATGTACCAGACTGGGTGCCAGAGATCGGTGGTGAAACATTTGGCTTCAACATATCAACCATTGGAGAAATCTCAATACCGAGACTTGCAACCGGCGGGGTGATCGACAAGGCCACACTGGCCATGGTAGGTGAAGCCGGGCAGGAGGCTGTGGTTCCACTGGAAAACAATACCGGATGGATGGATAAGATAGCCGGAAGGATCGGAGAGATCATCTCAGTGAACCTGAGGGCAATCATTGGAGATATGGACAGCGGAAGCGAGTACCAGACCATTCAGACCATTGTACAGCTTGACAGCAAGACACTGGTAGAACAGACGGACAAATACAGAAGGAGAAAAGGCTATCAGATGGCCAACGCATAAGGAGGGAGAAAAAACATGGCATCAAAATACAATAATATTCTGATTGTCGGCGGAGTATCCCTCCCCGATCCTTCAGAGATGAAAATTTCAGATTATGACATATCAGACAGTGAGAGAAACGCAAACGGAAAAATGATCTCCCAGGTTATCAGGGAGGATGTTCACAAAATTGAATGCAAGTGGAAGATCCTCAGGCCGGATGCCTATATGGAGATCAGAAGAGCCATAAAGAAAAAGTTTGGGCTTTCAGTTACTTTCTTCATTCCGGATCAGAACGAGGCGGGAACATTGGAGATGTACGCCGGAGACCGAACAACACCGATCTACACCTATGAAGATGGAAAACCGGTGTATAAAGATTTTGCAATGAATTTCATAGAAATGTAGGTGATGAATATGCAGTATGTGAGTACAGCATACAAAGAGGCCATGAAGCAGGCGGCCAGAAATAAATCATATATGAGAATTAGCCTGGGCTTAGTAAACCAGGCGGCACAGACGGCAGCGCAAGTGCAGGACGGCAGTTTCACCTATTTTTCGGATACCGTCAAGCCTCTGAGCGAGGAAACGGTGAAAAAGGTATACGCCACATTTGAGAATGATTTTTCAAAGGTGGATAGGAGTATGTACTTCCTGCCGAGGCAGGGAAGCGGAAAGGAACTGTATAATGCCGGGATAGTAACAGAGGCCCTGCTTGGCCAGGGCAGTTCCCCGGCGGTTCTAATCCGGTTCAAAACAGCGGATCCTCTGGATATAAAGGGAATCACGTTGCAATTTGGGGATGCGTACCCGGTAAAACTGACAATAGAAACAGACACGGAAAAGAATGAGTATGAAAATACTGGGCCGGAGTTCAAAACAGAGGATACATTCAACAACACCACATTTATGAGGATAACACCAACGGAGATGGTGAACGGCATAGGACGCTTCAGGATCTACAACATAGTTTTTGGCATAGGAATTGTGTTGGACAATGAAAAGATAGTGAGTGCAGAGCTGAAAAGCACTCTCTCACCAATTTCAGAGAGCCTTCCGAGTGTAGATTTTACAGTAACCATTGAAAACATGGATAAATACTACAATGTGGACAATGAGGACAGTGCGATCAACTACATGGAAACCGGCCAGGAGATGCAAGTGTACTATGGATACACCCTGAATGATGGAGAGATCGAATGGGTGAAGGGCGGCACACTGTATATGCAGGAATGGAGCGCTGATGATAAAACGGCAAAATTTGGAGCTGTGGATGTTTTTGAATATATGCAGGATGAATACAAGAGGGGTGAGTACCGGCCAAACGGTATCACCCTTTTTGATTTGGCTGTGGATGTATTTGAAGATGCCGGGATGAGTGAGGATAAATATTGGGTAGATCCATACCTGAAGAATATCACGGTATACAATCCGCTCCCAATGGTAAAACACAAGGAATGCCTTCAGCTCATAGCAAATGCAGGCCGCTCAGTGGTTATGCAGAACAGAGATGGGCTGATCCTCATAAAATCATCATTTGAGCCAGAAAAGGCCGTATCAGCCAACCAGGTGGCAGAGTATGGCAATGTGGAGTGCTTGCTGTCTGATGAACCATATTCAGAGTATGCAGCATTTGAAAAAGACTATGCCAGAGTAGATGGGCAGCAGTATTTCATGCCACGAAGCGGCAACTACATTCAGGTGGGATATGTGAGCGCATCCATCAGCGGAGAGGATGGAACATTTGAAGAAAATCCGGTGATAACACTCACCATGGAGAGTGCATATACCTTCCACAACCTGACGCTGCTTTTTGGAAGCATTCAGCCGGTGGAGTTCGTGATCACCACATACAACAACGGAAAGAAACTGAAGAGCTTCCTGAGCAAGAGCATAACGGAGAAAACCATAGTTTTCTATGATTTTATTGATACCGACAAAATCACAATAGAGTTCACGAAGGCAAAGCCGCACAACCGGATCCGCCTGAAGAGGATAGAATTTGGATCTCAAACAGATTATGAGATCACCTATGATGAGCTGACGGCCACGCCAAACGGCACGAAGTTGGAAAAGGTGAAGGAACTGAGAGTGATCCGGACAATATACGCAAGAGGAACCGAGCTGAAGGATCTCACAGCAGATGAGATCATCCTGGCAGCAGGCGTGGAGGAAGAATTTGAGATTGATTTTGGCAATGCGGTTCATGATCTGAGTGTTGTGTGCGTTGTGGATGATGTGGAGCAGGATTTTGGGGCGAAAGTCACAGACAGCAGCTCCTATTGGTGCAAGGTTAGGATCACAAAGCCACCAAAGACAGCCACAAAGGTTGTGCTGACGGTGAGGGGATATGAATACAGCATAAGCACAGCCCAGGCGGTAACAAAGTTAAATAACACCGGAAGCATTCAGACCTGGAACAACCCTCTGATCAGTTCGGCGGAGGACGCTGCAAACCTGGTGGAATGGGTTGGAGCCTATTATAAAGGCGGAAATCAGTATGATTTGAAATACAGAGGAGATCCAATCCTGGATTGCAATGATCTGGCATACCTGGAAAGCCGGTATGTGGATGATTTGATGATCCGGTTGGAAGAGGTGAGCCTGAAGTTCTCAGGAAGCCTCAGCGGCACTCTGGTGGCAAGGAGGAAGGTATAAATGGAGTGGATTACACCGAAAACAGACTGGGCAGCCTCCACAGATGAGAGCGGGAAGTATACCGGAGATTATTTCAACATCACGGACTACAACCGGATCAAGAACAATATTGAGTTCCTGGGAGCAGTGGCCCATCAGTTTTGGCCGGTATTTGTGAGAGCAATGCCGGATCGGAACTATCAGGAATATCCCTATGCGGATGAAATCAACGTATTATCAGAGAACCTGGAAGCCATCAACAAATATGTTGGCTGTGACATAGGAGAAAAGACAGAATATGCAGACAATGGGGCATTCATAGGATTTGCGGATCTGAACCGCATAGAATCCGCCTGCCTGAAGATGTATGAGGAAATGCGATTTTTATACACCAGGCCTCATGCAATCCCATTCAGACTGGGAGGACGGTATTTCCCTTTGAAAGATCCGAGAATACCGGAGCCGGTGAAGCCTTCAAAACTGCGGCTGCCTTTTGCCTTTGGTTCCAGGTTTGGCGGGGCTTATCATCCATTCAAGAGCCCTGCACCATACCATAAACCGCCGGTTATTACACCTAAGAGGCGGCTGCCGTACAGATTGGGCGGACAGTATTTCCCATTTGAGGATCCTGAGATCCTGAAGGAGGAGAAAGAAGAAAGGAGGTTGCCATATCGTATGGGCCGGGAATACTTCCCATTCAAACTGCCACGGACAGAAAACAATGAATAACAAGGAGGAAAGAAATGTCAATATTAAAAACAGATTACAAGGATGATGTGATCAATGAGGAGTTGGCCACGGATCGCAAATTTTCCCAGGCCACAAACTCTGACGGCACATTCAGCTACACAGACCAGACACCATACACCCAGGAAGGTGATGAGTACGGTGCAAAACAGATCAATGAGGAAAATGCTCACTGCAATTTTGCCATTGAGGAAGGAGATAAAAACTACCAGGGGGTAGATCTTACGGTGAGATTTGCAGAGGAGATTGCAAAATACTCTGACCCTTGGAGATGGATCAAGGCGAGACTGGCAGCACACAACCTGGATGGAATCCATGTGCATGACTTCATGACCATCACAGTGGGAAGCTACACTATGAAGCCGGAGATCCTGGGCATCAATACATACACTGGAACCACAGATCAGGAGCTTGGATGGCATATTGACTGGGGAACCAAAGACTGCTACCCGGAAACTGTGAAATGGTTCACAGAAAACAATAACAACGGAACCTCTGCAAATGCAGCACCTTATTTGAAATCAACAGTCAAGAGCTTTCTGGATGGCTTGGTGTCAAAGCTGCCTAAAGAATTGCAGAGCGTGATCAGCAGTAAAAGGTTCCTTCTGGAAAACAGATACTCCGGATCCGGAACTCTGACAGATTCAAACTCATGGGGATGGGCAGATCTTGGAAAACTGTGGATCCCTTCAGAGTATGAAGTATTTGGATCTGTAGTATGGGGCACGAAGGGATGGAGTGCAGGCCAGGCGGTTCAGTATCCGGCATTTGCGAATAGCTTTAGAAGCCGCATCAAAGGGGCCGGTGACGGAGGAAGCCGGGCCTACTGGTGGCTTCTGTCCGTGTATGGTGGCAATTCTACCCGTGCCTGCTCTGTCGACTACGTCGGCTTTGCCTACGGCTACGACTGCACCTATGACTTCCGGGTGCCGCTCTGCTTCCGAATCACGGAATAATCAGGAACAATCCCGCCACTTTCCAGGTGGCGGGTATAACTTGCGAAAGAGGGAGGTGGCCGCATGAGCGTTTTGGCCAGGCTGAGAGGAAAATCTCAGTTAGATGTGCTTCAGCTTGCTGAAGAAATAAGAGCAGAGGCCACAAGGCTTGTATGGAACACCAATGTGGTTCCAAAGGGATGGAGAGATGTATTTTCAAAACCAATGTGTGCCCTATGCCAGAAATTATATGACGAGATCAGGATGGCCAATGGGATATGGACATACACGGAGGAAAAGGTTGCGGAGAGGAAGAGAAAAGCCCAGGAAGCAATAGACACACTCCGGGATATATACAACCTCATCAATTATCTGGCCACAACCCTTCCGGTAGACTGGAACAAATTTGATACTCTGCTAAACCTGATGCTGAAGGAAGATGAAAAACTGAGGAACTGGAAGGACAGAGTGAAACTCATAGAGAGAAAGAAGTAAAAACATAGGTTATTCACTGCACAATTACGCTCCGGGCCAACTGGTGGCTTCTGTCCGTGAATGGTGGCAATTCTACCAATGCCTGCAATGTCAACAACAACGGCAATGCCAACAACAACAACTGCACCAATGACTTCCGGGTGCCGCTCTGATTCACTGTCATAATGATTCGACAAAGTACGCCATAAAAAGCAGAAATCAATATCAGACAGAGGAAGGAGTGAATGACCTTCATGCAAATGTAAATTATCTCATTCCGCTCTGGTGCCATGAGCGGGATCATGCTTGATATGGATGGGTGGACGCTGCTTGCATGGTGCAAAAATCGGAAGGGAGGTGAAGGCTGTGCAGAGGTGCATTTCATACCCATACCATTATGCGGTTAGGGATAGCACACAGAACCGTACAAGGGGGAACTGGGCACAATTACAATATGACAAGCGAAGAAAGACACGCACAGAGAGAACTCAGGAGGAAAGCTGAGCGGGAGAAAAACCGAAGAGAGAAGCTCTCAGAATATGATGATTTTGCCAGGGTGGCAGATTACAACTCTTTGTATCAGGCCTATAGGGAAGCGAGAAAAGGCGTGAACTGGAAGGCCAGTGTGCAGAGATATGGTTCTGAGCTTGGGAAAAATCTGTGCAGAACTCACAACGCACTAATCAATGGAGAGGATGTGCGGAAGGGCTTCATACCTTTTGACATTATGGAAAGAGGGAAGCTCCGGCATATCCAGAGTGTTCATTTTGCAGAAAGGGTGCCGCAAAAGAGCCTCTCAAAGAATGCTTTAATGCCAGTTCTAAGCAACAGCCTTATATATGACAATGGGGCATCAAGGCAGGGAATGGGCATAAGCCACGCAATCAACCGGGTATCTCAATTCCTTCAGGAATACTATGAGAAATACGGTACTGAGGGCTATGTGCTGCAAATAGATCTGAAGAACTATTTTGCAAGCATACCACATGAGCCACTCAAAGAAATGATCCGGAAGAAATTCACGGATGAAAAGATCATCAAACTCACAGAGAGCTTCATTGATGCCTTTGCTGATGAGAAGATGATGGAGGTGCAGAAACAAAAAGAGGAAGCAATGCTCTATGGAGATGAGTATGCCAGAGGCCTGGGCCTGGGGAGTGAAATCTGCCAGGGATGTGCCGTGGCGTATCCGGATCCGGTGGATCATTATGTGAAGGAAGTGCTGCGGATCAGGCCGTATGAGAGATATATGGATGATTCACTCATCATTCACCAGGATAAGGAATATCTGAAAATGGTGTGGGATGTACTCAGAGAGAAATATGCAGAATTAGGCATACAGCTCAATGAGAAGAAAACCAAAATTGTGAAGCTGAGCAGGGGCTTCACGTTCCTGAAAACCAGATTTATTCTGACGGATACCGGAAAAGTAGTGAAAAAGCTATGCCGGGAATCCATCACAAGGGAAAGAGCAAAGCTGAAGAAATTTGCCAAACTGACAGAGGAGGGATCAATGACCTATGCCCAGGTTAGGGAGGCATATCAATCATGGAGAGGATACGCCGGGCAGAAAGACGCATATAAAACCATCCGGCGGATGGATATTCTTTTCAACCGGCTATTCATAAAAGAATGGGTATATGTACCACAAATACCTGAATACTCAGAGGAAAGGAGGATAGCAGCATGAATGAGAATATGACAAGAGAGCAGATCGAGGCAGAGATCAGAGCCGTTGATCAGCTTATGAAGGCCAATGATTACATTGGCACGAAGATTGCCATGGGCAGAGCCACAAAGGAAGAGTATGCAAAGGAAATTGCAGAATCAGAGAAACTGGCTGAAAGAAAAAATGAGCTTGAGGCAATGTTGGAGAATCTGAATAATGAAGAGTGATAATTTTGTGTGCCTTCATGTGGCACTGAAACACTGCAAGCGTACTTTTGAGAAGTGCAACCCGGAGTGCAAGGATTTTGGTAACTGCGGGGAATGCGTGAACTATCACATCCCTTACAGCCAAAAGCCTTGCTGTGATTGCAAGAATTTGAAGGTTAGGAGGGAACCAGATGTATAGGATCATGCAGAAAATAACAAATTGGCTGCTTGGAGGGCAGCTTGACAAGTTGGCAAATGCTATTGCAGGGGGTGAAGGAACTGAATGAAATAGTAAAGATGATCCTCTCTGCCTTAATAGGAGGCAGCGGGCTGTGTGGGATCGCATTTTTGTTCATTAGGCACTACATAGAGAAACGGCTTGCGGGCAGAGAGGAGCAGGAAAAGAAGGATCAGGAGATCAGGCAGAGGAGAAGGATTGTGAATGATAAGATCCAACACGCAAATGGAAGGCTTCTGTTCTGGGTTGTGAAGGCAATAGAGACCGGAGAGCACAATGATGATCTCAGGAATGCCTTTGAGGAACTGGAAAAAGCAGAGGAAGAGGCAAAGATGTTGGACAGAGAGATCCTGGCCTTGCATGAGGATCCATAAGGAGGAAATGATGGACAAAGAGGAGCAGAGACACAAGAGAAGGCTCAGAGCCATCAGGGAACGTGGCAAGAAGGCCCAGAGGCGGCTTGAATTGATGGAAGCCAGGGAAAAGTATATGCCACGCAAGAAAAGGCTCACAACGGCCAAAACAGCCCTTTTATACATATTCATTTCATGCACTGCGGTTCAGATCTATGCCATGTTTGCTATGTGGCATTTTGCGGATCTGTCTGCTTTGTATAGCCTGATAGGAGCAACAGTGGGAGAAACCATTTCCTATTGTGCGTATGCGGCAAAATCAGCCAGGGAAAACTCCCAGGGTGGAATTGTCTATGATATGGCAGTAAAGGGGCAGGAAGGGGCACCTGAGGCCTCAGAGGAGACATCAGGAGAGGCTAAAGGATAAGGAGGAAAAAGAAAAATGAATTATGAGAGTGTAATGTGGGTTTTGACGGTGGCGGTGGCAGCGGTTCTGGTGCTGATTGCGCTCACCAATGTTTTGCCCAGGTGGTGAAGAAACTGATCAACAGAGAGAAATATCCGGCCCAGGTGGTTGTGTTTGTGATTGCTGAAGCACTCACATATTTGACCATGGCCATCATGTGCAGCATTCTTGCGGTGCAGATCTTATGGTATTACTGGGTACTGGCATTTATTGTTGGCGTTCTGGTAACGTATGGGGCAATCTTTGGATATGATAACCTCTACAGCCAGATCGGAACCGCTGTGATGAACTTTATTCAGGCACTTTTCAACAGAAAAGAGGGATAGAATGTGGAAAACCATTCTGATGGTTTATGTGTTGGGTGGAATACTCATATACATTGCAACAATGATCTTCTGCTTCAAAGGATGGAAGCAGTGGGAGAGAGAAAGTGAAGAGATCGGATACCCGGAAGGTGCAGGATTTGGCATTGCGGCCGCCTGCACCTTTTTCCTTGGGTGCATGCTCTTTGCAATCTTCTGGCCTGCGTTGCCTTTTATCATGATCGGCATCATGATTTGTGATACCGCACAGAGCAGAAAAGAAAAAATGAGAGGAGATGATGAAGATGGCAGTGAAAATTGGCCATGCGAGCATTGATGAAAACGGAAAGATCACCGGGAAAAAGCAGGGTGATCAAACCGGAAAAGAGATCTGCACAAGATCCTGGTATCCTAAGAGCTTCACAGCATACTTGGAGCCTCTGGATCTGAATATGGCAGACAGAGCGGCAACCTACATTGAAGAGATTGCTGCGGATGATGATTTTGGTTATTCACAGCCAAATAGGTGGACTGGATACCAGGCAATCATCAACAATGGCAGGAAGGTGAAAGGAGCAAAAGGTGATTTTGATTGCAGTTCCCTGATCTTATCCTGCTATATTTTTGCGGGTTTATCCATTGCAGCCAGTGGCTACACCGGAAATATGGTGAAGATCCTGGAAAACACCGGAAAATTCAAAGTACACAGAGATGCTGCACACCTGAACTCTGATGCCTATGCACAGAGAGGCGGTGTGTATGTCAATGAGGGATCCCATACGGTGATGAGCTTATCAAGCGGAGCGAAGGCTCCGGCGGGCTCCGGGAACGCTTCAGGGACTTCCGGTGGTGCGAATAATACCACATACAGAGGCAAAGGTATCGGAACGGCAACCGCAAAGATGAACATGAATGTGAGATCTGGATCCAATAAAAATGCAGCCTCTATTGGGGGAGTAAACAAGGGAACCTCCGTGGAGGTACTGGAACAGCTCTCAAATGGATGGTTGAAAATCGTATGGCCGGGAGCTTCCTGCGGTTATGCGTATACATCAAATGCAAGCGGGAAGTATTACACATTCGTGGCCAACGGAGCGGCGGGGAATAAGAACCTGAAGCCGGTGGCGGCAAAGAGCCTGGATAAAAGCCTGGCCGGAAAGTACACCACAACAGCTCCGCTGAACATGAGAGCAAAGCCTGGGGAGATTAAGAGTAATAATATTATCATGGAGATCCCTAAGGGAGCAGAGGTGCAGAATTATGGCTATTACACCATGGTGAGTGGCGTGAAATGGCTGTATATTTCCTATGATGGGAAAACCGGATTTTCAAGCAAAGAGTATCTGAGAAAGAGAGGATAAGAAAATGGCAGAGGCAAAGAACACAGCAGAAACAAAGGGCAAGGCAAGGGTACTGGCCGGAACATTCCCGGCAGCAGCAACGGATCAGGCAAAGAAGCTCCTGAGCGGGATGCAGGCAGCAGGCTTGGAGGGATACAAGGTGGGAGCAGCTCCGGATCTTCCGGGCTACATCCAGGTGGCCCAGGAATGCAATTCCAAGGAAGAGGCAGAGGCAGCAGTAAAAGCAGCGGCAGATAAGAAAATCAATGTCTGCATCTGTGAATAAGCATGAAGAGAGGGAGACCGGTTGGCCTCCCTCTTATTTTTTCTCTTTTTCATTCTGAGGGGAGACCGCATTATTGTAGGTGAGACACGAGATGGGGCAGTTGTTTCCCTTTTGTCTGCAATGAGTACCGGTCACGAAGGGTCTATGAGTACCGGTCATGCCAATTCACCGGAAAACCTTGTAAATGTCCGTATTCCAACCATGATGGAAATGGACAAGGATTCCTCCTATTCAGAAAAAGCAAAAGCACTTATGATTGCAGAAGCTATACAGTTGATTGTTCAGTTAAGGAGGCTTCCTAACGGACGAAGGGTTACGTCAAATATCTGCAGCGTAGAAGGAATAGATAGGAATGGCAAAGTTCTGCTCCAGAATATTTTTGTATATGATTTCCAGAAGGATAAATATATATATACCGGAAATTTTCCGAAGAAAATAGCAAATCATCTGGAAATGAATGGAGTCCCATTAGACCCGTCGTCCATGTGATTTTTTGATACAAACGTAAAAAAAATACATATTATAAGAAAGGAGAAAATATGGAGTTTCTACATATTTATCTGCTTGTAGCAGCTGCAATTTCATGTATAACAGCAATTCTTGTTACGAAAGTAATAAAAAAAAATACGATTCTTCATGGAAACAGCACTACTTTTATTCAAAAGTATCTTGAAAACCTGGAACATAACCTTGAGCGCAGCCGAACAGGAATTACGGTTCAGCAATTTCTTGTATTACAGATAGGAAGTCCAGCTATTTTAGCTTTTTTATCGTTCTTAATCTCAGATGATAGATCATTAATGCTCATTCTTATCATTCTTGGGGCGATGTTGCCGAACATGTTCCTTATGATACAGAAGGGGAGTGCTGATAAAAAATTTGAAGACCGTTTTGTACGTGCTCTTACACAGATGGCGTCTTCCCTGCATTCTGGTATGACTGTAGAACAAGCGATTGATTCTGTGGTAAATTGTGAACTTCTTCATGAAAGTATCCGTGATGATTTCAGGATACTTTCATCTAAACTTAAACTTGGAACTTCTATATCTGATGCTTTTTTTGAATTTGCAAAGGATACAGAAAATAAGGATGTTTTTGATGTGGCTACGGCTATCACTATCATGACAGATGTAGGTGGTGATGCCGGGGAAGCTATTGAAAAACTTCAGAAAAATATTGAAGACAGGCTCATGTACCGAAAGAAAAGACAGAGTATGATGACAGAATCTCAGATAATCGTATTATTTGCAGACATTATGCCAATCGTTATTCTTGCAGGAACATATCTTTTTATGCCTGAAGTTATTAAGTCTTATTTTGAATCTTCAGTTATGACAATAGCGTTCCTTGTTATTGTTGCGGTTCTTTTGGCTGGATCTGTGGTAGTTCATAAAATGCTTGGAAATAAAATGGATTTGAATTAGGAGATGTTTATGAGATACGAAATAATAACTACAATATGCATATCTGTCCTTGCCATTATCAGTTTATTGTCTATTATTGCGATTTTTATATATGACAAGAATAAAGGGAATCAAACTCTTTCGACTTCAAACGATATTACAGACTGGCTTTTTTCTAACTTTCAGCATACAGTATTTACTACTTTTTATAAAAATCCAAAAGTTGAAAGTTTATGCGGAATAAACATAGAAGAGTATTACAGATATTGTAAAGTTGTACATGAAAGTCCTAGTTTAGAGAATCTCGTAGCTTTGCGTATTGAGGCTGCTGGAATATCGTTTATTTTATTATTACTAGCTTTACTTATGTCATATAACATTACTTTCACAGCTGTTTGCTTATTAATTGCAGCTGGGATTATCTATTTATTATGGATTATGCCATTCAGCCAGATAAAGAATAAAGCAGAAGAAAGACTTTTCCATATCCAGGATGATCTGCCAAGATTTCTGTCTCTCCTTGAAAAGGCAATGGATCTTCCAATAGATCAGGCCATGATCGTTACAGCTACAAAATTCCAGTCGCCTTTATCTGAGGATATTATAGACAGTATCAACAAAGTATCATTAGGAGCGAATGGATGGACAGAAACATTGGTTGATCTTGCAAAAGTTTATAAGATAGAAGATTTTAGTGATCTGATTCTTGAAATTGTAAACTCTTACGAACAGGGAGTAAATGTAAGAGAACTTGTCAATCGCAAGGCAAAAGAAGTAGAAGAAACTCGGCTGTATGCTGTTGAAGCACATGATTCGAAAATTAAGACTTTAATCTTCCTTCCAATTATTGCGCTTAAGGTTCTTCCTTTAATGGTCATGATCTGCCTTCCAATGCTGAGTAATTTTGTATGAAAAAATATATTGAGAATTTCTTTGGAGAAGAAACCGGGATAGAAACGTTGGAAATGATTGCTTTTATTGCATTGGGAGCAGCACTTCTATCAGTTATACTGGTTCTTTATCTAAGATTTAAAAAATCGGCAGATAACGTAAAACAAGCAACAGACTCTGTAATGACTCAGATAGAGCAATATACAAAACTGGAAAAACGATGAGACGCGGAACAATACTGTTCCGGTTATCATAAATCAAAAATCAGTAAAGGAGATGAGAAAAATGAGAAAATATCTTAAAATTTTCATGAGTAATGAAGATGGTATCGAAACAATTGAATTTATTGGATTAGTTGCTGTTGCAGCCATTCTGATCGGTGTTATCGTTACAATCGGAACAAGAATGAAAACTACTGCGGATAAAGCAAATTCAGCACTTGATACTTCTATGGGAGAGGTAGAAGGGATGCTGGGGGGACAGTAACAAGTATACTTTTACAACGAAAGGCTGTCGTGCGGCAGCCTTTCTGCTTATCTGTTTTGACTAAATATTGTGCAGGAGGTGTATCATGCAAAGTTATGTAAAAGCTTTTATCAAAGAAGAAGAAGGAGTAGAAGCTATGGAATGGATGGCAATCGTAGGTGTTGCAGCCATTTTGATAGTGATAGCTGCAAAATGTGGAAATAAGCTGCAGGCTAAATTAAAAAATATAGCTTCAAATATATAAAAAATTATGAGTAGGATTACTTTATTATTAACATTAATTATGTTGCTTATTTCTTCAATAACAGATTTTAAATACCGAAAAGTATTTAATGAAATAACATTTTCTGCAATGATTCTTGGTCTGTTGTTTAATGGTTTTCCTTTGTCTGCTTGTAGTTACTATAGGTTATTGTGGATGCTTATCTTTTTTTTCATTGGAAGTCTTGGAATAATGGGAATGGGGGATCTTAAGCTTTGTATGGCTGTAATTGCCATGAGAGGAATCGAGGAGGCGTCTATGATGCTTCTCTTTGGGATTTTCTTCTTATTTCTATATTGTCTGTTTGATGATAGAAAAAATACCTTGTTTATGATAAAGGATACTTATAATACGATTTTCTATCATACACCAGTGATAAAAAGATCTGATAAAAAATATCCATTTGCTGTATTTTTGTCTTTTGGCTATATAGCAGGGGTTTTGGTGAGGTGGTGTTTGATTTTTGCATAAAGTATTTAAAAAGAAATTTTGGAAAAAAGGCTCCGCAGAAATGATGAGTTTTATAGCACTTGCCCCGACTATGCTGATCTTATTTGCTTTATTGGTAAGCGTCGTACAAGCCGGCAGTTTTAAAGAAAAGCTTGAATACACAACTTATGTTGCAGCAAGAGCAGCAACACTTTCTGATACACAAAGAGAGGCTTTAAGCAATGCAAAAAAAGCTGCGAAAGCAAACCTTTCTTCCTATGGTGATGTTTATGAACCTGGAAGCTTGAAAGTAGAGGTTGCTAATGTTGCAGGAAGCAAATGGAAAAAGGGCGGATACATGAGATGCAAAGTATCTGTCAAATTCAAGGGCATAACAACACTTGTAAATGGAAAAAAATCGTTTGAACTGGTTATGGCAATAGAAAAACCTGATGATGCCAAGAAAGAAACAAAGTAGGAGTGCTTATGAAGAAAAAAATAATAAATAAAACATATTGGCAAAGAGGAAGTGGTGATATAGTTGGTTTTCTTTGTACATTGCCTTGTATCATTTTCATGCTAGTGCTCCTCATAAGTATCATTCAAATAGGAAGCATAAAGGAAAGACTTGAATATACCGCATATCTTGCATGCAGGAAGGCTGTTGTTGCTTCAGATACCAATGGGAATGGAAGCTGTATGGATGAAGCGAAAAAAATCGCAAAAAAAACAGCCATAGGCGATCTGAAAAAATCAAAATTAAAGTATAAGGATGGTTCTGTGAAAGTTAAACTTGAGTTAGTAGAAAATAAAAATGTAGGATCTTCTAATAATTCTAAACTGAAATGGGAAAAAGGAAATTATGTCCAGTGTACTGTTTCTGTGAAAATAAAAGCAGTCACACCATTTTTAAGTGGAAGAAGATCATCGTCTATTGTTATGATGATAGAAAAACCGGCAGCAGAAGGATCAGATTATCCATGGTTCGATAAAGTCTAATTCAGGAGGTGGTATCACTGAAAAAAAAACTATATATCTTATATCAGAGGTTCAGAACTATCGACTGGAAAAAAGGCAGCGGAACAGTCATGTATTATATTGCTATGATGTGGCTGATTTCGCTTGCTACTATTTTATTTGCTGAATATTTTCATGCAAATTCCAGTGTGAGTAAGACACAGATATATGCAGACATCTTGTCTGATGGATCAGCTTTTGTAGGAAATAATGGTTGGGGCCTTGAAGAAAAAGAAGCAAATAGGGCGTATAAAAAACTTATTTCTTTGAATAAAAAAAATTTTAAAGATTGCAAACCTCAAAAGATTATTTATACAAATACGGATAGTAATGGGAAAATAACTTCTTATGATAATACATTGTCCGGGGAAAAGAATAAAAACAATACCACTAATGTTACGGTAAGTCTAAAAACCACAACTTTAATGACCAAAAGCGCTTTAAATAGAACTAAAAAATCCAGTACTAGAATTACATATTCTGGAGGACTTAAAATAGTCCTTGAAGCTTATAAGCATACGTATGAATATAATCCTGCAAGTCAAACAGCTTATTTATGGGGAGGAGGACACGGAATTGCTCCGGATAGTTCTGCTTGGGAACAAAGTGCAGACTGTTCTGGATTTGTTTCGGGAGTCTTTAGAAAATGTGGTTATGATGTTACTTCAGAAGCTTGTACATGGGATATGGAAGGAATGGGGAAACTGGTTGATAGTTTGGATAAGGCACGACCGGGTGATATTATTCTCTTTTGGTATGGAGGTGGAACTTCACAGCATGTTGCTATATATGCTGGAAAGAAAAATGGAATTCCGTATATTATTCACGCTCGTGGAGGAAGTGATTGTGTTATTCCAGTAAGGAATGAAAGAAGAGGGGTACATATAACTCCATTAAGTGCAGTCGGTTATTCTAAGATGATGATAAGAAGAATCGTGGATACCTCTTCAGATGCATATGAAATTCAGCTTAAACAATTAATGGCTTATGGTCTAAGCCGATATGAAGCAGTTATATTTGAAGGCTTAAGATCGGCTGGTTTTAGCAATACTGCAATAGCTGCTATCATGGGAAACTGGAGCGGCGAGAGTGCTTCATGTAATGGAAATATTGATCCTGATTGCGTAGAAAATCATGAATTTGATAAGTCGTATATTACAGCATACCATAATAAAATTATAAGTGGAGAAGAAAGTAAAATAGGCTTTGTTTATGATGGACGCGGAAAATCTGGACATATTGGAAGTTATGGATATGGAATTATTCAATGGACAACTGTAGATTGGGGAAATCCAATGGCTGATAGAAAAGCATTACTTTGGGATTATGCTTACAACCGTGGATCGAATGTAACAGATATTTATACTCAAGTATCATTCGCAATACATGAAATGGAAACAACTCATGCTGCAGTCAGTCCTACATCTTCTTTTAACAATATGACGGACATAGCTGCTGCAACCAGTTATTTTTGCCAAAAGTTTGAAGGTATTCCAACAACTGCCTCCACTACTCATATTGATACACGAATTAGTAATGCCAATAAATATTTTTCAATTGCTTCACAAATTCCAAGATAAAAGGTCGCTTATGCGACCTTTTTTTCTTACCTTTTTTTCAGAATTACATATTAAAGATGAAATCTATTTTATGAAGAAAGGAGAAAAAATTATGAAGCGAAGGAAACTTAATATGCTATCGGATAGTTCATAAAAAATTTTTGATACTGATAGTTAGTTTTATTGGAGGAAATTATATGGATAATTTAAAAAGAAAACAGAATTATATTGTTAAAACAGTGAAAAAAGATAATCGAAAAATGCTCCTGGATTCTTGGAGTGTTTCCGGAACGAAAAAAGAAGATATGTTTACATACTTATCTGACATTGAAGACTCTACGAAAATATTTCCGAGCAGAACGGATGAAATTCAGTTGTTTACATTGAATTATGCAGATGCTGAAGAAAAAGTATTTTCAGGATACCGTCATGGAGCTTCTTATGGGACTATAGAAGATACAATCCCTTTTGCAAAGCTTAGAAAGTACGATGGAATGAATGCAGATCTTATGAGTGAAACAGAAAATAAGTCAAAAATGCTTATTCTTATGGGAAATGATATTTTTTTTACAACAAAAAAAGTATTGCCTACCCTTGCTCAGAGAGCAGGATCTAGTACAGGAAAATTTGCATCTATGAATGAACTTAAGATCCGTTTTCACAGAGATGCGGGCTATGTGGCTTATATGGAAGCATGCCCAAGTCCATGCAATATCATGTTCCGCAAATGTGGTAATGCGAAAAAGATATTTGCAGTATTTTCTGATTCTTATGCCGTAATGTCACAGCGGGAATTGCTTCACTCATTTATTGACTGTTTCGAAAAAGAAATGGGTTCCTGTGAAGTTTACTATAAGATTGATAATTTTAATACGGAAATCACTTTGGAATTTCCACATTATAAGGCATTCAATCTTTTTTCTGAGCTGAAACAGGATGTTGTCCCAGGAATCAGAATTTTAATGTCTGATACAGGAGAAAGTTCTTTTTCGGTTATAGGAACAATAAGATTCGGAACTGGTATCTGTTATGTCCCTGGATCTTTGTACAATCGAAAACATACTAAAAATGCTTCTGTTGAAGAAATTGCAGCCGAAGCAAAGAAAAGTATCGTTCCAAAATATAGCAAATATCCAAAAAAAATAAATGAACTGAAGGAAATCTATATTGATGACGTTGAAAGCACCCTGAAAAAAATACTTTCATCATGTGGGTTTAAATCTTCAATAAGTGCTAAAGTTGAAAGTGAAATAAGCAGTACAGTATATGAATCTATTAAGAATATGGACAGGATATCTGCTTATGACCTTACTTCAGCAATAATCGAAGCCTGTGATTTTATTTCAGAAGACACCTGTGATAAAGTATCTGAAAAATTGAGAAATTGCTCCGTAAAATCAATTTTTTATAAATATGATACGAAGAATTAATAACATCATCCTTATGGATGATATTATTAAAAAAGTTAAATACTCCCATACAAAAGATGTTGTGCTGGTTGAGTTAAAAAAATCGAATTTTACGGTTGAATTTAGAAATGGTAAAAAAAACCGTGCGGAAATCGTAAAAAAAATGAAACTCAGTAAGGGAGAACCTGTCATTATTGTCGGAGCAAAAAGTGATGTCAGTGATCTCTATGTATTTGGATGGGATATCAAAAGGGAAGGATTTATTAATACAGGCGCATATTCCATTGTCCGTGGAACTTTGGAAAAAATTGCAGGAATCAGTCAGAATAAAGTACTTTATGTAAAAAATGGAGACAAGTTATTGACTGTGTTTTTAGGAAACAAAAAATGTAATTTTAAAACAGGAGATCAGATTTCAGTAGCATGTCTTTCTTATAATTACGATTCCTGTCATTGCCGTTGTAATGAATGGAATAAGGAAAAATGTGAAAACTGTCGAAAGAAAAGCGATGAAAAAAGATATATAGCACTAGATATAGGAGGAACTTATCATGAGTAATACAATTAGATTAAAATCAACCAGATTTGACAGGGAGTTTGATGCTGAAGTATATCAGAAAGAAAGTTTTTTGATCATCACACACTCTTCATTAAAACAGATTTATACGCTGGAATTATCTGATGAAGAAAGACCGATGGCAGAATTTGAAATTGTGGATCTTTCCAAGCTACCAGGCATACCGCCTATGTTCGCTATAAAATGTATTATGAAATCAAATGATTTCTATTGCGAACAATACGGTGAAATGTTATGCCAGGCATGGCAGGGCTCTGATGAAATTACAAGGAACAATCCTCTTGCAATCTGTAGTAACCGGGCTTTTGATAAGGCTTTTATCCGGTTCATGGAATTTAAGATCCCGGTTAAAGGAATTTTGAACATTTATTCTTCAGAAGAAACTCCTGTTGATACCAAGGCTGTGTCTCTCATGAGTATCATGGCTGGAAACAGCAATCAGGGAACAACAGATAACCGGAATCTACAGGAAAGTCAGATTCCTCAGAGACATAATCAGCAGTCTGTTCCTGAAACAATTCCAAACGTGAATAATACCCCTCCGCAGCAGTGGAATCCTTCACAGATGAATAATCCCCAGAGAAATAACATTCCTCCGCAGCAGTGGAATCCTTCGCAGACAAACAATATCCAGAATAATTATCCCCAAATCTTGGTGAGAAGAGTCAGTTATGAACCGGCTTTCCGCAAGACCAAAGTAGAGACAAATCATGGAATCTTTCTATTCGATCCCCAGACCGGTGTTTGGGAGAGCCAGTCTGCAGACATGCAGTCTGTTGATACCAGAAGACTTTATGTAGAAGCTTCAAGAAAGATTGGATTTGAATTAAGAAATTATAATGGATAAGAAACTCAAAACAGACCTCACGCAGGTCTGTTTTTTGCTGTTTGCGAAAAAAAATAACATATTATGAAAAAGGAGAGAGAAATGCCATATATATTTTTGTTTATTGTGTTGATTTTTGCGACAGCAATGGATGTTAAAACAAGAACGATTCCATTGTGGCTGTTCCCATCAACAAGTTTAGTATCATGTTTATATATGATATCAGAAGGAACCTGGAATGGATATTGGAATCTGATTGGGTTTCTATGCATGTTAATTCCAACATTCATTCTTGGGATAGCAGGCTCATTTGGTGGTGCAGATATTATCATGTTTTCTTCTATTGGAATCATACTTGGGAAAGCAATTGTTCCGTATGTCGTTATTTTATCTGTTATCAGCACTATTTTTTTTATTCTATCAAGATTTCAGAAAAAGGAATATCCCATAGCTCCATTTGCTTTAGTAGCGTATGTTATTTTACTTATTTTTGCGAAAGGCGGTGCATAAATGTATACTATTGAAAATTCATGGAAAAATATTATTCCTATCTGTGGGAATCATAATGAACGGATCGAGATGACTATTAACAGTGGTCCACATTCACTTTTTTATTCATGTCCCAAATATTATCCTGAAAACAGGGAAAAAGATGAAAGAGCCTGCAATAATAGAATAAATCTGATCGAATATCAAAAAATGGTAGATAAATTAATGGGGATGATTGCTGAAGCAGCCTTAGAAGGCGGAACCATTGATCTAACAAACTATTCATGGACAAGTAAAGGGATTACATATAAGGTATTAGAAACAAAAGGAGATACTTTATACGTTCAGATATTGAATAAGAGGGCCATGAAAATGTAACTTACATCACAAAAAGAGAGGAAAGATCCTCTCTTTTTTTCAATTCTTGTAAATGGTTTCTCCATCTTCGGTCCCTGCATGTATTTCTTGAAGAATTCCATCCTTTCCGAGGAAAATATAAAAATTCGCATTTTGATCATTAGTTACCATGATTATCAAGGACGTATCACTTTCTTTGACTGCCTGTGCATAGGTTGGAGTCCCGATATTTAAAGAAGCCCAGACAGAAGATATATTTGCTGCTGTATCGGAAGAAATATTTGCAACAGACATCAATGCATCTGTAAATGTAGAAACTTCTTCATTTGTTTGAGGTTGACTTGTTTGCTCCTGTGGTGCCTCTGATTGTGTTTGAGATTGCTCTGTTTCAAGCGAATCTGGCACAAAAACTGAATTAGAACTTTCGGAACCCTGAGTAGAGTCCTTATTCTGAGAAGAATCAGATGTATTTTCTGTTTGTTGGGAATTAATCTCAGTTTCTTTTTCAGAAGAATAAAAAATCCTTGTCATCTGAAGTCCACTCTGTGCAATCTGTACATAATCACTTCCCAATTCCGTAGGAAATTCATATGTCAATATATACTGGTATGTTCCATTGGCATAATATTCCTGGACAATTGACATTTGTACATCGTTATTTATATAGGTTGCCTCTCCGTATATATTGGTATCTGACTGTTGGAACTGATTTAATACAAAGTTTGATTTTCCGTTTGAAAGAAAATTGGAATAGTCTAATTCCGTGATATCTGTCAATAATGTAGGATCTTCCAGAAGATTAACTGTAAAAGAAGCCCCTGAGGATTCCTCATACGCATAAAAAGAAGAATCAGAAGATGCATTTGTCCATTGATCGGGCATAGCATATTCAAAATCTCCATCCAACTGATATATTAGCCTGTACCCATCAGTTATTGGTTCTTCATAATCCCATGAAACACTATCCAGACAATACCATATCTCATCTTTTAGCTTATCATAGTTTTCGTCATTGAAGGTTACAACTATCTTAGCCACGTGCTGTCTGTCCCATATGACATATTCGATATAGTCTGTAATTCCAGACATTCCCTGAGACTGATATATCACATAATAGCTGTTATCAGACATATATTCGAATTCTGTGATCTGCATTCCCATGGAGCTGTATGTTTCTGAAAGAGAATCTGCGGATGCATTATTTACCATTGGGTAATAATTCATTACCTGTATCTGTATGGATGAAGCAGAAGCACTATGCACAAATGTATCATATCCATCTTTTGTTATATGCTTCCAGCCATCCGGTATCTGCATTGAAAGATTAATATCTGTATTCATATATGTATTAGATACAACTTTTTTTTCGGTTTCAGATTCAGACTCCACAGTGTAAGATGAGTTTCCATCTTTATTTTGATATACATTCAGATTATCTTGTTTTGTTGCAAATGTCATAAAAACAAAAAGCATTACCCCTATCAGAAACAGGGGCCAGAACCTTCCAAACTTACTCCTTAACCAGCTCAAAATAAACGCCTCCTTTCTTTTTAATATGTAATTTTTTTCTGAAAATATCAGTAAATGACATATTAATAAAAAAGAAAAGGGGGATTTTTATGGCTGATCTCGATATCGGAAAAAGAATAAATGAATTATGCGATAATCTGGAAAATGCATTGTCTGAATTGCTGAGTGATGAGCCAGACGCATTGGATATAAATGTTGATCTGTACCATGAACAGATTCAACCTGCAATGGCTGATCTTCGAGAAGTTTTTTCTAATGTAGATGATTCTATAGTATCATCTGCAAGCATCTTCCTGCAGGAAAATAGTGATAATATAAAAGACCTGCCAGAAGACAGACTTGCATCTCTTTGTAATGCGTTCACAACATGTAGCGAAGACAGCAGCTTTTTCAGTGTTCTCAGGGATACCGTTGACGATGCAATAAGTAATTGTTCCGCTACAGGGGATTTTGATAAGATAACAGAGTATGTAAAAAATCTTGTTGATGACCTTCGTTCCTGTGATTTCAATGATGTTTTAACTGATGACTGCAAAAGTATTATATCTGATGCAACGGATATACTTAGTGGACATCTTGATTCTCTTCCTGAAGATGAAAAGCAAAAGATCATAGATTCTGATGCAGGAAAGGAACTTTTTACTTATTCCACAAATGAAGATGGTTCTATAGATAAAGATACTATTAAAGCTGTATCAGGAATGACATTTGATCAGGACGGTTCTTTGACAGATAAATTCGGCTTTACATTCGATGGAGATCTTATTAAAAAGTTCGATTTTGCAAATTCTGTTGAACCATCAGATGAAATCAAAGATTTTTGTCTGCTTTTAAACGATCTCTATAAAGGGGAAGACGGTTTTGTTTTTCTCGACCAGTATGACAGAGATAATCTTGCTGATGTACTTAAAATAAAGTCTTTTGGTCTTGAAATACCGGAACATTGTAAAGAGTCCATGGCTAAATATGGGGCAGCTCTTCAGCGCTTATATAATGTTGATATCCAGGATAAAGAAAAGGTTAGTGATACCATTGAAAAATTCCTGGATAAAGATGAAGATGTGGCTCAAAAAGCAACAAATGATAATACGGAAAAAGCTTCATCAGAATCTGGATTCGAAAAAGCTTCTTATGAATGGGGTAATGCAGATCAGAACCCAGGCGATGATTTCAAAAATGATAAGAGCGATAATGAAAATCAGTACCATGATACAAATAATGATTTTCAGACAAGCAAAGACAGATACTCTGTAAAAGCAGCTGAAGCAGAACAGCACGGAAGATCTATTATATGGGAAAAAACAGGAAACGATAAAATTGACCAATTTATAGAAAAGCGTAATGAGTTTATAAAGAATGATTCCTTATTTCCAACATACAGAAAAAGATTTGGTTATAACTACAGCACAATGAAGGCTATTTTTCTAGCACGCAAAGAAAAAGAACCTATTAATGGAAAAGTACCAACAATCTACGATTGTATGACAGCTTTTTCAGCTTTGTATAATACAAACCTTTATAGTGCTATTTTTCTTGGCATATTATCAGCTATTTCAAAAGAAGAAGGAAAAAATGATATAGATAAAGAAAAGGATAAGATAAGCACAGAGAATGTTGATTCTAAAAAGGAAGAAGCTCAAAAAGCGAAAGCAGACCAAGAAGGAAAACTGGCTGAAGGAAAGTTAGAAAAATCTGTTGTTGATATGGCAAAGAATATTTCCAGCATTCTTAATAAACCTGAAAAAGACAGGACTTCAAGAGATAAAAAAGATCTGCTTCGAACCAGTGGCGCGTATTTCTATTCAGCAAGAGATCTTATTCAACTTTATGGTTCTGAAAAAGGAGTAGAAACAATAAAAGGAATTGTTTCAAAAGCTTTTGATTCGGCTTTTTCTGAAAAAGGAGTCTCTGGTTCTGGAATGGCTAGATTGTCTTTGTTAATCTCACAGAACAGTATTTTTAAGGTTGATGGAGATAAGATAAAAATTGATTTTGGGGATTTATTAAAAAATCACGATCAAAAAGATTCTGCAACAAATGATGATAAGGAAAAAGATAAAGACGTTGCGTCAACTGACAACACAGATGTAAATTCAGACAAGGCAGATGCCGATGACGAAGAAGACCCAGACAAGACAGAGGCCGATGACGAGGAAGACCCAGACAAGGCAGATACCGATGACGAGGAAGACCCGGACAAGACAGAGGCCGATGAGGAGGAAGATCCGGACAAGACGGAAGCCGATGACGAGGAAGAACTGGACAAAACAGATACTGAAGACGCGGAAGATCCGGACAAGGCGGAAGCCGATGACGAGGAAGCTCCAGACAAGACAGAGGCCGATGACGAGGAAGACCCAGATGAGGCAGATGCCGATAACAAGGAAGATCCGGACAAGACGGAAGCCGATGACGAGGAAGACCCAGACAAGACAGAGGCCGATGACGAGGAAGACCCAGATGAGGCAGATGCCGATGACGAGGAAGATCCGGATAAGGCAGAGGCCGATGACGAGGAAGATCCGGACAAGACGGAAGCCGATGACGAGGAAGAACTGGATAAGGCAGATGCCGATAATGAGGATGATCCCGACAAGGCGGATACAGATGATGAGGAAGATCCGGACAAGGTAGAAGCCGATGACGAGAATGATCCAGATAAAATAACAGCGGATGATAAAGAACCAGATTCAGATAAAACGGACTCAGATGAAGAAAATGAAGATCCGGATAAGACAGATTCCGATAAAGAAAATGATGATCAGGAATCTAATGCTGATAACGAAAAGGAACATGATAAATCTACCACAGATACAGAAAATGAAAGAAGAAATGGTGGAGATATCGATAGTTCTTTGGAGCCTCAACCTGATACAGTCGATCATACTCCTTCAGATATCCAGGATACGGATGATCCGGATGAAGATGATTTAGAAAATGCTCCTACTAAAGAAGTTAATGTAGATAATCCAGAAAATGACCAAAAAATGGAACCGGATTTTTCCGATGATCCATCAACGGCGGATGATACTTCATTTAATGAGCAAGAACCAGATATCCAAGAAGCAGATGCTATTTCTGGAGCAATGGAAGATATGGATATCGGGGATTCACCAGAATACGATGATATCGAAATGCAAGATGTTAATTTTGCTGAAATCGATCCAAGCGATTACAAAGATAATGAAGTAGACGGAATAGCAGAAGCTGTAGCTGCGTATGCTGAGGAACCGGATGTTGGCTTTTCTGATTTTCTTGATATGCCAATAACTGTTAATGGAGATGAAATGTCAATAGAGGAAGCTTACAATAATGAAGCAATCTCGAATGAGGATATTGCAGACGCAATTGTAGATTCGATCTCATCCAACGCAGCAGATATTATGGGAAATGACGATATTATGGAGGCATACAGTGATATGCTCAATGACGTTTCTGATATGTGTGGAAATTCTTTTATGGAAACTGTCTGTGATAAAATGGACCCTTTTTCTTCGGTTGATGATGCTGTAGATGGCGCCTTTAATTCAATATCTGATGACATGGCTGTACCGGATTATGTGTTGGATACTGAACCTGACTTTGATGTTTTCGACCTTGCAGATATGGAATTTTCTATTTTAGATAATATTGACAATGACAATATTATTGCAGATGGGGTTGAAGCTGGAATGCAGGATTTTGGTCAGGAACAGATATCTGACGATTCTCTTGATGGAGTAGATGCTACTGCAATTCTTCAAAATCAATCAGATCTCAGTAATGATGATGTAAATTCCCATGTGACACAGGATGACGGCTTTAATCAGATGCCGGATTATGATCCTGATACAAGTGCTTTTGATATGGGACAAAATTCTGCTGTTAATACATCAGACGATTATTCTTCTTATGAACCAGAATCTTTTGATTATGGTATGGATAGTCAAAACTCATATAGTAATGATTTTAACAATAACTATAGCAACGATTATAATAATGATTGGAATAGCATAGATAGTGTAGATTAAGGGGGCATTAAATTGGAAACAGGATTGATAGGAATGTATTTTTTTGCTGCGCTTATTGGCATTTTTGCCGGATTGTATGCCGGATTAAGTATACGGAGTTTCTGTATAAGCAGAAATGAAAAGAAAGTTTATAAAAGACATTATGTAAAAAAGAAAAAAGAGAAAAAACATTTAACAAAGCATATTTATAAGCCTAAGTTAAAAAAGATTAAGCTGAAAAAGCTATCGTTGCATAAAAAGGAGGAATCCAGCCTTCTGACGGAAAGGGTTCCTGAAACAGAAAGCTTCACCAGCTTTAAATGTGATTCCTTCGGCGATGATTCGATGGAAACTATTGAAAAAAATAGAAAAACACAAGATGAAAAGTATATAAGAAAGGCAAAAAAGTAATTTTTCTTAGAAAATTTTCAATCTTACATATTAAATACGAGCAGAATATTTCTGCTTTTGGGTACTTATAATCAAATTTTTTTTCAAAGGAGACTTTTTATATGACAGAAAGAAACGAAAACCTCATTATGTGTACTGGAAGAATCATGTTTAAGAACTACAATGAGAATTCTAAAAGACTCTTCCTTGTAATCGGTATCTTCACACCGAAACTCATCTGGAATGCAGGTGAAGATGAAAATGACAACTTTAACCGTGATTTCCCGGGATTTGTCTTTGAAGGGGAAAAAGCAGCGCTTTTTAACAAAACTCTTGAAGTTGGAAACATTATTTCCATTAGAGGACATGTGAATACAGAAGAAGTAATGCGTCCTCTGGGAAATAATACATTCCGCCGTGAATGGAGAACCCTTCTTGTAGCGGATGATATTTATAAAGACGGGTCCAGCAATGGTTTCTGTAATGTATGTCTCAACGGAGAAGTCATCCGCGTATACAGGAATGCAGAACCTGGACATAATCTCTATATCATCACTATCCGCATTAACAATGAAAAAGGTTTTCCGTACCGTGCTTCTTTTGTGTATTTTGACAGAGAGATGGCTCTTGAACCGAAAGTTGGAGATCGTGTAAGCACCAGTGGTATTATCCAGACAAAAAGAGTTGAAAGAGAAGATGGAAGGGCAGTAAACCTGTTATCTATTGTATCCAGATTCCTTGTGATTGACAGAAAATAATTTTCGAAAAGCCAGGGCTTCCTGGCTTTTTTTCTGCAAAAAATTTCTAATTTTTTTATCAGAAATACATATTAAATGTGAAATAAATTTTTTGATGAAAGGAGAAAAATATATGCAATGGAAAAACAATGGATACTTAAATGTGACTGATGCGGTAGAACATAAAAGTGGATTATCTGCTGAAGTCCTATATCCCGGTACATCTTCTGATTTTATTATCCAAAACTTAAAATTAATGGCAAGATGGATAAAGTCTTATGTACATCAGAATGCTCCGATTACAATCATAGGCGATTATGATGTAGATGGTGTATGTGCTACTGCAGGACTCTTCCTGTTATTACGTGAAATAGGATCTTCGAAAATTCACCTTCGGCTTCCAAAACGAATGTCGGAAGGTTATGGATTGTCTGAAAAAATTGTGGATGAAATCAACAATGGGGTAGTGATCACAGTAGATAACGGAATTTCTGCGATTCCAGCCATAAAAAAAGCAAAAGAAAAAGGACTTGTTGTCCTGGTAATAGACCACCATGAACCCAAAATGGAGGATGGAAAAATCGTTCTGCCAGATGCAGACCTGATCGTTGATCCTCATGTACCAGATGAATTGATTTGCAAAGGGGCTCTTGAAAAATCAACATTCAATGGATATTGTGGAGCTGGGCTTGCCTATAAATTGGCACAAGTTATGATTCCGGGAACAAATACACTGAAAAAAATATCTGCATTTGCTGCTATTGCAACCATCGCAGATGTAGTCCCTCTTTTATATGACAACAGGAATATCTATCATGAAGGAATCCGAAATATAAAAGAAAAATGCATAACCCCAGGTTTACAGTGCCTCGTAAATATGCTTCAGTCAGATAATATCGTAACAGAAGGAGATATTGGGTTTAAGATAGCTCCAATGCTGAATGCCCCCGGGCGCTTGATTGATGATGGCGCCATGAAATCTCTTCAGACTCTGATCACGGGTAATTTTGAAACAGCATTTTTAATGGCTCAGGAATTACGCGAGATAAATGAGGTGCGTAAAGAGAAAAAAGAAGAAGCAGTAAAAAGGGCTTATGATATTATAGAAAAAAATAATCTTTCTCATTCTAATCCTATTGTGATCTGTGACCCTGAGACTGCGGAGGGAATTGTCGGACTTGTTGCCGGTACGATCTGTGAAGAGTTTAATGCTTCTGCGATAGTTTTTACGAAAACAGAAATTGGACTCAAAGGTTCCTCCAGGGCTTCCGATTATAATAATATAAAGGAGTCTCTTGATGCATTTCATGACAAGCATCCTGAAATTCTCTCAAAATATGGAGGACATAAAGGAGCAGCAGGCCTTTCTATTACAGAAGAAGGATTCCTAATATTCCAAAAAGAGATGCAGGATATCATGGGTGCACCTCATATGAAACCTGATACGATACTATTTGATATAGAGATTGATGCAGGAGATATTCTGGATGTTACAGCCGATATCAGAAGATTTGCACCTTTTGGAGCAGGTAATCCCCCTATAACTGTAAAAATTCGTGATTTTAAAACTGTTCCAGTTGGGAACAGCTTTTATGTTGAACTGAGAAAAGACACCGTAAAATTTTCAGGAGCAGGCTGCGATGCAATAGCCTTTTCAATGGCTGAAAAATTCCGTACAGAAGGATGCCCTACATGTATGGATATTGTTGGGAATTTAGGATTTAGTTATTTCAAAGGTAAAGCGAAAGCTCAAATTGAAGTTATGGATTTTGCTCCCGTTCTTGTTGAGGATAAAAAACAATCCGTTCCAATAAACCAGTCCATTGCATCTATTCTTGGGCAAAACCAGTTGTCTCTTTAGAAAAAGGCTGAAAAGCCTTTTTCTTTTGCAAAAAATGACATGAAAAGCCAAAAATGACATATTAAAATAAAAAAGAGGAGGATTTATATGAGACAGCTAGTAATGTTACTTGTACTTCTGGTTGCATGTTTTCTGGGTTCATGGACTTATCGTATAAAGACGCCAATCAACAGACCTGATGAATATGCCGAAGGATATGATGCAAGTGCTGGGGCATGGTGGAATACCGGAAAGGTGGAAGTGGATGACGAATGGAAACTTGATCCGGAAATTCCATTGAACTATATGCCGGTTCCTGGAGAAAATGAACTCTATATGGTCATTGATAATGATGGTAAGATCATTGGATACCGGCAGAGAATAAAACAGATCGATGGAAGCTGGAAATGGGAAGATGTAAATCCTGATATACCGGATAATTACGAACCAGTTAAAGGACTCGAAGATGTTTACAAAGTAACTGCTGAAGACGGCACTGTAAAATATTATAAATATATCAGGAATGATGACGATACTTATGCTTTTGTTGAAGTAGACAGTAAGGGAAATGTAATAAATAAAAACAGGGATGCTACAACAATAGATGGAAAACATGTCCATATAACAGGAAACATCTATTCTGAATTAAATGATCATGGCGTAGTCATCGGCTATGATAAGAGAGTTGATAATGGAGATGGTACTTTTTCCTGGGTTGATACAACACTTCCAGAATTATCCAGTCTTGATTCAAAAGCAGGTAACCTGTCTTTGCCTACTACAGGAAATATTGGTGATGCAGGTTCTTTAGATACATCAGATATGGATAAAATGGCGAAGAATATGGCAGATGCCAATAATGCAGCCCAAAATGGAAGCTCAGACACTTATAATGTAAATGTCAACGTTAATCCGGGAAGTTCTTCTACAACGCCTGGTATGACGGACGCAACTCCAAGTACTCCAACAGTTATCAATAATGGAGACGGAACCCATACGGAAGTAGAAGTAGTAAAAGAAACCAAGAATATAGATGGCTGGACATCCACTTATGAAACTTATGTTAAAAAGACTTATGATGATGCAGGAAATCTGATCTCTACAATAAGTGAAGGACCTTATGAAGTAAATACGGAACAGAATATAACCAAGGAAACAGAACCTGTTCAAGCAGATACCAGTCAGAAACAGGATACCCTTTCTGGTGAGGTATCAAGGGTTACCGGAAGCTACACTTATAAAACAGACCTTGCAAATGAAGTATTTGCCCTTTTAAATGCTCAGAGAACCAAAAATGGAGCTGCAACATTAAGTATGAGTGATACGGCAATGCAGATAGCTCAGTTAAGAGCAGCAGATATGGCCGGATATGATACTTCTGATGAAACACTTCCTACTTATGGCTCTTTAGGGGCTATGCTTTCAGATTATAAAGTAACAAGCACTGCACCAGGAGAAAACCTGTGGAAGTCCATAGCCAGATCCGCAGATGATATTCATACAAGATTCCAGGCTCTTGATTCTGCTAGAAAAACAAGAATGAGTACCAACGTAACACAGTATGGCATCGCTATTGTTGAAAAAAACGGCTACTATTATATATGTGAAGTGTGTTTGTAATGTCAAGCATCTGGAGCATCTGGAACAGAAGGAACAAAAAATTTAAAACCCGAGAGAGGAACAAAAAATTGGAAATGGCGTTATAACGTTTAAAATTTCACACGTCGCATTGCTAAAGGAATCTCAGCTTCAGAACTGGGATTCCTTTTTTCTTATAAAAAAGAACCAAACAAGCAGAAATATGACATATTAAAGAAAAAAAAGGAGTAATTATAATGAGTGAAGATATCCGGAAATTTTCAAAAAGAATATATACATTGCTTTTCTTATGTGTTCTTGTATATGTTTCCTCTAAGCCTTTCATACAATGTTTTTCTGTGAATGGACATTCTATGGAAAATACTTTAAGACCTGAAGAAAATATATATGTAAATAAGTTTGTATATCGGTTTTCAACTCCTGAACGCTTTGATATTATTGTTTTTCATTCAATATCCGACCCTGGAAAACAATATGTAAAAAGGATCATTGGTCTACCTGGAGAAAATGTGAAAATTGATGCAAAAGGGAATATATATATCAATAATGTAAAATTGGATGAACATTACGGAAAAGAAGAAATATCCGATCCTGGTAATGCAGAAAAAGGAATAATTCTTGGATCAAATGAATTCTTTGTATTGGGAGATAACCGGAATAACAGTATCGACAGCAGGTTTCCAGAAGTGGGAAAAGTAAATGAAAAACAAATAATTGGAAAGGTTCTTTTTTACTGAGAAATGTCACTATTGGCATTTCTCTTTTTGTTTTATGCCGATGCTGACAAAAATAATTTTCCAAAAAACTAATTTGAAAAATTTCTTATAAAAATCTGCCAAAATCAAAAAAATCATACATATTATAAATACTTACAATTGGAAAGGACTGCGTTTCGATGAAAAACACACAGGCGTATAAAAATGCTATAGAATTGAATAAACAGGTATCAGAATCTTCCAAGCAGGAACTTGTTAATTCAGCACGTTCAGAAGTACAGGAAGATATCGGAAGATCAGGATGCCAGAAATTATCATTTCGCATGCTGGATGAAATGGGAAAAGTAGGAACCTCAAGAGCTGAAATGAATTTTCTTATTTTTCATACTGTTATAAAGTAAAAAAAGCTCTGAAATGGATCACCATCTCAGAGCTCTGATACTACATTCATTCATA
>OLRJ01000196.1_pt1 | contig 61680 bp, 60 predicted proteins | sample 1672741 | NCBI WGS metagenome assembly OLRJ01 (sample SAMEA3136719, study PRJEB25190) | human gut metagenome | biome: human gut; feature: human-associated habitat; material: faeces | place: Austria | collected 2013 | reverse complement strand
GGTCGCCGTCGCCGAGGGCGAGGCCGGCGAGCTCACGCGCGTCCACACCCCCAACGCCGGCTCCATCGCCGACGTCACCGCGCTTCTTGGCGTCGAGGAGAGCGCTACCCGCAAGGCGCTCGCGCTTATCGACGGCGAGGGCCGTCCCACGGTCTGCTTCGTTCCCGGCGACCACGAGATGAACGACGTCAAGGCCGAGCACATCTTCGGCGAGTATCACCTCATGAGCGACGAGGAGCTGCGCGACGCCGGACTTGTGAAGGGCTTCATCGGCCCCGTCGGCCTTCCTGAGGGCATCCGCGTCGTCGCCGATTCCTCTCTTAAGGTCTCCGAGTGGTGGCTCGTCGGCGCCAACCTCGCCAACTACCACTACCGTCACGCGCAGATGGGCCGTGACTTCACCATCGACGAGTGGGTCGATGTCGTGACCGCCCGCGAGGGCGACCTGTGTCCCCACTGCGGAAAGCCGATGCACGCCGCGCGCGGCATCGAGATTTCCCAGGTGTTCCAGCTTGGCACCAAGTACTCCGAGTCTATGGGGGCCACCTTCATGGACGAGGACGGCCGCGAGAAGCCGTTCCTTATGGGCTGCTACGGCATCGGCGTTTCCCGCATGGTCAGCGCCGTCGTCGAGCAGCACAACGATGAGCGCGGCATCTGCTGGCCCGTCTGCGTGGCTCCCTATGAGGTCGAGGTCGTTGCCATGAATGTCGGCGACGACGTTGTCTGGCCCGCGGCCCTCAAGGTCACCGAGGCGCTCGCCTCCGCCGACCTCGAGGTCGTCGTCGACGACCGTAAGGAGCGCCCGGGCGTCAAGTTCGCCGACGCCGACCTTATCGGCATCCCGTACCAGGTCATCCTTGGCAAGAAGGGCGTTGCCGCCGGAACCGCTGAGGTCAAGGTCCGCGAGACCGGCGAGCGCTTCGACGTTCCCTTCGGCGAGCTCGTCGAGTGGCTCACCTCGCGCGTTGTTCCTGCCCGCGCATAGAATCGTACGCGGCTGCGGTCTCGTAACCGCGTGTTCTTCTTGATTCGCTACACTTCAGGCGAGGCGTGGATACTTCCGCGTCTCGCCTGTTTTCAATTCGGAAGGTATTTAGCATGAAATACACGGACCTCGCCGCCCACGCTCGCGGAAACATCGGCCCCTACTGCAAGGCATGCCCCGTTTGCGACGGCCGCGGGTGTAGGAACACGGTTCCCGGGCCAGGCGCTAAGGGCTCCGGCACCGTCGCCATGCGCAACTACTCCGCATGGCAGAGCATCCTTTTAAATATGAACACGTTTCACCCGTACTTCGAGGCGGACCCCTCGTGCACGGTTCTTGGGCGTGAGCTCTCGCTTCCCGTTATGATCGCCCCGGTCGGCGACGTCCAGCGGCATTATGGCGAGAAGTACGACACGGTTGGCTATAACGAGTGCGTTCTTCGCGCCGCCGAGAAGGCTGGCACGCTTGCTTGGACCGGCGACGGCCTCGACGGCCGCATCATGTCTGAGTCCTGCGATCTCATCTCGAAGCTCGGCGGCGCAGGCGTCGTGACGGTTAAGCCTTGGGACGCGAAGACACTTGACGAGAAGCTCGGCCAAGCGCTCGCCGCGAGGCCGGCTGCGGTGGCCATGGATATTGACGCCGCGGGCCTTCCTTTTCTCAAGGGACAGAACCCCCCTGCGGGTGCCAAGGACGAGGGGCAGATCGCCGAGATCGCTGCCGCTTGTCATGAGCAGGGCGTTCCCTTTGTTCTCAAGGGCGTCATGACTCCTTCCGCGGCGGAGCGGGCTGCCCGCGCGGGCGCCGACGGCATCGTCGTCTCGAATCACGGGGGCCGTGTCCTGGACGGAGTGCCTTCCACGGCGGAGACGCTTCCCGGCATCGCGCAGGCCGTGGGGGGCGATCTCGAGGTCCTCGTCGATGGCGGAATCCGCAGCGGAGTCGACGTCTTCCGCGCGCTTGCGCTCGGCGCCAACGCATGCCTCGTATGCCGGCCTTTCGTCGTCGCCGCGTTCGGAGGGGGAGAGGACGGCGTCGTCGCCTATCTCGAGCAGCTTAAGGCTGAGCTCACTGACACCATGGAGATGTGCGGCGCCGCATCGATCGCGGCCATTGACGAGTCCGCGCTTTGGCGAGGCTAAGGGGTTTTATGAGGTCAACGAACAGCGATTTGGCGGTTTTGGTGACGTCCGGTATTCGTCGTTTCAACGCCTTGGCGAACTCGTGTCCAGGGTGCGTCAAGCTTACTCTCGGAGAGCCCGAGTTCGATACCCCCGAGCCGGTGAGGAGCGCCGTCTCGAAGTCGCTGGCCGAGGGCCAGACGCATTACCCGCCGAATAACGGCAAGCTTAATCTTCGCGAAGCCCTCTCGGCGTATATGGGAGAGCAGGGGCTCTCCTACGCAGCCGAGGACATCGTCGTCACCTGCGGAGCCACAGAAGCGCTCTCCTCCACGCTCGCGGCCCTCATCGACCCGGGCGACGAGGTTGTCGTTCCTGTGCCCGCGTTCGGACTCTACGAGACTATTGTGCGGTCCGCGCACGGCCGCGTCCGCTTTCTTGACACGGTGCCTGCCGGGTTCGCCATTTGCGAAGAGGACCTTCGGGCTGCCGTGGGCAAGTCCACGAAAGCTATCGTGATCACTTCCCCCAACAATCCCACCGGCTGCGTCTTAGGCCCGGAGTCGCTGAATGCGGTCGCCAAGGTCGCGTCGGAGACGGGCATTTACGTTATCTGCGACGATGTTTACAACCGTCTCTGCTACCTCGACGGCTATGAGCGTCTTGCGGTCTCGCACCATGAGTTGCGCGAGCAGCTCGTCGTTGTCGACTCCTTCTCGAAGCCTTGGGCCATGACGGGGTGGCGTATCGGCTGGCTCGCCGCCGCGCCGGCGCTTAGGGAGCAGATCGAGAAGATGCACCAATACCTCATTTCCAGCATTCCTGCCTTCGTGCAAGACGCGGCGGTGGTTGCCCTCGGGCTCGATCCCGTGGAAATGCGGGAGACCTACAGAAGCCGAAGGGATTATGTGTGCGAGAGGCTGCATGCCATGGGGTTGCCCCTCACGCGGCCGGAAGGCGCTTTCTACGCCTTTCCGGATGTCCGGGGGCTGGGGATGGACTCGCGGGAGCTTTGCGAACGCCTTGTTCGCGAGGCGGGCGTCGCATGTGTTCCGGGCGAGTGCTTTGGATCTCCGGGATACCTTCGACTCTCGTACTGCGTATCGGACGATGACTTGAAGCTGGGATTGGATCGGCTCGAGGGTTTTGTTTCTAAGCTTTTGCCCTAGGCCGCTTCGCGTGCCAGGGAGCCTACTGGCTAATTTCTAAAAAAGTTGGAATTCGCGCTTGACTCGTCTTTAATTGCCCGATATATTATTCCTCGCACCAACGCACGGGGAATTAGCTCAGTTGGGAGAGCGCGTGACTGGCAGTCACGAGGTCAGGGGTTCAAACCCCCTATTCTCCACCATGATATTTGCGGGCGGCGGCTTCGGTCGTCGCCCTTTTTCATAAGGGCTCATGGCGCAACGGTTAGCGCAGGGGACTCATAATCCCTGGGTTGCAGGTTCGAATCCTGCTGGGCCCACCATGATATCCTCAGGCCGAAGGCGAACATCGTCTTTGGCCTGCTTTATTATTGCTCTTGCTCGGTTTTCGTTTAAAGGAGAAGTAGATGGGTACAAATGCCTCCAACCTCAAGAAGATATCACTCGTCTCGATCGCCCTTGGGGCAATCGTTGTTGTGTGGGGCGCGGTTTGCGGTTTCACTGAAGGATTCGGTGACGCGCGTCCATTCTTTGTGCTTCTGTGCGGCGTTGCGGGGGCGCTGTATGGCTGCCTCGTTCTGAGAGCCGTAAACGAGGGCGCCGGTCTCTACACCCTCAAAAAGAGGATGGCAGCCTCATGGCTCGTTCCCGCCTGTATGCTCATCGGCACCTTCACTGCTCCCGGGGGAGCTTCTCTCGTTCTTCTTGGCCCAATTGTCGCAAGCCTTGTCGTTTCGGTTCTCCTTGACCTCTGCCTGCGCAAAGCTCTTTGATCGAAATACAAATGAAGGCTTTTTTGAAATTGCCCAAATTTCTCCTTCCTTTTCGTCGAGTCCTTTGGTAAAGTGTCTTCTTGCGCGAGGGCGATTGGCTCAGGGGTAGAGCACTTCCTTCACACGGAAGGGGTCGCTGGTTCGAATCCAGCATCGCCCACCATTTATTCGGGGAATTAGCTCAGTTGGGAGAGCGCGTGACTGGCAGTCACGAGGTCAGGGGTTCGAACCCCCTATTCTCCACCACAAACTTTAGGGCCTTCGGTTAAACGGAGGCCTTTTTCATTTGCTGGCTTAATGAGCAAGAAGTTCCAGCTCTTCTAGAAGGCCGGCGATGTCGATTTCAGCATCGCCGGCCAATCCCTACCGTCCCGTGATCGCCTTTCTCAGCATCATCACGTAAGCCTGCGCTCCTTCCGGTCGCACATGCTCGCCGTCGTTCCAGAACCATTCATCGTGCCCGGTGCTCTCCGCGAACCAATCGATGACGCTCACGTTGTCGTGGCCCTCGGCCGCCGCGCGGATTGCCTCGTTGTTCGCGTTTTGCCAGGGGTCGGGGCAACGACAGGTGACTATGTAGACCTTTTTCGAAGGATCGACGCAATCGATGAGGGCCCTCACTTGGTCTTCGGTCACCCAGCCGTTATCCGCCAGCGACCAAACGACGACATCTCCGTCTCGACCCGAGTCCTGGCATGCTTTGTAGGCGCTCGGGCCCGCCGTGAGCTGGCGCCCGATCTTCGCGTCCATGTACCCGTTGGGGAAGATCTCGTAGAACTCGTTGCTCGCATCGTCGGGAACGGAGTCTCCGATGAGTATCACCTTGGCATCCGTTGCTCCCGTCTCGGTGTCCACCGAGAAGCTCGTTGCGTTGATCTGGTCGACTGCGGCGGCGAAGTCAGTTTCCGCGAAGTAGGTCTTGGAGAGGTCGAAGGTCTGGTTCTTTGCCGCTTCCCTTGCAGCCGCCGCCGCATCCGCGGCGGTTTTCTTCTCTTCTGCCGTCATCTGGTCTCCTTGCGGCCTCGAGTCAACGGGCGCTCCGAGCGGCACGGCGACAAGCAGCGCCGTGCAGGCGATCGCCGCGGCGACCATCGACGCCGTTCTCTTGGAAAGCCCAAGGTATTCTCCCCGAGACCGCTCTACGAAGCGGAAAGAGACCTCTGATACCGCAAGTATTACGGCGAACTCGATGGCCCAGCCCCACCAGGGCAGCGCAGTGGTCCGTGTGGCTGGGTTCATGATGAGCAGGAGAGGGTAGTGCCACAAATAGATGGAAAGGCTCCTTCGCCCCAGCGCCGCCAGGGGCCTAGCACCAAGCGCCCTCGCCATGACGCCGGGCGCTGACTCGGAGCATATTCCGATCAGGACCGCCGTGCTCACGGCGGCAAGAAACAGGCCCCCGCGATACGCGAAGGCGCCGCGCCCGTTTGCAAGGAAGAACATGAGGACTAATCCGCCGAGGGCGGCAGGGCCCGCGAGACGTTCCGTCTTGCGTATCAGGTCGGCCTCACCCTCGCCGTGCTTTAGCCCCGGCATGACCGTGACCGCCTTAGACAGCCCTTGCCCCAGCGTCGCTACGGCCATGAGCGACCCAACGAGCAGCTCTGCCGCGCGGGTGTCGAGGGCGTAATAGACGCGCGCCGTGTCTCCTTCCGGGTTATAGAGGGCCGCCATCGCGACAACTGACGCCGCGGCCATGGCGGCAGTTGCGACGCAGACCAATTTCCGCGATGCTCTGGCCTTCCATGTCGCTGCCACAAAGAGCGGCCAGACTACCGTGAACTGCATGAGCAGGCCGAGGTACCAGAAGTGGGTGAGCGGGGAGGGGAGTCCCGCCGCCGCGAAATAGCTCACCTTGTTCACGATGTAGTGGACGTTGCTGAAGAACAAAAGAGACGGGACGGCGTCCGCTCTTGCCTTGTCAAGAAGCGCCGGCGCGAAAGCGAGCGACAGCACGAGCGTCGAAGCCACGACAAGGAGCATCGAAGGGAACAGCCTCCCCACGCGCTCAGCGATGAATCTCGGGTAGGAGAATCCCCCGTTGCCTGAAAGGCGCCTGGCAACTGAGAGGGTAGTGAGGTAGCCGCTAAGAACAAAGAAGACCATTACCCCAAAGAAGCCCCCGGGAAGCCATGCCTGATTGGCGTGATATATGACAACGGCGGTGATCGCGATGGCGCGAAGCCCGTCGAATGCGTCGTTTCTTTGCTTGCTCGACATACCCAATGCTCCGAAATCGCTTGATGTTCTTTGACTTTGATTGTAGCCATGGCCTGTGACGACTTCAGCCCTCTTGCCTTTGGGGAACCTATGGTCGATACGGGGTCCCATCGGCTATGGCATATAATCTAAGGGTTGAAATCACGATATGGTTGAGGAGCATCGCATTTGATCGCGTTAGCAGATAAAGTTTCCAAGTCGTTCGGCGGACGGGTTCTGTATACCGGGGCCACCCTTCAGCTCAACGCCGGCGAGCGCTGGGCTCTCGTTGGCCCTAACGGCTCCGGCAAGACGACTTTCTTGAAGATATTCATGGGCCAGGAGTCCTGCGACGAAGGAACGATCTGCTTCGCTAAGGACACGACCGTGGGCTACCTGGAGCAGGAATCCAAGCTTATGGGCGGCAAGTCCGCCTTGGCTGAGGTCATGGATTCTGCGCATGAGGTCAAGACCTGGGAGCGCAAGGTCGCGGACCTCGAGGGTCGCATCTCGACCGCTGCGGGACCTGAGCTCGACCGTCTCCTTGAAGAGTACGGCCATGCCCAGGACCGATTCGAGCGGCTTGGGGGCTACGAGCTCGAGGCGCGGGCGAGGCAGATCCTTGCGGGTCTCGGTTTTCCCGTGGAGGACTTCGACAAGCCCGCGGAGGACTTCTCAGGCGGCTGGCAGATGCGCATCAGCCTCTCCAAGCTTCTGCTTCGCCATCCCGACCTGCTTATGCTCGACGAGCCCACCAACCACCTCGATCTCGAGAGCGTCAAGTGGCTCGAGTCCTTCCTCCAGAGCTACGACGGCGCCGTGCTCCTCGTCAGCCACGACCGCGCCTTCATGGACGCGTGCGTGAGCCATGTCGCTGCGGTTGAGAATCGCCGAATCACCACCTATACAGGCAACTACTCGCAGTATCTGCACCAGCGCGAGGACAATCTCGAGCAGATGCGGGCCAAGCGCGCCGCTCAGGAGCGCGAGATCGCCCATATGCAGGTGTTCGTCGACAAGTTCCGCTATAAGCCCACCAAGGCCGCTCAGGCTCAGGAGCGCATGAAGAAGATCGAGCAGATCAAAAGCGAGCTCGTGATTCTTCCTGAGGGCAACAAGCATATGTCCTTCTCGTTCCCCGAGCCTCCGCGCACGGGCGACATGGTCATCAGCCTTGACGGGGTCGCGAAGTTCTTTGGCGATAACCGCGTCTACGAGGACGTTGACCTTAAGCTGTACCGAGGCGACCATGTGGCCCTCGTGGGTCCCAACGGTGCCGGTAAGTCGACGCTCATGAAGCTCATCAACGGCAAGCTCAAGCCTGACGCGGGCAAGGTCGAGCTTGGCCAGAACGTGACGCAGGCCTACTACGCCCAGCACCAGCTGGAGGAGCTCAACGAGGCGAATACCGTTCTCGGCGAGATGGACACCGTTGCCCGAGGCTGGACCAGTTCCGAGGAGCGTCGCCTTCTGGGCGCGTTTCTTTTCCACGGCGACGACGTCGAGAAGCGCGTCGGCGTCCTTTCCGGCGGCGAGCGCGCGCGACTGGCCTTGGCAAAGATGCTCGTCGCTCCCGACCCCCTGCTTATGCTCGACGAGCCCACGAACCACCTCGACATCGACTCCGTCGACGTCTTGGAACAGGCGCTTGTCAAGTTCCCCGGCACCATCGTGCTCATCTCGCACGACGAGCACCTCGTGCGCGCCGTCGCAAACAAGGTGGTCGAGGTTCGCGACCACAGGGTGACCCTCTATGACGGAGACTACGACTACTACCTCTTTAAGCGAGCCGAGCTCGAGGCGGCTGCTCTTGGCGAGACCCCTTCATCATCCGATAGGCGCCCCGTCGAGGCGCCTTCCGAGCCTGCCGGCGGGCGTAACGTGAAGACGCGCGAGCAGCGCCGTGCCGAGGCGGAAGAGCGAAAGCGCATTAATCAGGCGCTCAAGAAGGAAAAGAAGCGCCTGAAAGAGGTCGAGGCCGCCCTCGAGCCTGCCCAGAAGCGCTATGACGAGCTCGTCGCCCTTATGGCCGACGAGGCCCTTTACAACGACTCCGCCAAGTTCGATGAGTGCATGAAGGAGTACAACGCCCTCGCAAAAAAGATCCCTTCCCTCGAGGAGGAGTGGATGGAGCTTTCCGAGAAGATCGAGTCTGCGGATGTCTAGCGCCTCCCACGACAACCCCGTGAAGGCTTTGCTTGGCGCCGCCGCTTTCGCTCTTCGCTTCCTTGGATGGGCCGTGGTCGCGCTCGTCGTCGCCGACGTCCTTGCCACGGGGCCCGCACGTGCTGCAGTCTTGCCGCTCAATACCGCTTTATCTCGGCTTTTGTCGGCTGGGCTCGAGGGTCTTCTTGTTATCCAGACCCCGCTCGGAGGCGCCTTCCGCGGCGACTTCGCGCTCTTTGCTGTAATCTTGTTCATTATCGATTGGGCGATCTGCAAGGTCGTCGCCTCGCTGCGCTGACGCCGCGAGAGAGGGGTCCGATTGTTCCAGACGTTTTCCATCGAGCAGCTCGCGAGCATCGCGATGTCTGTGCTGCTCGTGATGTTCTCCGCGACCATCCATGAGGTTGCCCATGGCTGGGTCGCCCTCAAATGCGGGGACGCCACAGCCAAGGAGGCCGGGCGGCTGTCTCTCGATCCGAGAGCTCACCTCGATGGATTCGGCTCCTTCGTTCTTCCCCTTTTTATGGCGCTTATGGGCGGGCCTATGTTCGCTTTTGCCAAGCCGGTGCCCTACAACCCCTATAGATTGAAGAACCCGCGTCGCGACGAGGTACTCGTTGCGATTGCCGGGCCCGTTTCCAACCTCCTTCAAGCACTTCTTGGCACGGCCTTGTTCGGCATCGCGTGGAAATCTCGAATCGCCGTGCTCGGGCTTTTGGGGTCAACTGGCTATATGTGGGTTGTGCGCATCCTTACAACTTACATTTACGTGAACCTTACCCTCGCTTTTTTCAATCTCATTCCCTTCCCGCCGCTCGATGGCTCGAAGATCGTCATGCCTCTGCTCCATGGCAGGGTGCGTGAGGAGTATTACCGGGTTCAGGCGTACGCCATGCCCGTCTTGATCGTTGCACTCTACGTTCTCCCGAGTTTCCTTGGCATCGATCCTGTCGGCGCCTTCCTGGACTTTACCGCAGGAAACCTTTACGACCTTCTGGTGCAGGCGGTGATGTAGGTGTCGTATAAGGTGCGGACTCAGGCTTTCTCCGGGCCTTTTGACCTGCTGCTCCAGCTCGTGACCAGGCAAAAAGTCACGATCGGCTCCATCGCGATCGCGGAGGTCGCCAATCAATACCTCGAGGAGGTCGAGCGCATGCGCGACCTCGACCTCGACGTGGCGAGCGACTTCGTTCTCGTTGCCTCCACCCTGCTTGATATCAAGGCCGCCTCGCTTGTTCCCGCCGAGCCGCCGCGATCCTTTGGCGACGACTTCGAGGACGAGGACGACGACCTTGGGGATTTGGATCCCGACGAGGCCCGTGAGGTCCTCATCGCGCGGCTCATCGCGTACAAGCAGTTTCGTGGAGCGGCGGCGGCTTTGGCTGCGAGAAGCGAGGCGGAGGCGCGCATGCACCCGAGAACCGTGGGGGCAGACCCTCAGTTCCTTGGCCTGATGCCTGATTATCTCGATGGCATTACACTTCGCAGCCTGGCCGTCATCTGCGCCGACATCGACTCGAAGCGCGAGACGTTTCTTTTGGAAAGCGAGCACATCGCCCCCAAGCGTTTGCCCGTCGCGCTCACCATCGCCTCAGTGGACCGCTTGGTCAGGAGCCGCCGGCGCGTCACTTTCAGCGAGCTCGTCGGGGAGGATTCGACCCCGGAGGTGGTCGTCGCCAATTTCCTCGCCATTCTCGAGCTCTTCAAGCGGGGCCTCGTCCGCGTGAGCCAAAGCGAGGTCTTCGGGGAGATTGACGTGGAGCACATAGCCGGCGCCGAAGCCTATAAAATCGACGCCACGGCATTGGCCGATCTGGATGAGCAGACCAGGGACCTCGTTATCGAGGCGTCCTCGGCGCAGGACCTCCTGGCCGACGGCTTTGGGCCAAATGAACTTACCATTGGTGAGGAGTAGGGATGCAAGAACTCGAGTCCTTTGAATCCGGCGAGCTGAAGCCTTTGCTTGAGGCGCTGCTCCTCGTCTCTGACGACTCTGTGCCCGCCACCGAGCTAGCCCGCGCGACCGGCGCTGCGCCTGGCGAGGTTTCTCAGGCCCTGGCCGAGCTCGCCGCCGAGTACGAGTCGGCAAATCGCGGGTTCCAGCTCAGAGAGGTCGCAGGGGGCTGGCGGCTGTACACCCATCCCGCTTACCACGATCAAGTGGGGGATTATGTCTTGTCCTGGGATGCCCGCAAGCTTTCTCAGGCGGCGCTCGAGACGCTCGCCGTCATCGCCTATCACCAGCCGGTGACTCGAGAGGGCGTGCGCGCCATTCGCGGAGTCAACTCCGATGGCGTCATCGCTTCCCTTCGCGAGAAGGGCTTGGTGCGCGAGGCTGGGCACGAGGCCGACCGCGGGCAGGCCGTGCTGTTCGGCACCACGCGTCTTTTCCTTGAGCATTTTGGGCTGAAGTCTCTTCGCGAGCTTCCCCCGCTCGAGGATTTCGCTCCCGACGAGGAGTCCAAGAGGTTTATTCGCGAGCGCCTCTCGGGCAGGCAAATCGGCTCAACGCTCGAAGAGGCCGCCGATGACCTTGAAGACGAGCGCGACCTTTTGGGCAACGACCTTGAGGCTGCGAGTGGCTTGCCAGATGACGGGGAGGCTTTAGGCGATGAATGATGATCTGTACCCGATGCGCCTCCAGCGATTCCTGGCGCGCGCGGGTGTCGCGTCGCGTCGCGGGTCCGAGCGTCTCATGACCTCCGGCCGTGTTCGCGTCAACGGCGACGTTGTCAGCGAGCTCGGCAGCAAGGTCGACCCGTTGCGCGACGTCGTCACCGTTGACGGAAAAGAATGCCGCATTCAGGAGAAGCCTTGCTACCTCATGTTCTATAAGCCGGCGGGATGTCTCACTACCATGAGCGACCCGCAGGGCAGGCCGACGGTCGCCGATTTCGTGCCGACTGAGGAGTATCCGGGCCTCTATCCCGTCGGCAGGCTCGATTTCGACACGACGGGGCTGCTTCTCTTCACTACCAACGGCAACGTCGGCCAGGACCTCCTGCATCCTTCGAGCCATGTTGACAAGCATTACGTTGCCCTTGTGCGGGGGGTTCCCGATGAGCGCGACTTCGACCGGCTGCGCAAGGGCATCATGCTCGAGGACGGGCCTGCGAGCCCGGCCGAGCCTGAGCTGCTCGACGACCACAGCCCGCTCTACCGCGTCGTTGCGCCGCGAGGCGCCGGCTGCGATCGAGGGGGGAACCCAAACTCCGTCGTCGGGCTTACCATCCATGAAGGCCGAAAGCATCAGGTGAAGAAGATGCTCATGGCCTGCGGACACAAGGTTTTGCGGCTTCACCGCGACGCTTTTGGCCCGCTTAGGCTGAGAAACGTCGCCGAAGGGGCCTGGCGATTGCTCGATCCGCCCGAGGTCGAGGCCATCGAAGCTCTGTGCAGGAGTAGGGAAAACGGCTCTTGAGGTGCGGCTGCCCCAACGAATGTGTCTGGAATCCTGCGCCCGAACAGGCGCTCATTTGAAAGGATCTTGTATGATCGTCGCCATTGACGGGCCCTCCGGCTCCGGTAAATCCTCGGTCGCGAGGGCCATCGCCAAAAGATGCTCGCTCACGTTTCTCGATACGGGGGCGATGTACCGCTCCGTCGCCGCCGAGTGTCTTCGTAACGGCGTGGATCCCGAGGACCATGAGCGCGCCGCGAACGTCGCACGAGACATCGATATCCGCTTCGTCTCCACCGAGTCCGGGCAGCGCGTATTCGCCAACGGCCGAGACGTCACTTCCGAGATCCGCACCCCAGAGGTCGAGCTCGCGGTTTCTCCCGTTTCTGCCACCCCGGCGGTTCGCGAGGTTATGGTCGCGCTGCAGCGCAAGGTCGGCGAGGGGGCCGATGTTGTCGCCGAGGGCCGCGATATCGGCACGGTCGTGTTTCCCGCGGCTGACGTCAAGGTATTTCTCACAGCTAGCCCCGAGGCGCGCGCACGCCGTCGAGCCGTCCAAAGGCAGGGCGGAAATCTCGCCGAGGACGCTTCCGCGACGGTGGACCCCGCTGACGAGAAAAAGATTCTAGCTGATCTTAAGCGACGCGACGATTATGACTCGAATCGTGAGGCGTCGCCTTTGCGACCGGCCGAGGACGCTGTCGTTATCGACTCCTCCGACCTTTCGTTTGAACAGGTCATTCAAAGCATTTGCGACCTTTCCGACGAGCTGAGCGCTCGACTCGCCAAGGAGGTATAGATGTCCGACCAGCCCAACGACATCGCCGGCGCCCCCAGATCCGCTAAAGGGAAGGGCCAAGCAGATAACGCCTCCAAGGGCAGGCTCCGCGCGTTTGCCGGCAATTCCTTCGATGATTACTACGATTCCGCTATGTCTGATTTCCCTTGGACCGCGCGCTGGCTCATGAACTTCATCATTTCGGTTCTCTATGTGGCTACTAAGCTGCTCTGGCCGTGGAAGGTCGAGCGAGCTGAGCTTCTTACCAAGGACGCTCGGGGTCGCGTGATCATCCAGAACCACGAGTCGATGCTCGAACCCGTGATAACGATAGTTACCTTGTGGCGCGCCGGCATCCACACCCGCACCGTGTACAAGAAGGAGTTTGACAAGATCCTTCCCGCGGCCTGGCTCTTCTCTCGCGTCGGGGGGTTTCCCGTCAATCGCGGGAACGCCGACATGAAGGCCGTGAGGCGCGCGCGCACTGCTCTTCAGCGCGGAGAATGCCTCCTTATCTACCCCGAGGGGACTCGAGTGAAGCGCGACGAGGACGCCGAGCTCCACGGCGGCTATATCATCATGGCCCAGCTGGCTAAGGCTCCGGTGCAGCCGACCGCCGTCGTCGGCGCTCGTTTTCTCAAGCTCCGCAGCCGCGTCGTCATGAGGTGCGGCGAGGCCATCGAGTGGTCCAGCCTCTCCTCCTCCAAGCGCAAGGAGCAGGCCGCCGAGATGGAAAGCCGCGGCATGGCCGCCGTGTTCTCCCTTCGGGACGAGCTCCGAGCTGATTACCCCGAGCTTAAGGAGTAGCTGTGGCTGTTCATATTCAGATCGCTTCCGAGGCGGGGGCCTGCTATGGCGTAGAGCGCGCGCTTCGCATGGTGGAAGACGCAGCCAAGACTTCCCCCGTCCCGGTACATACCCTTGGCCCTTTGATTCACAACCCGCGCGTTGTCGCCGATCTTGCCCTGAAAGGGGTCACCGTCGTCGATTCGCCCGAGGAGTCCGCGGGGGATACGCTTCTTCTGCGCACGCACGGCGTCACCCCCAATGAGGAGCGCCGAGCGCGAAAGCTCTGCCATGACGTCCTAGACGCCACTTGTCCTTTTGTGAAGAAGGTCCACCTTGCCGCTTCCCGGCTTTACCGAGAGGGCTATCAGGTCGTTGTTGTCGGAGAGGCGGGTCATCCTGAGGTCGAGGCCACGCTTCCCCATGCTCCCGGGGCGGTCGTCGTGGGCGATGCGTCCGAGGTCGCCGATCTTCCCGCATGTAAAAAGATCGGCGTGGTCGTCCAGACGACGCAGTCGAGGTCGAATCTCGAGCGCGTCGTCTCTGCTCTTCTTGGAAGAGCAGAGGAGGTGCGCGTCGTCAACACCATCTGCGACGCCACGAGCGGTCATCAGGGCGCTTGCGCAGAGTTGGCCGCCCGAGCTGATGTCATGATCGTTATCGGAGGAAGGATCTCTGCCAATACCAAGCGTTTGACGGAGATTGCGGCCGAGCTCTGCCCGCGCACGTATCATATCGAGGGAGCCGACGAGCTCGATCCCTCCTGGCTCGACGGGGCGGGGCTCATCGGCATAACTGCCGGGGCAAGCACTCCCGCGAGTCAGATCGACGCTGTCCGCAGCGCCATCGAGGCTGCTATCTAGGAGCCCGCCGGGACTTTGCCTCGAGTCATTCCCCCAGCGGCTTTGAGCCAGGATTTTGGGAGGTGAACATGGAACAGAAAAGAGCCGATTACGCGTCCACGAGGCCGCAAGCCGACGGTGCCTGGGTCGCCAGCGTCGCTGAGGGGAGCCCAGCATGGGAAATCGGCGTCGAGCCGGGCATGAGGATCGTTTCCGTTAACGGCGTTGTTCCTCGCGACATCATCGATTGGCGCTGGGAAGCCGACGGAGGTTGGTGCGAGCTCGAGGTGTTCGACCCTCGCGACAATACGACGACCGCCTGTGAACTCGAGCGTGAGCCCGGCGAGGATTGGGGCATCGAATTCACGGATGTCTTGTTCGACGGAATTCAGACTTGTGTCAATAGATGCGTATTCTGCTTCATGGCCATGCTCCCTAAGGACGCGCGAGCGACCCTTACCCTTCGTGACGACGACTACCGGCTCTCATTTCTTCAGGGCAACTTCGTCACGCTCACGAATGTTACCGACGTCGACGTCGAGCGCATCATTTCACACGGCCTTGAACCGATGAACGTCTCCATTCACGCAATCTCAGACGACGTTCGCAGACAAATGATCGGTCCTCATGCCGCTCGCGGCAAGGAGGTCCTTGAACGGCTCTGCGCTGCCGGCGTTGAGGTTCATGCCCAAATCGTGCTTTGCCCCGGAATCAACGACGGGGAGGAGCTCCACAAGACGCTTGCCTGGGCAGAGAGCCATCCGCAGGTCACGAGCCTTGCGGTGGTTCCCATGGGTTACACGAAGCACTCGAAGCGTTTCGACAGGAGTTTCTCCGACGACGTCGAAGCCTCCCGCGCCGTCGTCAAGCTCATCGAGCCGTATCAGGAGCGTGCGAGGGAGCGCTATGGGGAGACGCGTTTTCAGTTGTCCGACGAGTTCTATGTCGACGCCGATCTTCCTGTTCCGCCTGCCGAGACCTATGACGGCTACCCGCAGTTCTATGACGGCATCGGGATGCTCCGCAGCTTCCTCGATGAGTCGGCGCTCGTTCGCTCCGAGAGGGCGGGCGAATGCGTGGCGCTAAACGACGTCCTCGGTGAGCGGGATTTAAAGGTAATGCTCGTCTGCGGCGAGGCTGCCGAGAAGACTATCTCTGTGTTTTGCTCGCTCGTCTCTCCTGAGGGGCGCATCTTTACCCGCTCCATCCGCAACGACTATTACGGCGGAGACGTCAATGTAACGGGTCTCATAGTGAGCTGCGATCTTTTGGCTCAGATCCCCGAGGACCTTGCGTCCGCCGTGGTCGTTCTTCCTGAGGTCATGTTCAATTTCGATCACGTCACGCTCGACGGCGACACGCAGGAGCACATCCTCGAGGAACTCCGCCGCCGCGGCGCGATGCCCCTCATCTCCGAGCCCAGCCCCGGCAAACTGCTCGATTGTCTCGTTGGGTCTTTGTTGAGCAAATAATTTCCTGTTCGATGACTTGCGGGAGCGTTGCGCTGGACGAGTTCCGCATGAGCCGAAGGCCACATAATGTGGCCTTCGTGCGAAAAGGACTGTTCGAGCGCCGGCGCAACGCTCCCGCAAGTCGGCTTTGCCGCGGCGAATGGTAAACTATTCTCTGTATGTCTAACAGCTAGGAGCATTCATGAGCAAGCCCATCGTCGCAGTTGTCGGCCGCCCCAACGTCGGCAAGTCCACGCTCGTCAACCGCATCGCGCTTTCTCGCGACGCCATTGTCCACGAGTCCCGCGGCGTCACGCGCGACCGCAGCTATCACGAGGCGGACTGGAACGGCCGTGATTTCGTGATCATCGACACCGGAGGTATCGAGTCCATCAAGTCTAAGGACGTCTTTGCTCCCGGTATTCGCGAGCAGGCTATTCTTGCCACGCAGGAGGCCGACGTCATCGTCTTCGTCGTCGACGGCGCCACGGGCATCACTGATGAGGACGAGGAAGTCGCCCGCATTATCCGCAAGACCGACAAACCGGTTTTCCTTTGCGTCAACAAGAAGGACAACCCCTCCACCGAGCAGGATAACCTCTGGGATTTCTATGCCCTTGGCTGCGGCGAGCCTATGCCCATCAGCGCTACGCACGGCCACGGAACCGGCGACCTGCTCGATCTGGTCGTTGAGGCGTTTCCCGAGCCCGAGGACCTCGAAGAGGATGATGACGTCTTGTCCATCGCCATTGTCGGTCGACCCAACGTCGGCAAATCCTCCCTTGCCAACCGCCTCGCGAACAAGAAACGCTCCATCGTCTCTGACGTCGCGGGTACCACGCGCGACGCCATCGACTCCGTCATCGAGTGGAAGGGCCAGACGATTAAGCTTGTCGATACTGCCGGCATGCGCAAGAAGAGCCAGGTCCATGAGGACGTCGAGTACTACAGCATGGTCCGAGGGCTGCAGGCTATCGACCGCGCTGACGTCGCCATGCTCGTGGTCGACGCCACCGTCGGCGTGACCGAGCAGGACCAGAAGGTAGCCAACATGGCGATCGACCGCGGCTGTGCCCTTGTCCTTCTTATCAACAAGTGGGATTTGGTCGAGACCGAGTGCCAGCGCGACGAGATCGTCGCCTCGATAGACAAGCGCCTCGCATTCGCCCCGTGGGTTCCGTTCGTGAACATCAGCGCGCTCACTGGCCGCGCCACCGACAGGGTTCTCGAGCTCGCCGTGAAGGCCGCTAATGCGCGCAAACAGGAAATCCGCACCGTCGATCTCAATAAGCTCCTTGCCGAGATCGCCGAGTCGGGCCACACCGTTTCCGACAAGGGCCGTCGCCTGAAGATGAAGTACGCCACGCAGACCGGGACGAAGCCTCCGGTGTTCAGCTTCTTCTGCAACGCGCCCGATCTTGCTGACGACAACTTCCAGCGCTTTATCGAGAATCGCCTTCGCGCGCGCTTCGACCTTACGGGCACCCCCATTCGCCTTAAGTTCCGTCGCAAGTCCACCGACGGGGGCGATCGCTAGTGGCTGAGGTCAACACCCCGGCACTTGTCGCCTGGACCGTCGTCTTCGCCCTCGGCGCTTACGCCGTTTGCGGGATTCCCTTCGGCCTCATCATTGCTCGCTCTCTGGGGCACGTCGACGTCCGCTCTACCGGGTCCGGCAACATCGGCACGACCAATGTGGCGCGGAGCGTGGGAAAGCTCGCCGCCGGCCTTACCCTGCTGTGTGACTTGGGTAAAGGCCTGCTTTGGATGATGCTCTCGCGTTTCATGCTCTCGCTGATTGTCTTCGGGTACCATGGCTTTGCGCCTGAGCTTGACTTTGCCTCCGAGGCCGGAATCTCCATGTCGGTGATCTACCTTTTCTGCGTTTTCGGGCACGTGTTCAGCCCGTACCTCGATTTCCATGGTGGCAAGGGCATCGCGGTTGGCTTCGGCGCGGCGCTCGGGCTGTGGTGGCCTGTCGCCTTAGGGCTTCTTGTCGTGTTTGTTCTTTTTGCGGTCCCCTCCCGCTACGTGAGCCTCGGTTCTGTCTGCGCCGCCGTCTCGTTGCCGATCCAGTGCTTTGCGTGGGGCTTTGCCCCTGTGTCCATTGGCGTCGTCGCCGCGGTGGCCCTTGTCGTCGTATGGGCGCACAGGTCAAACGTCAAGAAACTCATTGCCGGCGAGGAGCGCAAGTTTGCGTTCCATAAAAGCGACGATAACGCTGACACGGTAGGGGAGTGACGGTCTTGGAGGCTTGCCGCGGCTCGATCTCGAAGGCGTGCGTTGTGGGCTCGGGTTCTTGGGGCACTGCCTTTACGGGAATTTTGGCGCCGAACGTAGGCGAGGTGGTTCTGTGGTGCCGCAGCGCTCAGGTCGCAGAGGAGATCAACCTGAAGCGCCGGAATCCGCGACGCCTTTGCTCCTATGAGCTCTGCGATAACGTCTCTGCCACAGCCGACGCCGCGGTTGCCCTTGACGGCGCGGGCGTCGTCGTCCTAGCTGTTCCCTCGGCGCATCTCCGCGCCGTTTGTCGCGCAATAGCCCCCCACGTCGCCTGCGACGCCATTATTGTTGTCCTTACTAAGGGCATGGAGCCTGATACCCATAAGCTTATGCACGAGATCGCTGCGGACGAGTTCGGTGACGCTTCCCGCATAGCAGTGGTATCCGGTCCGAACCATGCCGAGGAGATAAGCTGCGGGCAGGTTTCTGCCGCTGTCGTGGCCTCGAGCAATACTTCTGTGGCCGAGCGCGTCCAGGGCCTATTGTTTTCGTATTCGTTCAGGTCTTACGTCTCCAGTGATGTCGTCGGCGTTGAGGTGTGCGGCGCGGTCAAGAACGTGGTGGCTATCGCCTGCGGTCTCGCGGCGGGCCTAGGTGCCGGTGACAATACGCTCGCGGCGCTCATGACTCGCGGGATAGCCGAGGTCGCCCGCATCTCATCCGCCCTTGGGGGAGACCCGCTCACCCCCATGGGCCTCGCGGGCATGGGCGATCTCGTGGCGACCTGCACCTCGGAGCACTCGCGAAACCGCACGTTCGGCGAAGCGCTTGCCCATGGAGAGACGCTCGCCGAGTATGAGGCCCGAACGAACATGGTCGTCGAGGGCGCCCGCGCGGCCATGAGCGTCCACGAGCTCGCTGTGGAGCGCGGCATCGAGGCGCCCATCACGGCGGCGGTACATGGTGTCCTCGTGAACGAACTCGATATTGACTCTGCCAAGGAATCTCTTCTTGGTAGACTTCCCCGCGAGGAATTCTACGGCATGACCGTAAAGACCGGAAAGGAATAGGATGCAGAACCAGATCAAGATCGCTCCGTCGGTGCTTTCCGCCGATTTCGCTCGCCTCGGAGCCGACCTCGACGACATCGCCTCGGCCGATTGCGTTCACTATGACGTAATGGATGGGCACTTTGTTCCCAATATCTCGTTCGGCATCGATATCCTCAAGGTCGTCAAGTGCTCTACCAAGCTTCCTGTTGACGTGCATCTCATGATCTCGAATCCCGGCGAGCTGATTCCCGCCTTCATCGATGCCGGCGCCGACATCGTCACGTTCCACTACGAGGCTACCGATCACGCCCACAGATTGATTCAGCTCATCCACGCTTCCGGCCGCAAGGCGGGCGTCGCGCTCAATCCCGCGACGCCCGTATGTCTGCTCGAAGACATCATCGATGACCTCGACATGGTTCTCATCATGACGGTAAATCCCGGCTTCGGCGGACAGAAGTACATTGAGTCTTCCGCCGCAAAACTGCGCCGCCTTCGTCGGCTGTGCGCCGACCACGGCGTAAGCCCGCTCACCGAGGTCGACGGCGGCGTGAATGCCCAGACCGCTGCCGCGGTTTGCGAGGCCGGCGCTAACGTGCTCGTCGCCGGCAGCGCCGTGTTCGGCAAGCAGGACCGCGCTGGTGCCATCTCTCAGATTCGCGCCGCCGCCGAGTCCGGTCTTTCGAAGAAGGCCTAGGAGCTTATGTCATCTGCTAAAACCGTATATCTCGATTACGCCGCTTCCGCCCCCGTAAGGGAATGCTCCCTTGAGGCGGAGCGGCGCTATGCATCTGCCGATTATGCCGGAGCAAACCCGAATTCGCTGCATGGCATGGGCCGGCTTGCCGCTCGGGCTCTCGATCAAGCCCGCGCCGACCTTGCCCGCTGCTTGGGCGGCAGGTTTCGCCCGGCTGAAGTGACCTTCACTTCCGGTGGGACCGAAAGCAACAACCTTGCCCTCTTTGGCTTGGCGGAGGGGGCGCGCGAGCGAGACCGCAGGCGCACAAAGGTGATCGTCTCGGCGATCGAGCACGACTCCGTCCTCGACGTCGCGAGCCCTCTTAGGGCGCTCGGCTTTGAGGTGGTCCTTGCGCGCCCGGGGCGCGACGGCAAGGTGTCTTGCGAGACCCTGGAGGCTCTCGTCGGCCCGGATACCGCCCTTGTCTCCATTATGTATGCGAACAACGAGACCGGAGTGATTCAGCCTGTTCCCGAGCTTGCCGCTATTGCTCACGGGTCTGGGGCGTTGTTTCACACGGATGCGGTGCAGGGCTTCGGTCGCATTCCCCTCGATCTCTCGGCGGTCGATGCCGTGAGTTGCGCTGCCCATAAAATCGGCGGCCCGGTCGGCGTGGGCCTTCTTGCTGTGAGAGGCCGCGCGCCTCTCCGGCCCCGTCAGTTCGGCGGTGGTCAGGAGCTTGGGCGCAGACCCGGTACCCAGGATGTGCGCGCCGCCCTCGCGTTCGCCGCGGCGGCAAAGGAGTGCGAGGGCTCTCTGAGCGTCTCTCGTGAGGTCACGGCTCGACGTGCTCGCGGGCTTTACGCGCGCCTGTGCGCCCCGGGTACGGGTATCAAGGCTACCGCCGGCGTTGAGGTTGGGCCAGATCGTCTCCCCGGTATGGTGAGCATCCTGGTTCCCTCCCTCGACTCCGAGACGCTGGTGCTTACCCTCGATGAGGCGGGTTATGAGGTCTCTGCTGGCTCAGCCTGCTCCTCCGGCTCCCTCGACCCTTCCCATGTGCTCTCCGCCATGGGAATCCCTCGCCAGGAGGCCTTGGGGTCCCTGCGTGTTTCCTTCGACGAGCGCGTCGAAACATCGGACCTCGAGTCCTTTGCGGACGCGCTTTTGAATATCGTCAACTCACGTTCGTCCAACCGCTAGCTGATAAACCATAGAGAAAGAGGACAACATGACCGAGGCATCCGCCCTCCAGCGCCTTCAGCAAATCGACATTGAGCTTCTTCGCCACGCCTCTACGCTCCAGAAACTTCCACAGCAGGCCAAGCTCAAGACCATTGCCCTTGCAAAGAAAAAAGTCGCCGTCGAGCTCAAGAAGATTACCGGAAAGCGCAAAGACGTCGAGATCGACGTCGTTGACGTGAATGCCGATATCTCTCACTATCGTCAGGTTCGCGAGCGCGTCATGGCCGAGGCGGAGGAGGGGCCGCTTACCCATCGCGAGGCCCGTACGGTAGAGGAGTCCCTTACCCATCTTGCTAAGGTCACCGAGAAGTGCGAGTACCGCCTCGGACCGCTCAACGAGCAGCTCTCCAAGCTTCAGCTCGCCGAGACAAACGCCCAGAAGATGATGGAGCGCTTGGACGCCGAGGAGCGCAACGTGCAGAAGTCCTTCGAGGAGGACTCCTCTTCTGTTCGCGACCAGATCCTTGCTCTAAAGGATGAGCGCGAGGCTGTCGCGGCCGAGATCTCCGATGACGTCATGGCTCGCTATGAGGCTGCCCGCAAGCGCTTCGGCGGCCTGGCGGTCGAGACCCTGGTCGGAAACGTGCCGTCCACCTGCCGCGTTAAACTCCAGCCGAGCCAGTACCACGACATCGCCCATGGCGACGAAATCTGCGAGTGCCCCTACTGCCACCGCATCCTGATCACTACCCAGGACGGCGAGTAGCAGTGGCCGAGCTCGCTGGAAAGAAGGTCCTTCTTGCTGTATGCGGAGGCATCGCCGCATACAAGGCCTGTGAGGTCCTTCGAGGACTTCAGAAGGCTGGGTGCTCCGTTCGCGTCGCCTGCACCGTCGCGTCCGAACGCTTCGTCGGAGCAGCCACCTTTGAGGCCCTCACGCGTTACCCTGTTTGCGACGACTTGTTTGAGAACCCGGCGAGCGATATCCCCCATATCGACTACGCGGAGTGGGCAGACCTTGCCCTCGTCGTGCCGGCCACTGCGAACGTCATGGCCAAGATGGCACATGGGCTTGCGGACGACGCGGTAAGCGCCACGCTGCTCGCGTGTTCGTGTCCTTTGCTTGTCGCCCCGGGCATGAACACAAACATGTGGCGAAACCCGGCGACGCAGGCCAATCTTCGCCTGCTCGAGTCCCGCGGGGTCCGCTTTGTCCTGCCCGTTGAGGGCAGGCTCGCCTGCGGCGACGTTGGGGCGGGTAAGCTCGCCGACGTCGACGATATTGTTGCGGCTGCGTTGAACAGGCTTTCCGGCGATGCTCCTGAGCAGGACCTTATTTGCACAAGGCTGCTCGTCACCGCCGGCCCCACCCATGAGGCCATCGATCCCGTTCGCTTCATTGCGAACGCATCCACGGGCAAGATGGGCTATGCGATTGCCGGGGCGGCGGCCAAGCGCGGCTCTGAGGTCATCCTCGTGTCGGGCCCCACCGCGCTGCCTTGCCCCGAGGGGGTTCGCCGCATCGATGTTGTCTCTGCGGCCCAGATGCGCGATGCCGCGGTCTCTGCCTTCGAAAACGCCGACGCCGCGGTGTGCACCGCCGCCGTCGCAGACTACACGCCTGCTCATCCAGCCGACCATAAGCTCAAAAAAGCCCATGAGCACATTGACGCCATCGAGCTCGTTGAGACCGTCGACATATTGGCGGAGCTCTGCGCCTCGAAGGGGGACCGCGTCGTGGTCGGTTTTGCGGCTGAGACGGACAACCTAATCCCCAACGCGCAGGCTAAGCTGGCACGCAAGGGCGCTGACGCCATTATCGCCAACGACGTGAGCCGTGCCGACTCGACCTTCGGCTCCGACACGAACCGCGTCGCCGTGGTTTCGGCTGATGGTGTTGAGCAGCACCAGACTATGCCGCTCGCGGACGTCTCCGACGTCGTGCTCGATAAGGTCCGCGACCTTCTGAGGAGGCGCTAGCCCGTGGGCGACTTGTATGTGGGATGTCACCTGTCCACCTCGGGCGGGTTTGAAGCCATGGGAAAAACCGCTCTTTCCATAGGTGCCACGACCTTCGCCTTCTTTACGAGAAACCCACGAGGCGGCAAAGCCAGGCCCATCGACCCCGATGACGTCGCCGCTCTGCGTTCTCTGATGGAGGCAAACGGCTTCGGGAAGCTCGTCGCCCACGCGCCTTACACCATGAATCTCTGTTCCGCAAAGGCCGAGACGGTTGATTTTGCCCGCCGAGCCATCGCTGACGACCTTGAGCGTATGGAGATGCTTCCCGGCAACTACTACAACTTCCATCCCGGCAGCCACGTGAAGCAGGGTGCCGAGCGGGGCGTCGAGCTCATCGTCGAGGGGCTCAACGCTACGATAGAGCCCGGGATGCGCACCACGGTTCTTCTGGAGACCATGGCGGGCAAGGGGACCGAGGTGGGTAGGAGCTTTGAGGAGCTCGCCCGCATCATCGATGGTGTGGACCACGACGAGTCCCTCGGGGTCTGCCTCGACACCTGTCACGTGTGGGATGCGGGATACGACATCGTGGATGACCTCGACGGCGTTCTCGATGAGTTCGACCGAGTGGTCGGTCTCGATCGTCTTCGGGCGCTGCACCTCAACGACTCGAAGAACCCTTGCGGATCCCACAAAGACCGTCACGAAAAGATTGGTGAGGGGCATATCGGGAAAGCGGCGTCTTCCGCCGTCGTTACGAACCCTCGTCTTTTTGGCCTGCCGATGATTCTCGAGACCCCGAACGACTTGCTCGGATACTCTGAAGAGATCGCGATGCTGCGGGGATATGCCGGGAAGGGAGCTCATTAATGGGGATTCTCATTGGTCTCGAGCACGTAGCGCACGAGTGGCCGAACAAGAAAGTTCTCGACGACCTCACCATAGGTGTCCATGAGGGCGAGCGGATCGGCGTTGTGGGCCGTAACGGAGATGGCAAGTCGACGCTGTTGGAGATCATCGGCCGCCGGCTTGAGCCCGATTCCGGTTCGGTCACGTATAGGGGCGGCGTTCATGTGGGCTGGCTCGGCCAGGCGGATAACCTCCGCGACGACGACACGGTGTGCCACGCCGTCGTCGGTGATATACCGGAGTACGTTTGGGCAAGCGACTCCCGCATTCGCCAGATTATCGACGAGCTTATCGGCGACCTCGATTGGGATGGCCGTGTGGGCGAGCTCTCCGGCGGGCAGCGGCGCCGCTGCGACCTTGCGAGGCTTCTTGTGGGCACTTGGGACGTCATCCTCATGGATGAGCCCACGAACCATCTCGATATGCAGGCGATTCAGTGGCTTGCGGATCACCTGAAGCGTCGTTGGCCCGCGGGGGAGGGGGCGCTTCTTGTCGTCACCCACGATCGCTGGTTCCTCGACGAGGTTTGTGAGCACATGTGGGAGGTTCACGACCGTGAGGTCACCCCATTCGAGGGCGGTTACTCCGCATATATTCAGCAGCGCTGCGAGCGCGATCGCCAGGCCGCCGTCATGGAGGAGCGACGTCAGAACACGCTTCGCAAGGAGCTCAATTGGCTCGCGCACGGCGCAAAGGCGCGCTCAAGCAAGCCCAAGTTCCGCATCGAAGCCGCACGAGAACTCATTGCCAATGATCCTCCGCTCAGAAACCCGCTCGAGCTCAAACGCCTTGCCGTAAGTCGGCTTGGCAAGAAGGTCATAACGATGAAGGGCGCAACTTTCTCCTACCCGGGTGAGTCGGTGCCCGTGCTCGACGACATCGACTGGCTAATTGGGCCTGGAGACCGTTACGGAATTCTTGGAGCCAACGGAGCTGGAAAGTCGACGTTGCTTAAGCTCATGACCGGTCGTCTGCAACCCACGCGAGGCACTGTTGGGATCGGAGCATCAGTTAAATTCGGCTGGATGTCCCAGCATCTGGACGCGCTCTCGGACAAAGAGGATTGGCGGATCCTTGAGATTCTCTCGCGCTACAAGCATAGTTATTTGGTCGGCGGGAAAATGCTCAGCCCTACCCAGCTCTGTGAGCGGCTCGGTTTCGAGCAGCGCGAGCTTCAGAGCTTCGTTCGCGATTTGTCGGGCGGGCAGCGGCGACGCCTTGCGCTGCTTTGCGTCATCCTCGACGAGCCGAATGTCCTTGTCCTCGACGAGCCGGGCAACGACCTGGACACCGACATGCTCGCCGTGCTCGAGGACCTTCTTGACAGCTGGCCGGGCACGCTGCTCGTGGTGAGCCACGATCGATACCTAATGGAGCGCGTGACCGACGATCAATTTGCCCTTCTCGGTGGGCACATACGACATGTTCCCGGCGGTGTGGACGAGTACCTCAATCTCATCGAAAGCGCTGGCGTCTCTTCTAAGGAGCCTTCGGCTCAGCCTTCCACCGAAACCGACAAGAAGGACCGGCCATCAGGGCTCTCCAACGCTGAGCGCCGTGAGCTCAAGAAGCGCTACGATGCGGTCAGCAGGCGGCTCGAGAAGCTCGAAGACGAGCCCGACCGGCTGCGTTTGGCGATGTCGAGCATCGACCCGTCGAACTACGCCGAGCTTATGGCTGCCCAGGCCAAGGTTGACGATTGCCTTGCCGAGCAGGCCGCGCTTGAGGAGGAGTGGCTCGAGCTGGCCGAGAGGCTAGAGCTCTAGCTCCGGGCCGTTCGTTTGCGGTTTTCTCAGGCAGTATGGGCGCTCCGAGCCCGTCGGTATATTCCGACGTTGCTCGGGGCGCTTTATTTGTGTCCAATTGCAGGCCAATAGCTACCGCTCGTCGGGCCGTGGTGTTCAACAAGACGCTGGTGGGGAACTATATTTGGCAGCTGTTCCCAAAGAGGGGAGAGGTATGCCAGACATCAGGTATGACGTCGTTGTCGTCGGTGCTGGGGTAAGCGGGTGCTCCATCGCCCGAGAGCTCTCGCGTCTTCGGGCCACGGTGTGCGTCGTCGAGCGCGAGGAGGACGTCTGCTGCGGTACCTCCAAGGCCAACTCGGCGATTGTGCACGCGGGCTTCGACGCGCAGACGGGAAGCCTCATGGCTCGACTCAACGTGCAGGGCTCACGGTTGATGCCCTCTCTTTGTGAGGAGATCGGCGTCGACTTTAAGCCTATAGGCTCACTGGTGGTATGTACCTCCGACGATGACCGCCCGGGGCTGCAGGCGCTTCTTTCTAGGGGTGTCGCCAACGGCGTCGAGGGGCTGCGCATTGTTGAGCGAGATGAGCTGATCGAGATGGAGCCCAACGTTTCGGATGAGGCCGTCGCCGCGCTTTGGGCGCCTACGGCGGGAATCGTCAACCCCTTCCAGCTCACTGTCGCGCTCGCCGAGAATGCCAACATCAATGGCGTTGATTTCCTATTCAACGAGAAAGTCGTCGGATTGTCTCGGCTCGAAGATGGCGGTTGGCGCGTAAGGACCGATAAACGCGATATTCGCGCTCGCGTTGTCGTGAATGCCGCTGGCGTGCATGCCGACGAGATCCACAATCTTGTGGCGGCGAAGGACGACCAGCTCGTCATCACGCCGCGCCGAGGGCAGTATTATGTTCTCGATACCTCCGTTGACGGCTACGTGCAACACACGGTCTTCTCTCTTCCCTCTAAACTCGGCAAGGGAGTCCTCGTTACCCCGACGACTGCGGGAAATATCCTGGTTGGGCCGACCGCCGAGGACATCTACGATAAAGAAGGCGTCGACACGACCTTTGAGGGAACTGACGAGGTTCGCCGTAAGTGTGCGATAACCATGAAGGATGTCCCCCTCAGCTACTCCATCAGGACCTTTAGCGGTCTTCGAGCCCACCAGCCTGGCCACGACTTCATCATCGGCGAAGTCACCGGCGCCCCAGGGTTCGTCGATTGCGCTGCGATCGAGTCCCCGGGCCTATCCGCCGCTCCCGCCATTGGCCTCATGGTCGCCGATATCGTTCGCGGTCTCCTTGTGTTTCCCGAGCACAAGGCTTACTGGCAGGTGACTCGCGCTCGCATCCCCGACGTCGAGCATCTGAGCGCTGAGGAATGGGCCCGCCTCATCGAAAAGCGCCCCGATTACGGGCGCGTCGTCTGCAGATGCCGACATGTCACGGAGGGGCAGATCGTCGAAGCAATCCGAGCTCCACTCGGCGCGCGCAGCCTTGATGCCGTTAAACGCCGCACAGAGGCGGGCATGGGTCGCTGCCAGGCGGGCTTTTGCTCCCCAAAGGTCATGGAAATCATTGCTCGCGAGATTGATGGCCTTCAGATGGAGGATGTGACAAAGATGGGTCCCGGATCGGAATTGTGCTTCGGTAGGACGCGTCCGGCGCACGGGGAGGACGGGCGATGAACATTGCTTCAAGATATGACGTAGTGGTTATCGGCGGAGGGCCTGCCGGACTTGCCGCCGCCACATCCGCACGCGAAGCCGGCGCAGACACGGTCCTTGTCATCGAGCGCGACGACACCCTGGGCGGAATTCTTAATCAGTGCATACATAACGGATTCGGGCTGATCACCTTCAAAGAGGAGCTTACGGGCCCTGAGTACGCAGCGCGTTATGAGGCGTTGGCACGTGAATCCGGTGTCGAGTTCAAGCTCGCAACAATGGTCATCGATATTTCTGAGGACCGGGCGGTCACGTGCGTCTCCGAGCGATGCGGCCTGGAGGCGATCGGTGCCGGCGCGGTGGTTCTTGCCATGGGTTGCCGAGAGCGCCCCGCCGGGGCCTTGGGTATACCGGGCTTCCGCCCGGCTGGCGTCTATACTGCGGGAACTGCTCAGCGGCTCGTCAATATCGACGGGCTTTTGCCGGGGCGAGAGGTCGTGATTCTCGGTTCGGGAGATATCGGTCTTATCATGGCCCGGCGCATGACGCTCGAGGGGGCGCATGTGGCCTGCGTTGCCGAGCTCATGCCATTTTCCGGAGGCCTTAAGCGCAACATCGTGCAGTGCCTTGAAGATTTCGACATTCCGCTGCTGCTCAGCCACACGGTTACGCGCATCGAGGGCGAGAAGCGGGTCGAGGCCGTTATGCTTTCTGAGGTTGATGCCAAGGGTTGGCCGATACCCGGTACCGAGGTAAGGTACCCTTGCGATACCCTTCTCCTCTCGGTGGGGCTTCTGCCCGAGAACGAGCTGTCGCGGGGTGCCGGCGTGGAGCTCAGCCCTGTTACCAAGGGCGCCGTTGTCAATGAGTCGCTCGAAACGAGTGTCCCCGGGGTTTTTGCCTGTGGCAACGTTCTTCACGTTCATGACTTGGTGGACTTCGTTACTCAGGAAGCTACGGTCGCCGGGGCTCATGCTGCCGAGTTCGCAAAGGGCGTGCTCCCAAGCAAGGGTCGAGAAATTCCCGTGCTTGCAAAAAGCGGCGTTCGCTACACGGTGCCTCAGGCAATTAATCCAACGCGCATGCCAGAAAAGCTCACCGTACGTTTTCGCGTAGCCGGCATATTCGAGGATCGCTGGGTTGACGTTTGGGTTGATGGCACAAGGCTTGTGCATAGGCGCCGTCCGATACTTGTCCCTGGCGAGATGGAGGAGGTTGTTCTCGACCGCGATGAACTTCTTGCCTGCGGGGACGTGGAGAGCATTGTCGTGTGCCTTGAGGAGGCGAGCAGCTAATGGCTTATAAAGAGGTCCTTCTCGCCTGCATTCGCTGTCCTCGCGGCTGCCAGATTTCTGTTGGGCTCGAGGGCGCCGATATAGTTTCAATAGAAGGGCAGTCGTGTAAGCGTGGCGAGATATATGCTCGCTCCGAGGTCAGCAATCCCGTGCGTACCGTTACCACGACGGTGCCAGTCGTGGTGGGGGCTTGCGAGCGCATGGTAAGCGTAAAGACCTCGATCGACGTTCCTAAAGACAAGGTCATGGATGTGATGCGGGCTGCTCAGTCCATTGTCGCCCATGCGCCGGTATCTATAGGCGATGTGATTGCCCGAGACATCGCGAACACTGGTGCCGACCTCATAGCAACTAAATCCGTTTGATTTGGGTCAAAAGGGACGGGGGATTTTGTCCCAACTTGTGGAGTTGATCCACATATTGGGACAAAATCCCCCGTCCCTTTTGACCCAAAACGCCGCCCATCCTCAGAAAGAAGACGGGCGGCGCTGTTTGGTGTAAGAGCAATTAAATTAGAGAAGCTTCTTGAAGGCGTCTGCGATGTTCTGGACCCTATCGGAGCCAAGGACAACGTGAATGCCATTGGTCTCGTCCTCGGGCTTAACGACGCCGATTGCACCAGCGGACATACATCCGGCGTAGTCAACCTTTGCGGCGTCCTTAAGGGTAAGGCGAAGCCTCGTCGCGCAGTTGGATACAGACTCGACGTTGTCTTTTCCTCCGACTGCCTGGAGGATGCTGCCGGCGGTTGCGGCTGCCTGGACGGCCTCTTTAACTACGCTGTCGTCGTCAGACGTGAATGCGTCGGCTATGCGATCGAAAATACTTGCCATGAAATTACCTCCTAGAACTCGGTGTTATGTCCTCTTCCCCTTAGAAATTATAAAGAATAAAGCGGATTACTCAGTAAGAATGACACATTTTCGAAGTCTTGATTCTTCTTTTAAAAAAATCTCGCTTGCATTCATCGATGAATGCATGTATATTCTTTTTTCGCGCACAGGCGCAAAGATTTCGGGTGGTGGCGCAGTTTGGTAGCGCACTTGACTGGGGGTCAAGGGGTCGCTGGTTCGAATCCAGTCCACCCGACCAGATTGTTCAAGAACCAGAAGCCAAGGCTTCTGGTTCTTTTTTTATTAGAAGGTTGCCGTGGCTGATTCATTCTTTGAGCGCTGCTATTCAATAGTCAGGCAAATACCTGCGGGTAGGGTCGCTTCATATGGGCAGATCGCCAGGATTCTCGGAGAGCCGAGGCGCGCCCGGTACGTGGGCTTTGCCATGCATTCCGGCCCGGGGGTTATGGGTGGAGTGCCGTGCCATCGGGTCGTGTTCAAAGACGGGCGTCTTGCTCCCGGCTTTGCTTTCGGAGGGCCCGGGGCACAGCGCAGCCTTCTTGAATCGGAAGGCGTTGGGTTTTTGCCCGACGGCAGGGTCGACATGAATCGCTATCTTTGGGAAGCCGCGCTTTAGCTAGTACGATACCTGGCATGGGATGCCGAGCGCCCTCACGCGCGCGGCAATACCATCCATAACGTCAGCGGGAGCTTTCCGAAGCCCTGTTACGGGCGTCTCACGAGCAATGGTATATATAGTGGCTTCCTGTGGACGTATCCGGTCGAGCGCTCGGAGCCATGGCGCGACGTAGTAATCGGTGGTGTTATCCATGTCATGCCCCCTCCATTTGCCGCTCAAAAAGATCGTCTGCACAATCACGTGGCCCTGGAAAGAGGCGAAGGTTTCGATCTGCTTCTCGACGTCATAGGATCCCACGGGGCGATCAAGCAGCCTAATGTAGTCGGCATCAACGGTATCGAGCTTGAGTATGTTGTCGTCGACGAGCGTGAGCGCATCGTGAATCCTGGGCTTATTTGCTTTTGTTCCGTTGGAGAGGACCGCGATCTTTGCTTGAGGGGCGATTTTTCCCCTTAGTTCTACTGCCGCTCGAATCGCTTCGGGGAATTCAGGCGCCGCGGTCGGCTCGCCGTTTCCGGCGAACGTGATGACGTCGGGGAGTGTCCCCTCATCACGCATCTCCAAGAGTTTCTTCTCGAGCGCATCGGCAACAAGTGCTGCGGAATTGTGGTTATCCGAGCATCTTCGCTCAGCGTTTAGGCCGTTTTCGCAATACAGGCAATCGAAGGTGCATATCTTTCCGGACGCGGGCATCATGTTCACGCCAAGGGAAATTCCCAGACGTCTGCTGTGCACGGGACCAAAAATCGGCGAGTTGTTGAGAAACGTAGACATATGTATCTCCCCTCTGTTTCAAAAAACAATAGCCGATATACCTGGCATGTAAAATATGACTAGTAAATAGCCTGCGTTTTTTACCGGAGGTTTTATGTCTCGCGTGTTCAACTTCTCCGCCGGCCCAGCCGTTTTGCCCGAGGAAGTTCTGAGCGAGTGCGCTGCATCCATGATGGATTTCGACGGCACGGGTATGTCGGTTATGGAAATGAGCCACAGGTCAGCCGCCTTTCAACGTATCCTCGACGAGGCTGAGGCGGACCTCCGCTCACTAATGGACATTCCAAGCAATTACAAGGTCCTGTTCCTGCAGGGCGGCGACTCGCTTCTGTTCTCTACCGTGTTTATGAACCTTGCCCCCAACGGCAAGGCTGACTATATCGTTTCTGGAAATTGGTCCAAGAAGGCGTTTCAGCAGGCGCAGATCCTCGGGGACGCGAAGTTGCTTGCCTCTTCTGAGGATAAGAATTTCTCTTACGTGCCCGAGATCTCCGATCTCGACGTTCGCGATGACGCAAGCTTTGTCTACATATGCCAGAACGAGACCATCACGGGAACTCGCTATCCCAAGCTCCCCGATACCTGCGGCCACGTGCTCGTCGCCGATCAGTCGTCGATGTTTCTCTCTGAGCCTGTCGACGTCTCTCGGTACGGGTTGATTCATGCCGGGGTCCAGAAGAATGTTGGTCCGGCCGGTGTCCAGATTGTGATCGTTCGTGAAGATCTGATTCCCGAGGATCTTCCCGGGGTTCCCACTATGCTCCGGCTCAAGACCCACGCGGACGCGGGTTCTCTCTACGACACGCCCAATTGCTGGGGAATCTATGTCTGTGGGCTTGTGTTCAAATGGATCAAGCGTATCGGCGGTCTTGAGGCCATGGCCGACCGCAACCGTGCTAAGGCGAAGGTTCTCTACGACTTCCTCGACGAATCATCATTGTTCTCGTCAACCGTCGCTGAGCGAGATCGTTCGATCATGAACGTTCCCTTCGTGACGGGCAATAAGGACCTCGACGCCGAGTTCATTTCCGCCGCCGCTTCCGAGGGGCTTGTCAACCTTAAGGGGCACAGGCTTGTGGGAGGCATGCGCGCGAGCCTCTACAACGCCATGCCTCCCGAGGGCGTGGGCGCCCTCGTTGATTTCATGGCGCGTTTCGAGGCGTCGCACGCGTAGCCGCGAGTGGCGAGAAAATCATTGGGCCAAGAGCCATAGGGAGAGTTATGCCTAAAGACATAGATCCGTACGACTACTTCGCACATGAGGACGAATACCCTGACGTCGATTACGAGGGAGCCTGCGAGCGTCTTGCGGCGGCGCTCCGCTGCAAGACAGTCTATACGTCAGCCGAGGGTACCGATTGGGGCGAGTTCCAAAAGCTCCAGGACCTTATGCAAACGAGTTTCCCCTGCATCATGTCCGCCGGAACCTTCGAGCTCGTTGGCCACTCCGTCCTCATAACGGTTCCCGGTAGTGATCTAGATCTCGACGCCGTTCAGCTTATTGCCCATCAGGATGTTGTCCCAGTCGTCTGCGGAACCGAGGACGAATGGGTCCACGACGCTTTCTCCGGGCAGATCGATGATGAGTGGGTGTGGGGTCGCGGTGCGCTCGACATCAAGGACATGCTCATGGCCGAGCTCGAGGCGACCGAATACCTTTTGTCAAAGGGACTAAGGCCTCGTCGCACAATTTATCTTGCCTTTGGTGAGGACGAGGAGGTCCATAGCCACGGAGCTGCTGCCGTGGCTTCCGAGCTCGCAAAACGAGGGGCGCGGTCGGCGTTTCTTGTCGATGAGGGGACCACGACGCTGTTTGATGGCTCTGCCTACGGTGCTCCCGGCACGATGGTGTCGGATATCTGCATTTCTCAGAAGGGCTATCTCGACATAGAGCTTTATGCCTCCGGAGAAGGGGGGCATTCTTCCAACCCCTTCGGCGGAACCTCTCTAGAGAGGGTCTGCCGCGCAGTGGCGCGAATCTCCGATAATAAGCCCGCCCCGGAGCTCGGCAGCATCGTTGCGGGAACGTTCGAGGCCTTGTCGCCGTACATTACCGAGGCTCCGTTCTCGGAGCTTGTCGGCGACGTTCGCGGAAACGCCAGGATAATCGCCCGCGAGGCCTCTAGGCTTCGCGAGCTTTACCCCTTTGTTTGCACTACGGTTGCCGTTGACTGCCTCGAGGGCGGCTCTGCCGCGGCAAACGTCATGCCTGGCAATGTCCGGGCGACCATTAATTTTCGTTTGCTCCCCGGCGTAACGGGGCAAGAAGTGCTCGCCCGCGTCAAAGAGCTCATCGACGGGACAGGCGTCGATGCTCGTATCGCTCATGAGACGCCTGCCGGACGCATCGATTCCGTTGAAGGCGCGGGGTACCTTCAGCTTAAGGAAGCCCTTGAGCATTACCACCCGAACGTCGTATGGGTTCCGTCTTTTGTCTGCGGCGGCACGGATTCGGTTCGCTACGAGGAGGTTTGCGGCTCGATTCTTCGAGTCTGCCCATTCCGCCCCGCCCCTGAGGAAGAGTCGCGTGGCGTTCATGGGGTTAACGAGAGAATCTCGAGGCGCGCCTACGCCCAGGGAATCCGAGTCCTCGTCAGACTGCTCGAGAACACGGCTTTCTCTGGCGGTTTTTAGCCGCGAGCGACACCATCGATGCTCAAGATTGGCGCATAGCAAAACAGATCTCGGGTAATATTTAGGAGTTACAGGAAATAGGATTTAACGAGAGGCACAACGTGTCCACTAGGTTTGACCAGCTTAAAGAAAGAATTAAGAAGATCGCCGACGCTGACGCCGCGGAGCACCAGGCGCTGGGAATCTCAACCGATCCCGTAGGAAGCGCCAACAATCCGTCGACGCAGATCCTCACGCCAGCCAACATCATCACGTTCTGCCGGCTTATCCTTACGGTCGTGTTCCTCGTCTTGTTCTGCGGGCGCGTTAATCGCTACGTCGCGCTCGCTTGCTATGCGACCGCGGCAGTCACCGACTTCCTCGATGGCCAGCTTGCTCGACGTACCCAGACCGTGAGCTGGCTCGGCAAGATCATGGATCCAATAATGGACCGAATCCTGCTCTTCACCGGTGTCCTCGGCCTTCTCGTGGTTGGCGAGCTCCCCATCTGGGTTCCCGTCGTCGTTATAGGAAGGGATATATATCTTGCCATCGGCAGCGCGATTCTCACGAGGTACCGCACCCGTCCGCTTGACGTTGTGTTCATCGGGAAGGTGACCACCGCGCTTCTTATGACGGGCTTCTCGCTTTGTCTTCTCGGCGTTCCCGATATCGACGGGCTTGGACTGGTCTGCGCGTCCTGGCTTCCCGGCCTCAACGCTCAGTCGGCGTGCCTCGGAGTCTTTTTTGTCTATATTGGGGTTGTTTGCTCTCTTATCACTGCGACAATTTATACAGTACAAGGCATTCGCTACAAGAAGGCGGCCTTGCTGGCGTAGGCGGGCGTGAATAGGGGTTCTTTCAATGGGCAGCAAGTCTGACAATTTTGCTCGCATGGGCGTACTTTACGGAGAGCACGCGCTTCTTGGCGCCGATTTCTCCTCTTCAGATGACGGCTCGGTCATCCGAGTCGTCTCGTATCCAAGCGAGAAGGGCGGTCCGGTAGATTCTGGGCGCGCCTACCTCCATGATCTCTCGGGGTCGTCGTATGTTCTTGTGAGCGGGCCGCACGCTTCGGATTTGATCGAGGCGGCTTTTTGTGGGCCAAAGATTTCGGTCGGGGAGTCCGCATGGCAGTGTGCTCTCACGGCTGAGGGGGGCCTCACCTCGGTGCCTCTCGTTATTCGCACCGGTGCCAACGAATACGTCCTCTTGGATCCGAGCGATCGCGGTGACGTCGTCGTGGCTTGGCTCGGCTTCCTCTCGCAGATTGAGCAGAACGGCTTTGCCCCCTATGCCGGGACGAAGGTTGAAGACGCCACCGACATGCTCACGCCTCTTCTGATGGCCGGCAACGCCGCCACGGCTGTTTTGTCCGACTACGTCTCGCATCCGCGCGATCTCCCTGCGTTGGGTCAGGTCAAGAACGTTTACCTTGATAAAATCTCTGCCGTCGCTTCGAGGATCGCCATCCCCGGCATCACTTTCCCGGTTTTCGTGCTGCTCGTCCCTCCGGCGCAGGCTTCTATTTTGTGGAGGAGCTTCCTCTCGTTCAACGAGGTCTCTCCCGTTGGTTGCGTTGCCGTTTGTCGTGCCATGGCCGAAATGCTTCCTTGGGGCGGCCTGTTATCCGAGAAGGATAAGGTCTTACCCTCAGCCGCCCAGCTCGAGTCTTGGGGGCTTTTGAGGAGCACGCGAGATTTCGTAGGCTCGCGTTGCCTGTCTTAACCCATCGTTGCAATTCTCACAACAAGGAGATTCATGCAGTACGACTTCACCTCCCGCGTGAATAGGCGTGGCGTCGGTGCCATGAAATGGGACGAAATGCTCCGCGAGAACCCGTCGGTCCCCTCGGATGTTATCCCCCTTTCCGTCGCGGACATGGAGTTCGTCAATCCGCCTGAGGTCAAGCGGGCTCTTCATGAGTTCATCGATGCGGGTCCTCTGGGCTACACGAGGCCTACGGCCCGTTTCTACTCCTCGGTAATTGACTGGCAGGTACGTCGCCACGGCTGGGTACCCCAACGTGACTGGATCGTGACTACGCCTGGCGTTGTGCCGGCAGTCTTCAATGCCGTCCGTGAGCTCACGAATCCCGGCGACGGAGTCATCATCCAGACGCCCGTTTACTATCCGTTCGAGTTGGCCGTGGCCTCCGGCAAGAGGACTCTCATCGAGAATCCGCTTAAGGTCGTCGACGGACGCTACGAGATGGACTTCGATGATCTCGCGCGCAAGGCCGCGCTCCCTGAGGCGAAGCTTTTGATCTTATGCAGTCCTCATAACCCGGTCGGCCGTGTATGGACAGTCGCGGAGCTGCGGAAGCTCATCGACATTTGCATGGCAAACGATGTTTTGATTCTCTCTGACGAGATTCATAACGACCTCATTATGCCGGGCAATTCCCACGTGACGCTTGGCAGCATTGCGAGCGATGAGGAACTCCGGAGCATAGTGATCTGCACCGCCCCGTCAAAGACCTTCAATCTCGCCGGAGTTCAGTGCTCCGTCATCTTCATCCCCGATGATGTTCTCCGCTCTCTTTTCAAAGCTGGGTTCGAGTCGCTGAAGCTCTCCAATCTCAATGCCTTTGCGTACGTCGCCTGTGAGGCTGCCTATGATCGCTGCGAGGCATGGCTCTCGCAGCTCATCGATGTTGTCTGGACGAACTTCTCGGTGCTTGTCGACTGGGCTTCAAGGAGTCACCCCGAGCTCGTGGTTTATGAGCTTCAGGGTACCTACCTTGCATGGGTTGATTTCGGAGCCTGGGGGATCACGCCGGTGGAGCTTAAGGACTTCATGAGAAACGAAGCCCTTCTCTGGCTCGATGAGGGAGAGATGTTCGGAAAGGCGGGCCGTTGCTTCGAGCGATTCAACCTTGCTTGCCCAACCACGGTGCTCGAGGATTCGCTTACCCGCCTTGACGCCGCGGCAGCTAAACGCGGGTTCTGAGGATAGATTCGGAGATTAGCCATGAAGTATCAAGTCAACGCAACGGGTTGCCCGGATTCGGTTGGCGCGGCATCCAAGGGAACAACGGCCGGTCGTCTTGTCTTCGTATCCGGCCAGGTCTCTCTTTCCGATGACGGCGCCGCCGTTATCGGCGCCGACGTGACTTCGCAGGCCTCGCGTATACTCGACCAGGTCGAGGCCGTCCTCGCCGAAGTTGGACTTGACCTTGACGACATCGCAAAGGTAACCGTTTATCTTACGAGCCTTGATGACCTTGAGGAGTTTGACGAGGTGTACACTGGCCGGCTGATCCCGCCGATGCCGGCACGCTCTATAGTCTGCGTCAAGGAGCTGCCGTTTGGCGCTCTTGTCCAGATGGACGCCGTCGCTTGTCGCTAAGCGGTATAAACTGTTTCTAATAGACCTTCACTATTTGCGTTTCCACACCGAGGGGAGCAACGCATATGGATAACGAGAACATTCCTACGGGCAACGGCGCGACTCAGATTTTCCGCATGCCTTCCGCTGACGCTACCGTGCCTGATATCATGGCCGTTTCTAAGCCCGTCCAGCCCACGCTGACCATCGTCAAGGGCCCTCAGATTGGCGAAACGTTTGAGCTCAACGCGTCGACCATCACCATTGGTCGCGATCCGAGCAACAGCGTTTTCCTGAACGATATGACGGTCTCCCGCCGTCACGCCAATTTGGACCTCTCTAACGTTTCGAGCGGGTTCGCTAGCATCAAGGATCTGGGCAGTCTTAACGGCACCTGGGTGGACGGCGCTATTGTTAATGAGGCGAGCCTCAAGGATGGCTCAACCATTCAGATCGGCACGTTCCGAATGGTGTTCCACACCAATGCTCGGAAGTCCCGCATCGCCACTGACATTTAGGCCACGTTATGCCTGACGCCGGCTACCTAACCATTGGCAAAGTAGTTAAGCGCCTGCAGTCCCAGTATCCCGATCTCACTGTTTCCAAGGTCAGGTATCTGCAGGACGAGGGGCTTATCAATCCATCCAGAACACCTGGGGGATACCGCTTGTATTCTCAAAGGGATATCAAGCGCCTTGAGACTGTTCTTTATCTTCAGAAGAACCGTTTCATGCCGCTTTCGGTTATCAAAGAGGAGCTTGACCACCCCAACGATTCACGTTTGTCCGGAACCTCCTCTGATATGAGCGCTGAAATCGTTCAGGTTCAGCGTGATGATGATGAAGTCACCGAGCGGCTTCACTCGATTGATCGTATTCCTGAGCTATGTGGGACAACGGTTTCGTTTGTGCGCGAGCTCTCTGAGGCGGGTGTTATTCAGCTAAAGAAGTCGCCTCACGGACGAGATCTTGTCGATGGGCGGGATTTGTCGCTTATTCGCATTTGTGATGAGCTTAGGCGTTTTGGTTTCGGGGCAAAGAACTTGAGGCAGTACGTTATCGCAGCAAATCGTGAGTCCTCAACCTTTGAGCAGGCTCTCATGGTCTTTGCAAAGAAGGGCGGCGGCGTCGAGGTCGAGCAGACCGAGGAGAGTCGTCATCAATTTGAGATGGCGTTTTCAAGGATGCTCGGGCTTACCAACGCGGTAAGAAACGAACTCATTGGGCGTCGGGTCCGCGAGGAATTCAAAGGAATGGGCGAGTAGGGGAGTTATCCCATGCGTCATAAAGAGGATGTTTGCATGTCTGGTTTCGATTACGAAAGCCGAATCGTCAATATTCCCGACTATCCCGAGCCTGGGGTCATCTTCAAGGACATCATGCCGCTTATCGGGGATGCCGAGGCGCTGGGGTCTGCCGTTAAGGAGATCGCTGACCATTTCCGGGATCTTGGCGTGACAAAGGTCGTCGGCCCCGAGGCCCGTGGTTTTTTGATCGGCGCCCCTGTTGCTTACGAGCTTGGTGTCGGCTTCGTTCCCGCCCGCAAGCCCGGAAAGCTCCCGCGTGCCGTAAACAAGCAAGAGTATTCCCTTGAGTACGGCACTGATTCCTTAGAGATGCATAAGGATGCTTTGTCGTCTGACGATAAGGTGCTTCTTGTCGACGATCTTGTCGCTACCGGGGGAAGCATCGAGGCCGCCGCCGAGCTCTGCCGCAAGGCGGGCGCCGAGGTTTCCGGGTTCGGCTTTATCCTCGAGCTTGAGTTTCTTTCTCCGAGAGTCGCTATTTCAAAGAAGTTCCCCGGGATCGATGTGTTCTCGCTTATTCAGGTTAAATAGTTGCCTGCAGGCAAGATAGGGCCTTGGCCCAATCATGGAAACACCCCGTCAAATGCTTCTGTTTGGCGGGGTTTGTAGTATTGTTTAGTTTCTAGTGATTGACTGTTTTGACGACCCATCTCCAGGGAGATGTTTTCTTTTATGCGCATTCGTAAGTCGGTAGTTGCCTTTGGCTTGATATCATCGCTTACTTTTGGTTTGGGGGCTGCGCCCGCTTTCGCCGTTACGCAGACAGATGTGGATTCAGCCGCGGCAAGGCTTTCGGTACTCGGAGGCCAGCTGTCGGACATCCAGTCTCAACTTCAAAGTGCGACGGATGACGTCGTAAGAACTTCCCAAGATCTCTCCGACAAGCAAAGCGAGGTCGAGCAAACCCATGGCGATCTTGAGGTTAAAAAGAATGAGTTGTCGGAAATCATGCGATCGAACTATAAGCAAGGCTCAGCCTCTACGCTTGATTTCATTCTCGGCTCCACCAGTATTGACGACCTCGTAAGTCGCGTTACGTACATGGACAAGGTCTCTAAGCAACGAGCTGACGTAATTGCTTCTGTTAAGTCGCTGGAGGAGCAGCTCAAGCAAGAAGAGGCTGAGCTTGAGGACAAGCAGAATCAGCAATCTGCCAAGGTCGAGCTGCTCCAGAGCCAGGCATCCGAGTACGATTCTCGCGTCAGCGAGGCCATGTCATACTACAATTCGCTCGATTCGGAACTTCAGGTGCAAGTTGCCGAGGCTGCAACAAAGCAGAACAACAGCGCCGTCTCTACCGCTGTCCATGCAGCTAAAGATGCCAACGACCGTATCTCTGAGTCTCAGCAGGCAGAGCAGCAGGCTCCCTCCGAAAAGGAATCCAAGGATCAGGCTGATCACGACACCGAGAATGTCCCTGAGCCAACCGTTCCCTCGAATAAGTCGGATTCGAATCCCGGCAACTCAAGCGCTAACAACTCTGCCTCATCGATTGGCGGCGGTGGAGTCTCGACGGCTCTTGCCCAGATTGGAAAACCATACGTTTACGGCGCCACGGGCCCGAATTCATTTGATTGCTCTGGCCTCGTTTGCTATAGCTACGGTTATGCTAGGGGCCGCACCACCGGCGCCATGATTTCTTCGCTACAGGCCTCAGGTAATTGGAAAACCGACATCAGTCAGTTGAACTATGGTGATTTAATTTTCACCGACTATGGCCATGTTGGGATTTATTTAGGTGGCGGGACCATGGTTCATGCGCCAAGGCCAGGTTACTCCGTTTGCACCACGAATGTCTGGTCATTTATCGGGGGCGGCTCTTACTAGTCTTCCTCTTCGTCTTATCCTTTGGAGTCCATAATGGACAAAGCCAATTCAAATAACGCCTCGGCAGTGGTGTCGAGGCGTTTTTCTCGACGATATCAAATCGATCTTGTTTTCGAGGGGGTTCTCGTAGGTCTCTTTGGCGGGGGAGTGGTGACGCTGTATCGGCTCTCCCTCTCTTATGCCGAGAATCTGCTGCGAACTATTACCGGCGCTATATCTGGAAACGCGCCGCAAATGGCCCTCTGGTTCGTAGTCCTTATGGTTCTTTTGATTTTTGTTGGCACTCTCATGCGTTGGGAACCAGCCACGGTTGGCTCTGGTATTCCTCAAATAGATGCCGAGGTAATCGACCATCTTGACATGCCCTGGCATCGGGTCATTTTTGCAAAGTTCTTAGAGGGAACTGCTTGTGCTTTTGCGGGTCTTTCCATGGGTCGCGAGGGCCCAAGCGTTCAGCTCGGCGGAATGGCCGGAAAAGCAGTGTCCCGCGCAATTGGCCGAAAGAGGGGAGAGGAACGCCTGCTCGTGACCTGTGGAGCCGCAGCAGGTATGTCCGCAGCTTTTCATGCTCCGCTCACTGGTGTTCTATTTGCGATCGAGGAGATTCATAAGGAGTTCACGGCATCTCTCATCATTTCTGTGATGTGCTCTTCGCTTGCCGCAGACTACCTGGTTTCGGGAGTTCTTGGTGTTGAGCCGGTCATGCGACTTTCCTTTGTACGCGACCTTCCTCATGGGGACTATCTGCTTGTCGTTGCCCTCGGTGTGCTTTGCGGTCTTTTGGGGGCGCTTCACAACCGCGGAATGTTTTCTTGTCAGAATTTATATAATAGGATTAATAAATGCACTCCCTACCTGCGGCTAATTGTTCCTTTTATGCTTGCTGGCGTTGTTGCTTTCGTATGGCCTGACCTTATGTGCGGCGGGGACGCGATTTTTGAGAGAATCGTTGAACCCAGGGGGATTGCTCTTTCATCTGTAATTGCATTGCTGCTGGGCAAGTATTTATTTACTACTATTTCCTTTGGTTCGGGCGCACCTGGCGGAACGTTATTTCCTCTCGTGGTGATGGGGGCGCTCATCGGTAGTGGATTTGCGCTAATCGCCAACCTCATACTTGGGTTTGATTTAGCGTTTTACCCAAATTTTATCGCTCTGGGAATCGCTGGGCTTTTCGCTTCAGTTGTCAGGGCCCCAGTTTGCGGTGTCGTCCTGGTTTTCGAGCTCACTGGTTCTCTTGACGCGATGCTTTCAGTGTCACTCGTTTCGATTCTTTCCTATATGGTGGCCAATCTGACAAAGACGGACCCGTTCTATGAGCACTTGCTCTCCAAACAACTAGACGTTGCGATCGACAACCCCGTCATTACCGGTCTGGCGGGCCAGAAGGTAGTTAAGAAGGTTCATGTGGGATCGGGAAGCAGGCTCGAAGGAAAGCTTATACGAGAGGTGCCGTGGCCCGATGGTTCACGCGTCATCTTGGTTGAAAGGGCTTCTGCTGAGTTGATTCCTGATGGGTCCACCAAGTTGGAGGCCTTGGATGAGCTGCTCATGATCATGGACGCTGGGGCGGAAGCTGACGCAATGCTTAAGCTGGACTTAATGACTCGACCATCGGTTGTCAGATAGAAGTGGAGAGGTCTGGCCGCCTCATATTCATTGTTCTGCCCTACTTTACATAAGATATATTATCGCGATTTTATATCTGTCAAATACTGGGCTGCCGCGTGTGCAGCTATGGCTCCATCCGACGTCGCGGTTACTATTTGACGTAAAGTTTTGGCCCTGCAATCACCTGCGGCAAACAATCCCCTGACGCTAGTTCTCATATCTTGGTCGGTGTTGATATAGCCCGAATCGTCGAGATCAAGGATTGATTTCAAAGGTTCGGTTTGAGGGGTATTGCCGACAAATACAAATACTCCCACAGAACCCTCGTCAAAGGCAGTAGTAGTTAGAGAGCCTTTGACGTTGTCCCGAATAGTCAACGAGCTTATAAGCTCGTTTCCGGATACTTCAAAAAGACTGACGCTGTACCGTATCTCAATATTCTCGGTTTGCTCAAGTTGGCGGACCAAGAATCGATCGGCTCGCATTTGGTTCTTGCGCACAAGAACTACGACTCGAGAGGCAATATGAGACAAGTGAAGCGCCTCTTGAGCAGCGGAATTCCCTCCCCCACATACAAACACCAGTTTGTTTCTATAAAACATTCCGTCACATGTGGCGCAATAAGATACGCCACGTCCCGTAAATTCTCTCTCGCCCTTAAAGCCGGCAAGAGCGTAATTGGAGCCGAGGCAAGCAATTACAGCTCTAGCTGCAATATCTTCAGCTGTTGTCGTCATTCTGAACAGCTTGTGATCCTCGCTATGGCGTACTTCGAGAACCTCGCAGCTCTCGTACGTAGCTCCAAATTCCTGGGCTTGCGACCGCATTGATTCCATCAGCGAATAACCGTCTATGCTGATGGCGCCGGGATAGTTGTCGATTTTTGAGGTGAGCGACACTTGGCCGCCAAATGCCGCCTTTTCAAGGACAAGTGTTTGAATGCCTGCCCTTTGGGCATAAAGGGCGGCTGTATCTCCGGCTGGTCCGGATCCGATAACAACAAGATCATGAACTTCCATTGTTGCTCCCTCGCAATTAGGAGAAACTAAGTTCTATTAAAGACAGGCCGACGAAGCGGCCTGTCTCGATGTCTCATTGGACACTATGAAACGGAGCGGATCAACGCCGTCACCTTACCGATAATCGTAGGGTTGTCTGCATAAATCGGTGCCATGGCATCGTTTTCAGGCTGCAGCCTGATTCTGTCTTTTTCGCGGTAAAAGGTCTTTACGGTGGCCGAATCATCTATAAGGGCGACGACAATCTCGCCATTATGAGCGTCACTTTGCTCTTTGACGACAATATAATCGCCATCAAAGATCCCAGCATTAATCATCGACTCGCCGCGAACTCGAAGAATAAAGGAGCTCGAGTCACCGACGATGCTCGTGGGAAGCGAAAGCGTCTCCTCCACGTTCTGCTCAGCAAGAATTGGAGTGCCGGCGGCAACGCGGCCTACAAGAGGCAAAGAAATGATGTTGTTGTTTGCATCTAGGCTGACCGTAGCCAGCTTATCTGAGGATTCTCCAGATTCCTCTGGCACAACTTCGATAGTGCGAGGTTTCTTTGGATCGCGCTTGATATACCCAGCCGTCTCCAGGGCCTTAAGGTGCATATGGACCGTCGATGGACTTGCGAGACCGACCGCAGCGCCGATTTCGCGCACTGAAGGCGGATAGCTATGCTCTTGCGTGTAGGCACAAATGAACTCGTAAATAGCAAGCTGACGCTTCCCGATTTTCCCATTTGCCATGGCTGCCTCCTTTGTCCGTGCGACTATGCTACCGCAAACATTTGTTTTCTGCAAACGAGCGTTCGATTTCTATTGACGCGAACAGATGTCCGTTATAGGATACATACAGATGTACTAACGAACACAGGTACGTTACGTATTCCTGTCCCAACCACTTCGTATAAATGAGGCAATCCAAACAAACGGAAAGGTCTCACCATGCAAGCTGCCATCTCTCGCAACTCTCATTGTTTTGTTGTTGACGGTACCAGCGCTCTCAAAACTGAAGCACAGCCCCGCTTATATGTCGTTGATGGCGGACGTGCAAGCATGTCCGAGCAGAAAGCTCGCTCGAACGCTGGAGCCAGCGCATTTCCATTCTTTGCTACCGTTGTCTTTGCCGCAGTGTCTCTGCTAATTGCCGCGATCTTTATTTCTGAAGACGCAACTCGCACAGCATCTGCCGCAGATGCTCTTAGGTCAACCGGAATTGCATACGTCGTTGTGGCCCCCGGCGATACCATTTGGGACCTGGCGGAAAGTCATAAACCCTCCGGCACGCAGACATCTGATGTCGTTGACTGGATTCGAAGGGAAAACAACCTCATAACCTCAAACTTGCGCATTGGTCAGAGCCTTATGGTGCCGAACTGCTCCTCACTGTGATACCGTATGGGCAGCCTAGGCAAGGAGGATGATTGTGCGCTGCCCGAAATGTGGCTACGACGAGAGCAAGGTCGTAGATTCTAGACCGAGCGAGAACAACGATGCCATTCGCAGAAGACGCGAATGCACCGGATGCGGGTTTAGATATACAACATACGAGCGCTGTGAGGAAATGCCCCTCATCGTGGTCAAACGCGATGGGCGCAAAGAAACCTTCGAGCGCCAAAAGCTTATACGTGGGTTGTTTGCGGCCACTGTCAAGCGCGATGTTCCAGCAACAACCCTCGCGGAGCTTATAGACGATATCGAGAGTGAGCTCCGTGACGGCGGCGTGACCGAAATCTCATCCATTGATCTAGGAAGCATGGTCTTAAAGCGCCTCGTAAAGATCGATAAAGTTGCCTATATTCGCTTTGCATCCGTATACCGCGAATTCAAAGATGTCGATGAGTTCAGCGAAGAGCTAAGGAGCCTGGAGAATGAGTAGCGATCGTCTAGTCCTTCCCATTAAAAGGCTTGATTCCGAGGTTGTACTTCCCAGCTATGCTTACGAAGGCGACGCTGGCCTAGATTTAAGGTCAAACGTTGATATAGATATTGCCCCCTTCGAAAGAAAGCTAATTCCAACCGGACTTGCCGTTGCCATTCCCGAAGGGTTTGCCGGCTTTGTTCAGCCTAGAAGCGGGCTTGCCCTTAAGTCCGGACTCTCCATGGCTAACACTCCGGGTCTCATTGATTCGCATTATCGCGGCGAGCTTAAGGTTATTGCAGTAAATCTTGATGCCAATGAAGCTATCCATATTTCAAAGGGCGAAAGAGTCGCTCAGCTGGTAATTCAGCGCGTTCCCGTGGTTTCGCTCATGGAGGTTGACGAGCTCGACGAAACGGACCGTGGCACGGGCGGATTTGGTTCCAGCGGTGTCGATTGAAGAAATGCCTGCAAACAATCAGTCCAAAAGCCGCGGTACCCAACGCAGGGTCCATGTATATGACGTCATACGCGGAGTCTGCGTTGTCTCGATGGTCGGCTTTCACTACTGTTACGATTTAGTTGAGTTGGCCGGTGTTGATCTGCCGTGGTTCAAACCGCCTTTTGAGGATATTTGGCGTGCAAGCATTTCTTGGACATTCCTGTTTCTTGCCGGCATCATGTGCTCGTACTCGCTCAATAACTTTAAGCGTGCCATCAAGTATGGGTTCGTTGCTTTCCTTATTTGGGTCGTTACCTATATTGCTGCAGTTGATATACCGATCTCTTTTGGGATTATCTTCTGCATGTCGGCGTCAACGCTTCTGTTTGCGACTCTTCATAAGCTTCGCATCGAACCAAGAGGCACTGTGTCATTAGTGGCTCTCGTCTTCCTATTCCTATTTTTGTTAAAGCTCCCTGATGGATATCTCCAGTTGGGTAGTCTGAAAATTGATCTTCCGGCAAATCTTTACTCGACCGGATGGATTTCTTGGCTTGGTTTTCCGGGTCCCAATTTTTCGTCCGGGGACTACTATCCCCTTCTCCCCTATTCGCTTATGTTTCTGGCTGGTTCTGTTGTCGGTCCCATAATACGCAACACGAGAATCCCGCTATCATTAGATAAGATCTCTTGCCCGCCCCTTGAGTTTATCGGCAGGCATGCGCTAGCAGTGTATGTGGTTCATCAACCTGTGCTGCTTCTACTGAGCGGCGTTGCTTTCTAGGTCATCGTCTACGCGGTATGGTTCAAGCGTCGCTCTCATACGTTCAGATGCCTTTAAAGTTGCCAATAGGCCTTCATCTACATAACGCTCTCGGATAACCTGGCATCGCTCATGACACATCTTCAGCAGGAGTCCCTTGCTGTAGGGAATCAAGGCGGTGATGGTCTCATCGCCCTCAGACGCTTCTTTACCGATTCGGTATAAAAGATTATTGATGCCGATGCCGTCTTCGGCAGACACTAAAACAGCGTCTGGATTCTCCGTCTTAAGGGTAAGTCTTTGTTCTTGAGTCAACAGGTCGATCTTATTGAGAACAAGCACCCGTTTAATCCCATCAGAATCGATGTCCCTTAAGATTTCGACGACTGCAGCCATCTGGTCTCGCCAACGTTGATCCGAGGCGTCAACTACAAGAAGAAGCAAGTCTGCGGCGCGCGCCTCGGCTAGCGTTGATTTGAATGATTCTACTAGCGTGGTGGGCAGCTTTTGGATGAACCCGACCGTGTCGGTCAGCGTAAGCTTGCGGCCTTCTTCCAAAACAAGAGAACGGGTAGTCGGGTCGAGCGTCGCGAACAACTCATCTCGGGCATAGACGTCGGCACCCGTGAGCCGATTAAGCAGCGACGACTTGCCTGCATTTGTATATCCGACAAGGGAAACTCGGAAAACGCCGGAATCCCAGCGCGCTTTGCTCTGGACACCGCGGCGTTTCTCGAGAACCGTCAACTCTTTACGAAGCGTGGATATGCGGTCGCGTATAAAACGTCTGTCGACCTCTAGCTGGCTTTCTCCCTGGCCAAAACGACTGCCTATGCCACCTCGGGTCTGCTCGCCAACCAAATGGCTCCACATGCCCCGAAGGCGTGGAAGCACATACTGAAGTTGAGCAAGTTGGACCTGGAGACGTCCCTCTTTTGTTTTGGCGTGCTCACCAAAGATATCAAGGATCAGGGCTGTACGATCAATAATCTTGACCGGTTCACCAACAGCGCGTTCAAGATTTGACTGCTGGGATGGAGTTAGTTCATCATCAAAAATAACAATGTCAGCATCGAGATTCCTTACATAGCTTACGAGCTCCTCGACCTTCCCTTTACCAATGAAGGTCTTTGGAACAGGAGAGTCGAGCCTTTGCTTCATCGTCAAGACGACAACAGCGCCGTCAGTCTCGGCAAGACGCCCCAACTCAGCCAAAGAATCGTCACAGCTCCATCTTGAGCTGCCGAGGTCAACACCGACAAGAATCGCCCTCTCGGGAACAGGGGCAGTCTCGAACGGCTTAAAACGACCCAAGCTACCTTGCCTCCTTGACTTTACGATAATCATCTACGATAAGTTTCAAGGCGCTCGCCTCGCTAATCATATCGTAGTCGATCCAATTGGCGCGTCCGTCGCGGCGAAGCCAAGACAGTTGTCTTTTTGCATAGCGCCTTGTCCGTGCTTTGATAAGCTCGACAGCATCTCCCATCGAAATGAGACCATCGAGGTAATCAAGGATTTCTTTATATCCAATTGCCTGACCTGCGGTGCGCTCTTTTGACAAACCGGCGGCACGAAGACCTGAGACCTCATCAAGTAAGCCCTGGGCGATCATCTCATCGACTCGGGCGTTTATGCGAGCATAGAGACGCTCTCTGTCCATGGTGATGGCCCAGATGCGCGCATCATAATGAGGTGGTCTTTTGAGCAAGCCCTCGTGGTGCGTGGCATAGCTTTTGCCCTCATCGAGCATCTCAAGCGCTCGGATTACCCTTCGAGAGTTGTTGGGGTGTATCAGAGCCGCGCTATCGGGATCCCTATCCATCAGAAGCTCATGGAGCGCCTTGGGGCCAAGCGTTTCGAGCGCGGATTCGTAGCGAGAGCGAACCTGATCACCCTTCTCGCCAGACGGGAAGTTCATCTCATCGATTACGGAATCTAAATAGAGCCCGGTACCCCCGCATAAAATCGCGGGTCTTCCGGAATTCAAAAGACCGTCAACACAATTCCGGCAACTTATCTGGAATTGCTGGACCGAGTAATCATCGCAGGGATCGCAAATGTCCACCATTCTGAGCGGTACATTTCGCTTGCACACGGGAGTCTTTGCGGTGCCGATATCCATCCCGCGGTACACCTGCATGGAGTCAACCGATACAACCTCGCCGCCGAGGTGGGAAGCGACGGCTTCGGATAGTGAGCTTTTGCCAGAAGCCGTCGGCCCCACAAGGGCAATTACAGGTCCCGGTAAGTTCACCGTGGGTCGCCCTCTATCTTGCCGCGCAGATACCAGGTACGCGCCTCTTCAACTCTCACATTGCAGATCTTCCCGACGTAATCCGCGGGATCCGCCCCGTCAGGAAGCAAGAAGTGCACGGTTCGCATCTTCTCGCTGTGCCCAACCATAACGGAGTCGTCGCGCTTCGAGGAGCCCTCGACGAGAACCGAGACGGTTTTGCCCAAGTCGCCCTGATTTGCGTCGTGTGCTTGCTTTGCCACCAGATCAGCCAGGCGATTGAAACGGTCTTGAATGACTTCGTGAGGGGTGTCGTCGACAATCTTTGCCGCCGGGGTGCCGGGGCGAGGTGAGTATATGAAGGTGTAGGCGCTCGAGAAGGCGGCTTCCTTCACGAGCGAAAGCGTATCCTCGAAATCTTCCTCGGTCTCGCCCGGGAAACCGACGATTATATCGGTGGAAAGGGCGAGATCAGGCATGGCGGCCTTTAGGCGCCCAACAAGCCCAAGGTACTGCTCGCGCGTGTACTTACGGTTCATCGCCTTGAGAACGCGAGTGGAGCCGCTCTGCACGGCAAGGTGAAGACGCGGCATGACGCATGGAAGCTCCGCCATTGCGGAAATGGTCTCGTCGGTAAGGTCGTGGGGATTCGAGGAAGTGAAGCGAACTCGTTCGATTCCCGTGGTCGAGACTTCGCGAAGCAGCTCGGCGAACTTGGGCTCGCCATAGATGTTGCGACCGTACGAGTTGACGTTCTGACCAAGAAGCGTGATCTCTCGCACACCGTCAGCCACAAGTTTCTTGCACTCCCCCACCACTGCCTCAATGGTGCGGCTTTTCTCGCGGCCACGAACATAAGGGACAATGCAGTAGGTGCAGAAGTTGTTGCATCCTGTCATGATGGGGACCCATGCGTGGAACTTCTGTGCGCGACGGCTGGGCAGGTCGCAGGAGAATCCACGGCCCTTCTCAAGAGTATCGACCTCAACGCTTCTACCGGTATCTGCAAAAGCCTCTTCAAGAAGTCCAGGGAGACTGGCAAGGGCGCTCGTCCCGAAAACAACGTCTGCGGTAGGAATGTGCTCGCGAATTTTCTCGCCGTCTCGTTGGGCAATGCAGCCGCCGATGGCGACAACGCGTTTTCCGCAAGGAGGCTTCGGGGCGCTGACCATGGCCGACGCCTGCCCATAGAGGCGCTGATCCGCGTTCTCTCTGACGCAGCATGTCATGAAGACAACAATATCCGCCTGCTCGGGTTCAGGCACACAAATGCAGCCGTTCTGCTCAAGGAGTCCCTCAACACGCTCTGAATCGTGAAGATTCATCTGACAGCCGAAGGTCTTTACATAATAGGTTTTACCGACTAGAGAATTCATTAACCGTTCCTATGAAGCGAAGTTGGCGGCCGCGTCGGCGGAAACGCCGGGAGCCTGGATGCGATGAACGTACACGGCAAGGCGAATAGCGGTCCTGCTCTCGCCGCCAATGGAGATATCAGAGAAAGTTGGAGCACAGGAGATATCAAGTCCCGTAGGAATCAGGAAACCCCTGGCGATAGCAACAGCCTTTATTGCCTGGTTTACGGCGCCAGCGCCAACGCACTGGACATTGACAGGCTCACCGTCCTTTACAAGACCGGCGATAGCGCCGGCAACTGATGCCGGCGATGACTTGCTGGAGACCTTCAGGTAGTCCATGTGGTGCGCTCCTGGTGCGTTTATATCGTTGGTATTTAGTCAGGCTGCGTTTAACTGGGCATATTCTACTGGTAAAACGCATGTTTGGAAAGAGTGGGACCTCGTTAAAAATTAGTCGGATTGCTCCAAATCAAAGGTAACGGTAATCTTGCCTTTTCCAACCCTTACCTTAGGGGCGTCCGTTAACTGGAGATAGTACTTCTCTGCAAGCTCGGCGAAACCACGCTCCATGGCCCTCGAGAAGTCTGCGCAGTCCTCTTTGGAAAGTCTAAGGCCTCTATGATCGCGCGTAATATCAACGTCCTTAGGAACCTTGGGGCCAGCGCGATGCGTAAGCCTCGCTATTACGCTGCGCTGAGGCTTAACCTGTCCAGAAATGATTCTGTGAGCAGTCCTCTCGCTCATGTCGAGGCCAAGGCTCTCGCTCACACGCTTGAGCTCGGAGGCATCGGCCGCAACCCGAAGTCTCTCGAGAACAGGGAGCGCCGAAAGGTCGTCGAGAAACATAAGGTCAGAGGCTTCGACCGTCTTTACGGCCTTGGCACGAGCGGTTGCGGCGATCTCGGCCGGAGATCCGATATAGACCTCGCAAACCGCACGTTCCTCGATGGCAAACTCACAGCAGGTCCGAATGATGTTGTGTGGCCCCCGCTCGCAAATGAGCTGACCTTTCTCGTCCACGGTAGTGGAGGGCCAGGTGGACTGGTCGGTCCTCTCCGAAAGGGCCGTGGCGCTCGTGGTGACACGGATGGAGCTGCCTTTGCCCACACTGCTTGATACAACCTCGGCAGAAAGGGAGTTCTCTTTGACTGAATAGAGCGCCATGCCCCTGCCGTGCACGCCCCAGCGGTCCATGTGCACGCTCTCGAGCTTAGAGGTGACGCGAGCCTCAAACACACGTGACTGCATGTCCTCGGGGATTCCCGAGCCGTCATCCAGAATCACGAGTGTTCGAAGATCGCCTTCACGTGAAGTGGCAACGTAGATGTGTTTCGCGCCAGCGTCGCGAGAGTTTCGCAGCATCTCGATGACAACGTCCTCAATGCATCGAATATCATGCTTCGCCTGGCGCCTCTCGGCCTCAGCAACACGAAGACGAACGTAGCCCTCGCCGAGGTTCTCCTCGACTCGAAGGCTACGTTCGCCGCCCATTGAGGCGACAAATCCTAAAAGGTCCGTATCGACCGACCCCATGTGTTGCTACTTCGCGACGCCGATGGCCCGGGATTCGCGAATCACGACAACGCGAACCTGGCCGGGATATTCCATCTCGTCCTCGATCTGCTTGGCGATATCGTGAGCGAGAACGGTTGCCTGGGCGTCAGAGATCTTCTCGGGCTCGACCATGACGTGAAGCTCGCGACCGGCCTGCATGGCATAGGTACGCTCGACGCCGTCGTGCGCGTTGGAGATCTCCTCGAGCTTTTCAAGACGCTTGATGTAGTTCTCGGCAGACTCCCTGCGCGCGCCCGGGCGAGCAGCGGAAATGGCGTCTGCCGCCTGGACCAGAACATCAAGAACGGTGTCGGGGTCGACATCGGCATGGTGGGCCTCAATGGCGTGGACAATCTCGGGGCGCTCGCCATAGCGACGGGCAAGCTCGGCTCCGATAACCGCGTGCGGGCCCTCAACCTCGTGGTCAATGGCCTTGCCGAGGTCGTGAAGAAGACCAGCTCGCTTAGCGGGGGTCTCGTCCAAACCGAGCTCGGAAGCCATGATCCCGCAAAGAGCGGAAACCTGGATGGAGTGGGTAAGAACGTTCTGTCCGAAGGATGTGCGGTAACGAAGCGCACCGAGCGTCTTTACGAGCTCGGGATGTAGGTCGTGGATGCCGGCATCGAAGGCGGCCTGCTCGCCAGCCTCACGGACGCGCTCGTTGACGAGAGCCTCGGCCTTCTTGTAGAGCTCCTCGATGCGAGCGGGGTGAATCCTGCCGTCGGCAATGAGGTTCTCCAGCGCCACTCGAGCGGTCTCGCGGCGAACGGGGTCGAAGCTTGAGAGAATAACCGTCTCAGGAGTGTCGTCGATGACAAGAGACACGCCGGACACCTGCTCGAAGGTGCGGATGTTGCGTCCTTCGCGTCCGATAATACGGCCCTTTAGGTCGTCGGACGGGATGTGAACAGAGGTCACTGTGATCTCGCCGGCCTGGTCGGCGGCGCAGCGTTGAATCGCCGTGGAAATGATCTCCCTGGCAGTCTTATCGGCCTGGGCGCGAACATTCTGCTCGCTCTCGCGGAGAATCTGGGCCTCCTCGCGAACAGACTCCGCCCTCACTCGGTCGAGAAGCTCGGTGTGGGCCTCTTCGCTGGAGAGGCCGGCAATGCGCTCGAGCTCAGAGGTGTGCTTGGCCTCAAGAGCATCCAGGTCGACTTTACGCTTGTCGAGCTGCCCCTGAAGGCTCGAGAGCTGGTGGTCGCGGCGGTCGAGAGCCTCGTTTCGGCGGTCGAGAGACTCCTCACGCTGCATGATTCGGCTCTCCATGGACGAAAGCTCGCCCTTGCGCTTCTTCTCCTCAGCCTCGGAGGCTTGCTTGATGGCGAGAACCTGCTCCTTGGCCTCAAGAACAGCTTCCTTCTTTGCGGTTTCTGCCTGGTGGGCGGCCTCGGTAGTGATGCGATCAGCCTCGAGCTGAGCGCTCTCAACCTGAGCCTGAGCGGTCTTAACCTTTGAGTTGGACTGTCCCGCCAGCACTGCATAAGCGATGCCAGCACCAACCACAAGGCAAACTATGCCAACGATAATCTCGATACCCATGTGAACTCCTCAGATAGCAGAATCTCAATATCATTGAATAAGGAGCCTCGGATACATCCCGAGGTTCCGCCATCAGAGGTGCAATCGTCAATCCTCGTCTGTGCTATGTCCCTGAAGTAGCAAACCCTAGATACAGAATATGGTCAGCTGGTCAATCCAGCGAGAAGAATGCCCTTTAACAGCATGTATATCCTATGTCGTGCATGGGTGAATTGTCAAACGAACGTAAGGCTGCTCTGCGAGGAGGGGCTATCCTTCCTCGAGTATTTGTCTGGCGACATCCATCGAAACGCCCATTGAGTAGCCCTTCCCGCAAAGATAGCGAACCATTTTCTGAAAATCATTCTTTCCGGTAAGGCGCCGCCGTGACGCGAGGTCAAGCGCGCGGGATTTCTCATCTTCGTCTCCAAAGTATGATTCGGGCCAGCCTGGTAACTCGCGTGCCTTGATTCCCTTTTTCGACAGTTCACGCTCAATGCGAAGCCTGCCCCAACCGGCATAACACTTTGACCTAACAAAGACCTCAGCGAACCTGGCATCGTTCACAATGTTGGAGGCGACGGCCTCATCAACAAGCTGGGCAGACACGGCAGAGGAGAAACCATCGTCTTTGAGCTTGCTCAGTAATTCCGCGGTCGAGTAGTCACGTCTATTCAAAAGCGACTCAACGCGAGTTTTGCCGGCAGACATTAAGGCCCGCTCAACTTCATAAGCGAGCTCGGCGCGAGATCCAATGCGACCATCGCAGTCACTGCAGAATAGGGACAGTGATTTTCCAACAGCTACCGGGACAACCCACCGCTGCTCACCCTTCGAATCGAAGACGCGGACGGTGGCCTTAGGCCGCGAGCTCCCAAACCGCTCAGAGCGATCCGGGAGCTCAACGCGCCATTTAGCCCCGTCATTGAACTGACGGGCAGTTGCCATATCTAATCCTCCGCAGGGGTGCCGCCGTCGAGATCGATATCGCCAATCGGCTCACCCACCCTCTCGTCGCCAAGCTCCAAGCCGCAGGCAACCCTGATTTTGTGCTCAAGCTCATCGCGGAGGTCGGGATTCTCTGCAAGGAACTGCTTGGCGGCTTCACGGCCCTGTCCAAGCCTTTCGTCGCCATAAGAGAACCATGCGCCCGACTTCTGAATAATCTTATAGTCGACTCCCATATCGAGAATGGAGCCTTCCTTGGAAATACCCTCGCCGTACATAATGTCGAACTCGCACTGCTTGAACGGCGGAGCGACCTTGTTTTTAACAACCTTTACGCGGACGCGGTTTCCGATCGGCGTGCCGTGAGAGTCCTTATGAGTGTCGATCCTGCGGATATCAAGACGGACCGACGAGAAGAACTTAAGGGCACGACCACCGGGTGTTGTCTCGGGATTTCCGAACATAACACCGATTTTCTCGCGAAGCTGGTTGATGAAGATGCATGTTGTGTTCGATTTCGAAAGGGAGCCGGCGAGCTTTCTAAGCGCCTGGCTCATGAGGCGCGCCTGAAGGCCGACCGTCGAGTCACCAATCTCGCCCTCGATTTCCGCTCGAGGGGTAAGGGCGGCCACGGAGTCGATGACAACAACGTCGATAGCGCCGGAGCGAACAAGCATGTCGCAAATCTCGAGTGCCTGCTCACCGGTGTCGGGCTGCGAAATAAGCACCTCATCGATGTCGACACCGATGCGCGCGGCATAGCCGGGGTCGAGGGCGTGCTCGGCATCGATAAAAGCAACGACTCCGCCAAGGGCCTGGGCTTCTGCCAAGATTTCGAGAGATAGGGTCGTCTTGCCGGAGGACTCGGGGCCGTAAATCTCGATAATGCGGCCACGAGGGATGCCGCCGATTCCCAAAGCGTTGTCGAGGGCGATGGACCCGGTCGGAATGGCCTCGACCTCATAGTCAGGACCCCCGTCCCCGAACTTCATGATAGAGCCCTTGCCGAAACGCTTCTCGATCTCGGCAGTGGTTTCCTCGATGACCTTCTCTCGGTCCTCACCCTCAGTGCGAGGCCTGATGCTTTTGCTGAGCGTAGCCTTTGCCTTAGCCATGTGAACTCCCTTGCGGTTGACAGACCTGATACTAATCGAACAGCCGTTCTTGGTCAACGGGCAAGGATAAAATTACCGCCAGCTTCTTTCGGGAAGCTGGCGGTATGCTGCCACGCAACAAGCTGGATGCTGCCGAAATTATTCTCTTTCCTGATATATGCAGGTAATGAATGTCTTTTGAGCGCGAAACCGGCAGGAAGACGCTTGCAGAAATCTAATCAGTTCGGAAGCTCCACGATAACCTCACGCATGAGCGACAGAGCCTCACGACAAGCAAGCCTGCGCACATCAGCTCGATCACCCTCGAAGCAACGAACTCGAGAGCGAGTCTGGCCGCGCCACGCAACGCCAAACCAGACGGTGCCAACAGGCTTACCGGGCTCTTCCCCTCCCGGACCGGCTATTCCCGTGGTTGATACGGCAACATCGCAGCGCAGGACATCCTTGGCGCCGATAGCCATAGCCTCGGCGCATTCCGAAGAGACCGCCCCGATCTCCGGCACCGAAAGAACGCCCTCGTAGGGGACGCCCAGAACATCGTGCTTGACGGGGATCGCATAGCTCACAACTCCTCCGCGAACAACGGCGGAGGAGCCTTGGATCGCCGTGAGGCAGCCGGAAACAAGCCCACCTGTGCACGACTCAGCGCAGCCGAGCGTCAGGCCCGCGGCTTCGGCAAGCCTCACAACTTCCCCGGCAATGTCGAACAGCTCGTCGTCTTGCTCGAGAATGGCTTTGTCACACGACATGGCTAGCAATCCTCCACAAGATACTTCCAGCTCTTCATGAAATAGTCGATTCCACTCCATGCCGTAAGCACAACGGCAGCGAGCAGCATCAACTGAGAAATGATAACGAGCCATGTGAACAGCACGCCGCGCGGCAAGGCCATGCAAAGAAGAAGGCCCGATATAGAGACCATGGTGGTGGCGGTCTTCCACTTGCCGAGGTTGCTCGCCGCAACGACCACGCCCTTAGAAGCCACTACCATGCGCAGGCCGCTTACAAGGAACTCGCGAGCAACGACCACAAGAAGAACCCATGAGGTAGTCAGTCCGTGCTCGAGAAGAAAACAGAGGGAGACGATGACCACAAGCTTGTCGGCGATAGGGTCCAAGAATTTTCCGAATGTGGTCACCTCTCCCCTGCTGCGAGCAAGATAGCCGTCGAGCTTATCGGTGAGAGAGAGGATGACATAAAATGCGAAAACCGCAAGCATCCCCGCATCTGCTGAAGAACCCGCAAGACCCTCGGGGCATAGCATCTCGGCTACGAGCAGCCAAAACGGCACGAGAACGACTCGGGCAGTGGTCACGATATTTGCCGGAGTCCAAAGGCCCGGATTAGAGGCGACATTCCTACGCTTGTTTTCGCTCACGCTATCTGGCCTCCTTGACAATCTCGCCGACCATTTCGTAACAGAACGAATCGACAAGGTCGACTGTCACGATATCGCCAACTGCAGCCTCGCCGCTCGCGATATGCACGGCCCCATCGCAATCGGGGGCCTGGAACCAGGCATGCCCGATGAGCTCAACGCCATCCTCTGTCTCTTCGATTCCGTCAACGATGACGTCGACGCGCTCGCCGACATGCTTGGCGGTGGCCGAGAACCCAAGCTCCTCGACAAGGTCGATCAGCCTTTGGGTGCGCTCAAGCTTCGTCTCCTCGTCGACCTGGCAATCCATTGCCGCGGCGCGTGTACCCTCCTCCTGCGAGTAGGCGAATACGGAAGTATAGTCGAACTCTTCCGACTCGATGAAATCGTAGAGCTCGTCCGCCTCCTCGTCCGTTTCGCCGGGGAAACCCGCCATGCCGGTGGTCCGAAGGACCATGCCGGGAATCTCAGAGCGAAGCTTGGCAAAGAGCTCATGGAGCTGCTGCGGATCGCCCGATCGCCCCATGGCCTTCAGAATCCTGGCGGAGCAGTGTTGGATGGGAATATCGATGTAGGGCAGTACCTCAGGAGTGTCTCGAATTGCGGCGATGAGCTCGTCTGTCATGCCTTCGGGCTGCAGATAGAGAACGCGAACCCAGCCGTTATACGGGCGCACCGCCTCTGCTACGCGCACGAGGAGCTTGGCCAGGGTCTCATCGCCATCGAAATCGGATCCCCAGATGCCGGTGTCCTGACCGATGAGCACTACCTCTCGGACGCCCCGCGCCATCAGCGCGGAAACCTCAGAAACGATCTCGTCTGAAGGTCGACTGTGGTAACGGCCACGGATATAGGGTATTGCGCAGAATGCGCAGAAACGGTCGCAACCTTCCGATATCTTCACGAAAGCCGAAGCGCCTTGGACGGTTCGCAGCATGGTGCTGGCGTCCAAAACGGGAGAACCGACGGAAATGCCAAGAACATAGGCAACGACATCGACGATGCCGTCCTCGTCATCCGCCTTTACGAATGCGGCGACCTCGGGAAGCTGCTCGGGCAGATCATCCCCATAACGAGATGGAACACATCCGCACATAATGATGGGACAGGAGCGCACCCCTTGTGCTCGGCCCTCGGCGAGCTCGAGCGTAGCCTCGACGGACTCCTCCGTAGCGGACGCCAAGAACGAGCAGGTGTTGACGATGGCGACGTCGGCGCTCTCTACGTCGAAGGTCTCCTCAAAGCCAGAGGAAATGAGAAGGGCACGCATGCGATCGGTGTCGACCTCGTTCTTCGCGCAGCCAAGCGTGATGAAGAGGATGCGGCCGAGCGATGGGTTTTCAGTCATCGGAAGAATCCTAACGATAGTTGTTGAACTGAAGCGGCTGTCCATAATCCTGTTGCTTCAAATAGGCGATAACCTCCTGAAGCACATCCCTGGACGCAGAGGAAACGCGCAGCTTGTCGCCCTCAACCGTCGGCTTGCACTTAAGCTTGAGGTCGCGAATGTCCTTAGAGATCCTCTTTGCGGTGTCTTGGTCGATGCCCTGGATGATCTTTCCTGACTGCCGCACGGTCATTCCACTCGCCGCTTCGACCTTATCCCAGCTAACAGCCGAGAGGTCGATGCCCCTCTTTGTAAGCTTGCTGCCGAGCACGTCGCGTACCTGACCGGCGACAAACTCAGAAGGCGCCTCGAGTTTAAAAGAGCCGTCCTTTTTAGAAAGCTCGAGTGAGGCGCCCGTGCCTTTCAGGTCGTATCGTTGGGTGAGCTCGCGTGCCGCTTGCTGATAGGCGTTGTCCACCTCCTGCATATCGACAGTCGATACAACGTCGAAGCTGCATTCCTTTGCCATGGTTTCCTCTCCTGGATACTTTGCGCCCAAAGCTCACAGGCGCGATTATTCGTTGACGGTGGCGGCGCCTTCGGCCGACTGGGAGTCCGTATCGGTGGCCTGGGCCTTATCGCCATCCTTTGCGTCCGTAGTCTCGGGCGGTTTGGTCCCCTTGACGGACAGGGAGCCAAGCCCGGAAGCCTTCGAGGTGAATTGCACGGCTTGGCCGTTATTGGTAACGGTAACCGCGGACGGGGTGCCTGCCTGGACGCTCAAAGTGTCGGTGACGGTGTATTCCTTCTCCCAAGGCCCTGTGACAGACTCCGCCACGTCGCTAGTTCCGTCGCACGTAACCTCAAGCCAGGTATAAGACCCAGCGGAAACGCTCACCTTAACCACCGTAGGCACGTACGTAGATGCCGTCTGCCCTCCGCTTGTCTGCTCCGAATCGTTTGATCCGGTAGGCTGCGAAGTCTGTTGCGCGGTGGCGTTTATAGCTGCCGCCGTGCCCGAGGTGGCGCCAGATCCGGAGTTGCTCGTCTGCGACGTCTGCGTGGTCGCGTTCGTCGAGGGAGACTTTGACTCACCCTTACCGCCGCCGTTGTTCACGCATGAGGTGACGGAAAAAACGATAATTGCCGTAAGGATAACGGCAAGAAGGACGATGCCGATGAACAGCTTCTGCTGCGGATCGACGAGTATTCCATTCGAATTGGATTTACTCCTCCTATTTTGAGGGGTAGAGCCGAGGCGTCCGGAAGGGGCATAGTCAGAGCCAGAGCGTCTCCTCACGTTGGGGCGCTCGACCCTAGCGATGTTTCTCGAGGAGCGCCTTCCGTTGATGGTGGAGGCACGCTCGTATGGATTGGCCGCCTCGTCATAGCGCATGTCGTCGGAATACTCTCGCGGCCGTACGGCGCGCGTGCTCACCTCATCACGAATATAGCCATCGCCTCTTGTGGCGCCTGCGCGCGCAGGATATGTGTCGTAGGGAACACCTCTTTTCGAGGGGTCCTCTTCATAGCGTCTGCGCTGTGAGTTTCGGCGACGCTGCCTCTCGCCGCGCGAGACGACGGAACGCTCGCGAGAGGCACTCTGGCCAGAACCGTTGTAGGGTCGATGACGACGCTGTCCATACATATCGGACTCTTGGTTTCTCGTGTTGTAGGCCTCCGCGGCGGAAGGCCCGCTTCCGGCAAGGGGCATGGACCGACGGGGACGTGCGGGCGTCGTCGTCGCGAAGGCGCCGAAATCGCCCGCCGGGCCACCGGCGGTCGGAAGCAGGCCGTGATACTCGATATAGGCCTTGGGACGAGATCCGGCTTCGTTGACGACGTCGTAGCCCCTAACACCCCTGCCTGCCTGCATATCCCTCGTACGACGCCTCAGCTCGTGGGAAGCCGAGCCGTTCACGTACGCGTACAGCTCTTCCTGGAACAGATCGGAGACCTGACGGGGGTTGAGGCCGAGGTAGCGGGCGTACGAAGAGAGCATCCCCTGAGCATACCCGCTCTGGGGCATGCGGTCGAAATCGCCTTCCTCAAAAGCGATGAGGACATCCTCGCGGAGGCGAAGGATCCGGGAGGCCTGATCGATGCTAAGACCGAGCTGGCGGCGACGCGAGCTGAGCATCTCGCTGAAGCGAGGGCGCGACATCGTCTGCTAAACCTCCCTATAAACCGAATCTGCCATCTTCAGGTCCTCGAGACCGTCCTTGTCGAGAAGGACCTCGCGGGGTTTGGAACCGTTCGCGGGACCCACCACGCCCTTGGCCTCAAGCATATCCATAATTCTGCCTGCTCTAGCATACCCAACCGAGAGGGCACGCTGAAGGCCAGAGGTGGAACCAAGTTGAGAATCCACGACGATGCGAGCGGCCTCCCAGATCAACGGGTCGTCATCCTTGGCCGCATCGGGACCTGTGGGCGTTCCTGGGGCGTTGGGGACGACGGCGGTAAGAATATCCTCATGGTAGTCTGCCGTGACCTGCTCCTTAATGAACTTGACGGTCTGCTCAATCTCGGAATCGGAGACCCAGCAGCCCTGCGCTCGATTAGGCTTCTTTCCTCGGAGCTTGACAAGCATGTCGCCCTTGCCCAGGAGCTGCTCGGCGCCCTTTTGGTCAAGGATGATTCGCGAGTTGAGCGAGTTGTCGACCGAAAGGGCAACGCGATTGTCGATGTTCGCGCGAATAAGCCCAGTGACGACGTCTGCGGAGGGCCTCTGCGTCGCGACGATAAGGTGGATTCCGGCGGCACGCCCCAGCTGGGCGATTCGCACGATCGAGCTCTCGACGTCCTTGCCGGCGACCATCATAAGGTCGGCGAGCTCGTCGATGACGATAACGAAGTACGGCATATGCTTGGGAGGGTTTTCCATATCGGCGTACTTATCGCTGTCAACATTACCGTTGAACGTCTTGATATCGCGGACCTTGTAGTGCTCGAAGACCTTGAGCCGGCGCTCCATCTCGGTCACACCCCACTGAAGGGCGCTTGCCGCTTGGCGAGGCTCGGTGACCACGGGGACATAGAGATGCGGCAGCCCCGCATACCCGGTGAACTCGACGCGCTTCGGGTCGACCATGATGAGTCTTACCTGCTCGGGAGTCGCGCGCATGAGCATGCTCATGACGATGGCGTTGAGCAAGACGGATTTGCCCGAACCGGTTGTGCCCGCCACCAAAAGGTGAGGCAAGCCAGCGAGGTCCACCACGATCGGCTTGCCCTCCGAGTCGCGGCCGAAGGCGCACTCGAGGGGGCCTCCCTTGGCGAACGGGAGAACATCAGAGAGGTAAACGGGCTGCGGCTTATCATTGGGAATCTCGATGCCGACCAAAGAGGTCCCGGGAATCGGGGCAAAGATACGGACCGATTTCGCGGCAAGCGAAAGCGCAATGTCGTCCTCAAGATTAACAATTTTATTGACGCGCTCACCCTCGCCCATGGAAATCTTGAACGTGGTGACAGAAGGCCCGGCTATCCATCCCTCAACGCGGGACGTGAGGCCGAACTCCTCAAGCGTCCCTTGGAGCTTCTGCGCCGTGGCGCCGAGCTCAGAGTCGTTTGCATAGCTACCCGAAAATCCAGTGTTCTCCTTGAGTATGGAAAGTGGCGGGAGCTCGTAGGATTCGTTTCCGTCGCCGGGGCGCTTGATTTCAGCTGGTGGCGAGGGGATGCTGGGGGTATTGGAGGCGGAGGGCTTCGAGTTGGCCAAGAAGTCCGGAACGTCCTTGCGAAGCTTCTCGGTCACAGGCTCAGGTGCGGCTTCATCGGCGATGGAGCGCTCGGTGCCCTTGCGGCTCGCAGCTTTCCGCTTGCGGAAAGCGCGAGGCTTGAGCAGGTTATTCGCGGCCTGCTCAACCTCGGAGAAATCCTCAAGCTCCTTGAAATCATCCGCCATAGAGCTCTTGGCCTTGTCCACCGAGCCGTTCTCAGCCTTTGCAGGACGCCCACGCTTGAGCACGCTTGTCTTGCGGTCTCCCAGAAACCTCGTCTCCCCTTCCCCGGTCTCGTCAAAGAGGGACTGTTGAAGAGGCTTTTCGGGTACCGTTGCCAGGCGGACTCTTTGCTGTGCGCTCGCAGCGGTTCTTGCCTCCTCGCGCTCGGCCAGTCGTTCCTCGCGTCTGGCCGCCGCCCCCTCGCGAATTGAGTCAACGCGCTCCCCCACTCGCGAGACCGCCCCCGAGATGGAAAATCCGCAAACCACAACTCCACTGGCGATCACGCCGATAAGAAGAACGTTGCCCACAACAACGCCGACGAGCTTTATCAGCCAAAAGGCCGCGAAGCCCCCGACGAATCCGCCGGCTCCGGAAACGAGATCGGCGGAGAGCGCGAGCTCCGGGTTGTTTCCAACCCCAGGCTGATTTAGTGAAATCATCGCGAGAGCGGCAAAGACAATGAGCGCAAGCCCGGCGGCCACATGCCCGGAGAAGGGGCCGTCCTCCCCCATGAAGAACGTCGTTGCAAAGAGAAAAAGGGCGATGGGCACGAGAACGGCACCGGCGCCGAACGACAGCGTGAGGGCATGGCCCACCGCGCTCGTGACGACGGCGCCCGAAGGCACGACGACCGAGACGAACATGGCAACGGCGACAACAGCGAGGACGACGCCTGCGATGTCGCGCCGCGCGTCTGTGAGCGTCAAGTCGCGAGACTGCGGCGCTGTTTTGGAACGAGCTTTCGAAGAACCCTTCCTTGCTGCGTTTTTGCTGCGGTTGGAGGGCATCTACTAGACCTCCAGGACGACCGGGATGACCATCGGTCGAGAATGGGTCTTGGTCCACAGCAGGTTGGAGATCTGGTTGCGAACGCTGCGACGAACCGCGTCGATATTGACGCCATCGGAGTTCG
>OLRJ01000192.1_pt1 | contig 62027 bp, 47 predicted proteins | sample 1672741 | NCBI WGS metagenome assembly OLRJ01 (sample SAMEA3136719, study PRJEB25190) | human gut metagenome | biome: human gut; feature: human-associated habitat; material: faeces | place: Austria | collected 2013 | reverse complement strand
CTTTCCATGCAGTTCCGTAGGTTCCTGTTTCTGTCTTTACCGGTGGTTCCTGTGGAACCTGATTTTTTATTGTGTAGGCATATTCCTTTACAGAAATGACGTTGCCGTCAACATTTGTCGAATTATGTCGAACGATTCTTATTTTCGCATATTGTTTCTACAATATACATATGTTACAATGTCACCATAAACTAACAATGTTGTTTAGTACCAAAGCGAAAAACCCCCGGACGGCATTCCGAGGGTTTTTCTATTCCGTTTTATTGTGGCGGCTTAATCCACAGGCGAATGGAAGAATCCGGGAACGCAGCCCCGATTTCCAGATGGGGTTCTGTCATATAAAAAGACAGCCACCAACACCCACAAAAAAGGCAGGTCCGGATATTCTCCTTTCCTGCCATTTCTCATATCTTTTATCTTCTTTTTATTTTCTATCTTCAGAATTTCGACAGCTTTAGCTTCTCTTCCAGATACTTACACAGCCTTGCCTGCACAAACTCCGGAACTTCCAGCATCTTCAGCGGTTTGTCATTCCCCTCCATCATATGTACATATTCCTGAATTGCGTCATAATATACTCCCAGGAATTCTGTACCTACATTAAATTTATTAATACCCTTACGGAAAGCAATCTCCAGCTGATCATGAGGGATGCCGCTACCGCCATGAAGAACAAGAGGAACATCGGTAGCAGCATTGATTTCTTCCAGTCTCTGGATATCCAGATGAGGAGTTTCCACATAAACACCATGAGCATTTCCGATAGCAATCGTCAGAGAATCGATCTTCGTCTCTTCACAGAACTTTGCTGCTGCATCTGCCTTGGTGTAATAATCTGATTTATCACCATCGCAGTCCTGAGCCAGACCTACATGTCCGATCTCCGCCTCAACATCAGCTCCCAGAATATGCGCTGTCTCTGTTACCTTCTTTGTAAGAGCAATGTTCTCTTCCAGGCTGTATGCAGAGCCGTCGATCATAACGGAATTAAATCCCTTTTTAATAGAAGTAATAACAGAATCATAATCATAACTGTGATCCAGATGAAGTCCCACAGGTACCTTTACAGATTCTGCCAGCTCTTTTACCATTTCCGCAAATCCATGAACATTCATGGTGTTATTCTGCTCATAATGTTCCGGCAAAAGCATAACCAGTACAGGAGTGTTTATTTTTTCCGCAGTCTTTACTACGGAATAAGCCATATTGTAATCGGTACAGATAAAGGAAATTACCGCCGTATTGCTTTCATCTGCCATTTTTAATATTGTACTGACTCTTTCTAACATTCTCAATTCCTCCTATTGTTCATAAATTGTCGAATAAAACCCCTGAAACCAGAAACTTACAGACACAGCTCCCGGATCTGGCAGTCCCAGAGTTTTTTCTTTAAAATTCTTGCTTCTGCCCACTCTTGACCGGAGATTTTTGCAGTCCTCCACTCCCTGAAGTGCAGCTCTGTAGCCTCTTTCCAGAACTTCTGTTATATCTTCTGTCTCAGAAGCTGCTTTTTTCATTTCCACACATGCCGGGTACAGAGCATCCAGCATGGTTTTCTGACCAGGTTTTGATTTACCTCTTCTTTCGATTGCCTGCTCTCCGTCATAAAAATAATCTGCAAGCTGTGGTGCTGTCACATATTCCTGATGTCCCAGCCGGTCAATACCTCCCAGAAACATAGTCCCAAAAATAATCCCGGAAGCACCGCCCATGGTTCTGATCAGTTCTATACTGACTGCATAACAGAGATCATCTATATATTTGTACTCATTAGACACCAGAAGTCTCACCAGAGCTTCACAGCCCCGTTTCATGCCCTCTCCATGGTCACCATCACCGATCACAGAATCAATCTCTGTAAGATAAGGTTCTTTTTTTATGATCAGACTGGCACTTTTCAGAAACATCTTCTGCAAAACATCTGCATTTAATTTTTCCATGATCTCTCAGCCCCTCCTATATCACATAGCCATATCCACTTACCGGTGAAATATATTTTTCCATTTCTTCATCACAGGAAATCAGACTGAGCATACAGCCCTTTCCCGGAAAAACATCAAAATAAGTTCCTGCTCCACAGCCACAGATCCGGATCTCTCTTTTCTCCAGCTGTCTGGCTGCTGCTTCCAGAAGCACCATGCTTTCTGTGAAACCTACGTCACAATGTTTGTTTACAGAAAGATAAACCGGTGATTCTTTCCACTGATCCATTTCTGACATAAGGATTCCTACAGCATCACTGAACATCTGATCTACTGATTCAAAAGGTTCTTCTTTTACTGCCGGTTCCCCGGAAAATCCTTCTCCCAGATAAACCCTGTTATCTCTCACATTCAGTGCTATAGATCTGAGCCGGCTGTTGGCTTTCTGTGCCAGTGTGCTGAGCTGCTCCAGATCATAACCATCCCTGACTGCTCCTGCACAGATCTTGCATACCTGCCCAATACCATGAAGTCCACCCCTGTTTTCTGCAGGTTCCCCTTCACAGCTTAAGATATCATCAGAAATACAGCACATAGAAGCCTTAATTCCATCATGGGCAAGAAGCTCCACTGCCATGTCATTATTAAGATAATCCCCCATATAGTGATTGGTAAGGAAGAGAACCCCCTTACCACAGTCAATGACTTTTGCCATTTCATAAAGTACATATGCATTGGGTGCACTGTCAAAATTGCCATGAACTATGGCATCTGCCAGTCCTTCTTCTGCAAAACCACTCCACATAGGGCCATAGCCGCCGCCACCGTCTACGATGATTCTCACCTGATTTTCAGGCAGGTTATTGCGATAAAGACCATAGCCATATTCGGAAGGCAGTCTTGTATATTTGCCGGGGCAGGCTCTCATGATGCCATTCAAAGCCTCATCAAGGGCACTTTCCCTAGAATTCCAAAATCTTATCAACCTTTCACCGCCCCTGCTGTCATACCTTTTACAAACTGTTTCTGTACAATACAATAGAAAATGATCATTGGAATTGTGATAATGATCAGAATTGCAAACAGTATACCCGGCTGGCTATTATAAACACCTTTATACTGCTGTGCGATCAACGGTAATGTCTTGGTAGTTGCCTTTGTCATAGTACACAGTGCCAGGAAGAATTCATTCCAGCATGTAAGGAAAGTCCAGATGGCAACAACAACGATACCTGGTTTCAGCATTGGCATAACGATTCTGGTATAAAGCTGTACAATATTACATCCATCCAGACACGCCGCTTCTTCCAGCTCTTTCGGTACACCTCTCATAAATCCCTGCAGGATCGTTACTGCATAAGGAATATTCAGTGCGATATATGGGAGAATCAGTCCAAAATAATTATCAAGAAGTCCCATTCTGCTGTTCAGCTGTGTAATAGGAATAACCAGTGCACTGATAGGAACCATCAGTGTACAGAGGATCAGGTTGTACATGATTACTTTTCCATATACATTCTTTCTGGAAAATCCATAAACTGCCATAGATGCACAGAGTACTGTAGCAGCTGTGGATACTACAGAGATCACAAGACTGGAAATAAAGTTATTAACAATTGTCGGGTTATCTGAAATCGCTTTGATATAGTTTCCTGTTGTCAGATCCGTTACAAAAAGTCTCGGATCAAAAATAGAGTTCTGGGTACGGAATGAAAGACTCAGTGCATAAAGTAACGGAATCAGTGCGATGATCGCCATAATTGCCAGAAATACTTTCCAGCCGCCATCTCTGTGGCCCAGATGTTTTTTCTTTTTTGCTGCTTCCATAACTTATTCCCCTTTCCTCATGAAGTCTCCTGAACCAAGGAATCTTACCTGTATAAATGTCAGTACCAGTGCAAACAGAAGAACTGCTACAGAGATAGCACATGCATAGCCCATCTGGTTCTCTGTAAAACCTTTCATAAAGATGTAGGTACCTGGCATTTCTGTTGCATGGTTTGGTCCACCACCTGTCATAACACCAATCAGTGCATAAGTCTGAAGGGATCCGATAATACCAAGCATCAGAAGTGATTTATGTACAGATACAAGACCCGGAATAAATACATATCGGATTTCCTGCCATGTATTTGCTCCATCGATTCTTACTGCTTCTTTGATATCGTCCGGTATCTGTGAAATACCGCCGATATACATGATCATAGACCATCCTGTCCACTCCCAGATATTTGCAAGCATAATGCCCCAGAGAGCAACTTTCTGATTACCAAGAACATTAATAGTAGGTGACATACCAAACCATGTGCTGAGATAATGTCCGATGATTCCCTGATATGGCTGGAAAATCTTACTGAACATAATAGCAACAACAGTTACAGAGGTAACTACCGGTATGAAAAATAAGGTACGGTAAAAAGTTCTTGAAAATGACTTTCCATCAGCTTTTTTGCTGCGGATACGTTCTTCAATTGCATATGCCAGGAAAAATCCAAGAATTGCCTGAACAGGCACAGTGACTAAGATCCAGAGAATTGAGTTTTTCATTGTGATCCAGAATGTACTGTCTTTGAATACATTCAGGAAGTTATTCAACCCTACAAATTCCATGTTACTCAGAGTCGCCCACTTAAACAGGCTGTTCTTAATGATGAAGAAAATCGGGTATAAAATGTATAAACAGAAGAAAAACATTGCAGGAAGGATGAACAAATATCCTGCTACATTTACTTTTTGCTTTTTCTTCTTCTGAACGTTTGCTAAATCTGTCATAGGCTTCTCCTCTTTTTTAAGAGAGAGAACCGAAAAAGCTCGGTCCTCTCCGCATTACAGACTATAAAAATCCTTAAAATATCTTACAGCAACAATTATAATGCATCCTGTGCATCCTGGATATGCTGTGCTGCTTCGTCAACAGAATATGTTCCGCCAACAAGACCCTGCATAGCTTCCTGAACTGCTGTTTCAATAGTAGCTTCACTGATTCTCTGGTTTACAAGTCCTCCTGCAATGTCTTTACCAGAACGGTTGAATTCATCAACTGCATTCTGAAGTCCTTCTCTTTCTACCATTGCGCTTGTATCTGGCTCAATATTTGGATAGGACAGATGGTTGTTCATATCATTTGCGATTTCCTGTGCACCTTCACCTGCTGCAAAGCTGGAGATTGCTTTCCATGCTGCTTCCGGATCTTTACAGTTCTTTGTGATACCATAACCAAAGTCAACACCACCGATAGCCTTGGAATCGGAAAGTCCGTCTTCGATAGCCGGCAGATAGAAGTAGTCATAATCCCAATTTGCAACTGCATCAGATACATCTTCACCTGTATATTCCTGTGCCCACCAGGAACCAAGAAGCATCATACCAGCCTGTCCTGCCAGGAACAGAGTAGTTCCATCACTGTAGCTTGTAGAGGAAAGGGAACCATCCTGCATTACACCGTCATCAAAGAGTTTCTTATAGTTTGTCATAGCCTGTTTCATCTCATCAGATGTCCATGCTTTTTCACCTTTCTGACATTCATCAAACAGTGTGTCGCTGATCTGAGATGTACACATAATAAGAAGGTTTACATGCTGCCATCCATCAGCTCCACCGAAGAACAGAGGTGCATATCCTTTATCTCTCAGAGTTTTGGATACTTCTACCAGTTCATCATATGTAGTAGGTGCTTTTAATCCCAGCTGATCAAACAGAGTTTTGTTATATTCTACATAAATATCCTGTGTTTCGATAGGAAGGATATAATGTGAATCATCGCCTTCTTTATTACCAAGCTGCAGCTGGCTCTGTGTTACATTGTCATAAACTGAGGTCCAGTCATCACCCCATGTTTCTTTCGCATAATCACTGAGGTCGATCAGATAATCAGAATATGTCTGGGTCAGAGATCCTGGCTGAAGACCTACAATGTCCGGAAGGTTGTCAGATGCAGATGCTGCGGAAAGTGCCTGCAGATATTCCGGGTTGTAGTTATAGTTTGTGTAATCAACTGTGATATCCGGATTAGCTTTTTCAAATGCAGCGATCATTTTTTCTGCTGTACGGGTGATCGGTGACCATGTCCACAGAGATACAGATGTTTTATCTGCGGCAGATACAGTAGCTGCACCAAGAGTAGATCCAAGGATTGCACCAACTAATAAAATACTCATTAATTTCTTGTTCTTCATGTCGTTCCCTCCATTAATACATTATAATTTTTACTTCTCCCTATTTTTAAAAGATCCGGCCGGAATCTTAAAAAATACATTATTTAATTGTTTTTTCGTATTGCTCTGCTGCTTCCTGCCAGTAGATCCTGTTTTCCGGTCTGTAGACCTTCATCTGGAAAGATCTGGCTGAAAGACTTCTCATTTCTTTTACTGTTTTTACTTCTCCCAGTGCATAAAGCTGTGTCAAAAGATTGCCTGCCAGTGTGGCGTATTCCATTCCGGCATAAATCTCACTGTCAAGAGCATTACTGATCAGCTGCATCAGAAGCTCATTTCTTACTGCACCGTTTATGACATTGATCCGATCAAATGTAATCTCCAGCTCTTTAAGAGCTTCTGCATAATGACGGATCTTTAATACAATGCTTTCGTATATGCTGCGGACAAATTCACCATCTTCTGTCAGCTGTCTCTGCCCTGTTTCAGCAAAATACTGATTCATCTTTTTACAGAAATCTCCACCGGCATCATTAAAAGTAAGTGCTTCCACATCAAACCATGGTACCGGATTCCTGGCTTCAAGAGCCATATTGATAAGATCTGTAAAAGAATACGTGACTCCCTGTTCCCTGCGGGTTCTGATAAATTCATTCAAATGCCAGCAGGCTGAAAAATCTCTGTAAATGATCTTCTTTCTGTCAATACCGCCGGTATTCTTGAATCCTTTCAGATATCCTTCCCGGGTGAGCAGACATTTTGCCTGTTCCACACCCATGCTTACATTAGTTCCTATACTGATATAAAGTTTATTTTCACCAAAATCCGGGATGGCAGCTACTGCTGCGGCACTGTCGTGACCTACTGTGGCCACCAGTCTGGTGTTTTTCATTCCTGTTTGAGTCTGAATTTCCGGTCTCAGAGTTCCTTTGAATGTTCCTGGCTCCACGATTTCCGTATAAAGTTTCTCCGGAATGCCAAATCTTCTGGCAACTTCCAGACTCCAGTCTTCCTGACGGTTTTCCATCAAACAGGAAGTTCCTGCAATGGTCATTTCCGTTGTCTTTGTTCCTGTAAGAAAATATCCCAGAAGATCCGGCAGAAGCAGCATACTATCTGCATTGTCCAGAACAGCACTTCCTCTAATGTTGGACGTTTTGCCAACGTAATCATTGTACGTTCCTGGTAACCTCGAGGATCAAGTAATTGGCTTAATTTTGTTGACATATGTACCCTCCTTGAATATAGTTTTATATGATAGATGTAACACTTGAATTTCCAAAATCAACTTTTTATTTTCCTACAACATCTTTATAATTTTCTGGCGTCGCCATATTACCAGAAATTTCAACAGCTGCGTATTTCTGTCCTTCTTCCAAAAACTCCGGATAAATTTCTTCTGCGGTTTTACCATTACGAGTAATTTCCAACATGCCAGCCACCATCTGTTCTGCAAAATCCATAGCATCGTAATAACATGTTGCTTTCCATTCCGGGGCAGCTCCATTCGCCCATTCCTGAATGGCTAACTCACCACCTGCGCTCACTAGAATAGTTTTATCCTGCATACCACCTGCTTCGATTGCTCGCGCGGCACCCATAGCGTAAGAGTCAACTGATCCCATAACGATCCAGGAAGCAATTTCCGGATGTGCGGAGAGAATGGCGGAAACCTGATTGTAAGAAGCTTCTGTATTGTCACTACTGCTGGCTTCAGCTGCACAATCTGCCATAAATACATTTTCCTTCGGTACGCCAAGTTCTTCAATTCCACTCATAAAACCATCTATACGAGTAAGATCTGACTGGTATTTACTGTTTGTATTTTGAATGATTCCGATTTTTGATACATCTGAGAGATCTACCCCTGTTGTATCCTTGTTTTCTACAATCCATATTTCAGCCTTTGCACCTACATCGATGCCTTTTGTTGGTTCGTCCAAGATTAATACTTTCAAATTTGCGAGCATCCATCTTCCCAGAATTACTTTTTGCTGATTTCCTCCAGATAACTCTCTTACAATTTTTTTGTCGCTATGTGTTTTTATTCGGTATTGTTCAATTGCTTTAGCAGACAGTTTTTTCTCTTTTCCCGAATCAATAACACCTCCACCAGAAATTGTTCGAAGGATAGGCATCGTGAGATTGTCCCTAATCGATCTTCCTAATACTAATCCCTGTTCTTTCCTATCTTCTGGACAAAATCCAATGCCTGCTTTAATGGCATCTTTCGGGCCTTTAATTTTAACTGTTTTTCCTTCTATCAGAATTTCTCCGCCTTTTTTCTTGTCTGCCCCAAAAATCAATTGCATAGTCTCTGAACGTCCGGCACCAACCAGTCCGGAAAAGCCAAGCACTTCTCCAGCATGAAGCTTAAAACTTACATTATGAACCATGCTGCCTTCCAGATTTCTGACTTCCAAAACGACATCTCCAAATTTATCATTTCTATCCAACATGGAATATGTATCACCAATGTTACGCCCAACCATCTTTGATACCAATTGATTTTCAGTCGCCTCTTTAGTTGCAATTTTGTCTACAAAGCATCCATCCTTCAGAATAACAATACTGTCTGTTATTCTAAACAACTCACCAAGGCGATGAGAAACGTACAAGATAACTTTTCCTTCTTCCTTTAACTTTTTTATCAGATCAAAAAGTATATTGATTTCTGCATCTGACAAAGGCGCCGTCGGCTCATCAAATGCTATAATTTTACTTTCCCGACGATAAGCTTTCATAATTTCCACCATTTGCTGGTGTGCCACCGATAAATTTTTCACTTTTGTACCAGCTTTAAACGGAAGATGAAAGACATCAATTAATCTCTGCGCCTCTTCATTTGATCTCTTAAAATCAATCACACCAAAGCTATTATGATACATATCTTCCATGAAGATATTCTCAGCAACAGTCAATTCTCCAACCAATTGTCGTTCTTGGTAGATAATGTTAACGCCTGCTTTAATCGCTTCAATTGGTGTTTTAAACTCCATCTTTTCGCCATTAATATAATACTCACCTGAATCTGCAGTCTGTGCGCCACTTAATATTTTTAAAAGTGTACTTTTTCCTGCCCCATTCTCACCCAAAAGTGCACACACTTCTCCTCCATCTGCACGAAAGCTAATATTATCAAGAGCCTGGACACCAACAAAGGCCTTACTTATATTTTTTACTTCCAAACAATTTCCCATAGCCCCTCCGTCTTCGTATCCTATACATAGCCGCACCTTTTTCAAACAAGCATATTATTCAGCCAGATTTCTTTTTGCCTCCGCACGAGCTTTCTGAACTTTCGAATATTCGTTTGTCCTCTGAATTAAAAAACGGAAATCTTTTGCACGAGTAACTCTTGGATAATTACATCTATTATTAGGAGTTGTATCTTTTCCATTAAAAATTGGATGTCTTAACATTAATTCCAAAACATCTTCATCGTTGTATCCCCATTCCTCAAATGTCATATTCTTTGCAATATTCAGGTCAACATTCAAATCGATCACCCAATCAATCAGCATTTTCACTTCAAATTCTGTATCTGTAAGATGATTTCCAGTCAAAGCATTATACGCCTTTCTATATTTCTCCTTACAGCCTTCTCCATTCCATTCGATTACTGCTGGAAGTACCATGCCACAGGCATCTCCATGCGGCATATGGAAAGGAGCTTCTGACATCGGATGTGTAATAACATGATCCTGTCCAATACTTGCAATTCCAAGTGAAAATCCAGAATACATACATCCAAGGCTCATCATATTTGCCCATTTATCCTCAGCAGGATTTGCGCAGAACGGACGTATTGCTTCTCCTATCAATTCCAGAGATCTTAAAGAAAAAGTTTCTGTAAAATCATTGGCACTCATACTGGTATAGGACTCAAGTCCATGCGTAAGTGCATCCACAGATGTAGCAGCTGCAACACTTCTTGGTAATCCTGCAAGTAAATCAGGATCCATTATAGAATACGGTGGAAGTATACAATCATGAGAAGGTACTATTTTTTCACCCTCATAGTTGCAGATAACCGCATTCCGACAAACATCAGATCCTGTCCCTGCTGTTGTAGGAATTGCAATAATTGGAAAAGTCTTATGAGCAAAGGGTTTATGTGGATCAATTCCAAAAAGGAAAGATGGATCAACACATGATTTTCCTGAATCACCTGCAATAGCTACACCCTTTGCAGTATCCATTGTGGAACCACCGCCCACTGCAATCATTACATCTGCACCAAAATCACGATATGCCGGATTTGCCTTTTCATCAATAGTCTTTGCTTCCGGATTGGGAACTAAGTCTGTAAAAACAAAATATTCAATACCTTCTGTTTTTTTTAGAATTTTCTCAACAGGATCAATAACTCCAATCCTATAAAGATCCGGATCAGCAATCAACATAACTCTGTTCCAACCTTCTGTCCTGAGAATTTCAGGAATAACATTTATACTACCCGATCCCTGATAAAGACTTTGTTTTACACCAAACTGTAAATATTTCTTTTCTCTTGCCACAGTTTTTCCTCCTTATAAATTTGCATATTTTTCGTCTTTTCATCTGTTATTTCAAAACTTTCATCGTCCTCTTAAGTGATTTCACCTTATCATCCTCATATTTTTTTGTCAATATTTCTATATGCTTTGTCATTTTTGTTAAATTGACATTGTAATTGACATATTTTTTGACTATTCTGTCACATTACTGTCATATTTTAAAAATGACAAAAATGTAAATAATATTGACTTTTTCATCAAAAGATAAAAGACTAAAAACATCAAATATTTTAAAGAGGAGGTACATGACATGAAAGACTACACAAAAAAACGACGTTATATTCTTGTAACTTGCTGTCTCGCAAACTTATGCCTTGGATCTGTTTACGCCTGGAGCGTATTCGCTTCACCTATGGCTGAATATCTAAGTCAAATTAATGGTATAAACATTACAACCGGAGATCTTGCTATTGTATATACCATAGCTAATTCTGTAGGACCCATCACAATGATATCAGGTGGATGGTTTAACGACAGGTTCGGTCCTAAGATTGTTCTTTTGGTCGGAGGCGTTATGTTTGGTTTAGGTATGTTTTTGTCTGGCTTTGCCACAAGCATAGGATATATCAATACATTATTATTTTGAAAAGATATTGACAACATTTGTCATTATAGCAAAATTGACAGATAAATGACAGAGCTATTTTGCATTGCCTACATTGTTATTTCAATACTATTCGTTCAGATGAACGAATAGTATTGTCATTTATTTGCAAAAATTAGTTCAAGTATTCTGTTTATTTTAATTTTAAATACGATAAAATAGAATTATCACACGGATAATCCAAAATCATTCAACCCATTTGTAACTGTTCAATACCCTCACAGTTATACCCATTTTATTTATATATAAAATTTCAGGAGGTAGAAGAATATGAAAATGACCGAACGAGAATGTGCTTTATTAGCTTTTGATCATCAGGAAACACCTTGGGTTCCATCACCTTCAACAAGTATGGATATCTGTATCCCAACTGTAATTGAAGAGGGTGCCCGTGGCTACGGTATCACAACTGACTGGTTTGGGGTAAAATATCTCTATAGAGAAGATCAACCTGGTCCAATGCCTCTGGAATCTGAAGTCAAAATTGATGATATTGAAAACTGGAAAGAAATTGTTACTATGCCTAACATAGATGATTATGACTGGGAAGGTCATGCAGCCAGAGACACAGCTAACTGGGATAGAAAAAACAAAGTATCAAAATGCATATTGATAAATGGTTGCTTTGAAAGTCTTCATATGTTCTGCGGATTTGTTGATGCACTCTGCAATATTCAGGAATATGAAGATGAATGTAAAGACTTTATGGAATGGATTGCAAACTACAAAGTTGCAATTATAGAACGCGTTAAAAAGTACTATAATCCAGATATCATTCAATTTCATGACGATTATGGAAATACCAATAATATGTTTATGCCTTTATCAAAATGGAATACTATTGTCCGTCCCAATCTGCAGAAAGTTGTTGATGCAGTAAAAGGGAATGATATGCGATTTCTCCTTCACTCTGATGGAAAAATTCGCGAAATGATTCCTACATTTATTGAAATGGGAATAGAAGCATTAAATCCAGTACAAACAGAAAATAATCCTTATGAAGTCAAACAACTTTTTGGTGACCGTCTTACCATTAACGGTGGGTTTGATAATGTTGCTGTACTAGACAATCCTGATGCTACGGAACAAGATATCCGTGATTCTATTAACAAAACTTTATATGAAATGTATCCTGGCGGAGGATGGGTTGCTCACTGCAGTTTCCTAAATCAATTTTCCGATCGTAACGCAATATGGCTGGATTGCTTAGATAATTTTAATCAGCCTCTTATGGAAAAGGCTGGTGTTCCTTTTATACGACACGGAAATATGGATGTCCTGCAATCCGTGTATAATCTTGCTGAAAACGCAAAGAAGTAGTTATCTCTTTATCAATACAAAAGAGACCAAATTCCAATCACTTGAAATTTGGTCTCTTTTCTTCTTTTATCCACAGAATGTCTCCACACGAGACATCCTTCTCCACACCACAACCTGGTTATCCACACAACAACCAGCGGCTTTCCCCACTCCAAAGTCTGGAGATCCTAAAAAGCCCAGGGGGAGTGCACGAGGGGGCCGGGCATAGGCCCCCTCTGCAAAATCTCTTATTTGATATATACTTTATCCAAATGCCAAATATCATCTACATATTCCTGGATAGTTCTGTCAGAAGTGAACTTACCGGCACATGCAGTATTCATCATAGCCATACGTGCCCAGCCTTTTTCGTCCTTGTATGCTTCTTCCACTTTCTTCTGTGCAGCTGCATAGGAACGGAAATCACCAAGGATGAAGTACTGGTCTGCTCTTTCTCCACCATTCTGGTTCAGGAGAGAGTTGTAAAGATCACGGAACAGTTCTGTATCGCTGGAGAATGTTCCGTTTACCAGTTCTGTCAGTACCTGACGGATCTCATCATCTGTATTGTAGATGATTCTTGGATCATATCCACCATTGTTTTCGTAGTTGATAACTTCGTCTGCGCTGAGACCAAAGATAAAGGCATTCTCCTGTCCTACTTCTTCTACGATCTCTACGTTTGCACCGTCCATGGTTCCCAGAGTAGGTGCACCGTTCAGCATGAACTTCATGTTACCAGTACCAGAAGCCTCTTTACTTGCAGTAGAAATCTGTTCAGAAACATCTGCTGCTGCAAAGATCATCTCTGCATTAGATACACGATAGTTCTCAATGAATACAACTTTCAACTTACCTTCGATAGACGCATCATTGTTTACAACATCAGCCACAGAGTTGATAAGTTTGATGATCTTCTTGGCACGAGCATAACCGGCAGATGCTTTTGCGCCGAAAATAAATGTTCTTGGATAGAAGTCCATTTCCGGATGTTTCTTGATCTGATCATACAGATAGATCACATGAAGGATGTTCAGAAGCTGACGTTTGTACTCATGAAGTCTCTTAACCTGAACATCAAAGATGGAACGAGGATTTACTTCTACTCCATTATGTTCCAGAATATATTTTGCCAGACGTACTTTGTTCTGATATTTGATGTTCATAAATTCCTGCTGAGCTTTTTCATCATCAACATAAACTTTCAATTTACTGATCTGAGACAGATCTGTGATCCATTCCGGTCCGATATGGTCAGTTACCCAGTCTGCAAGAAGCTGATTTCCATGAAGAAGGAAACGTCTCTGGGTAATACCGTTTGTTTTGTTGTTGAATTTCTCAGGCATCATTTCATAGAAATCTTTCAGTTCCTGTTTCTTCAGGATCTCCGTATGAAGTCTTGCAACACCGTTTACAGAATAGCCTGCAACGATTGCAAGGTGAGCCATCTTAACCTGTCCATCATAGAGAATAGCCATGTTTTTGATCTTGTCGTAATTTCCAGGATATTTCGCCTGAATATCAAGAATAAAACGACGGTTGATCTCTTCGATAATCTGGTATACACGAGGAAGCAGTCTGGAGAACAGCTCTACCGGCCATTTTTCAAGCGCCTCTGCCATAATTGTATGGTTGGTATAAGCAACACATTTGGTTGTTACAGACCATGCATCATCCCAGCCAAGTCCCTCTTCATCCATAAGGATACGCATAAGTTCTGCTACAGCTACTGTCGGATGAGTATCATTCATCTGGAAAGTAACTTTTTCATGAAGTTTCATGATATCTTTATGGGCTTTTTTGTATTTTGCAACAGCAGCCTGAAGACTTGCAGATACAAAGAAGTACTGCTGTTTCAGACGCAGTTCTTTACCTGCCATATGGTTATCATTAGGATAAAGTACCTCTACGATATTGCGGGCAAGGTTTTCCTGCTCAACTGCTTTCTTGTAATCACCTTTGTCAAAGGAATCCAGCTCAAAGTCCACAATCGGTTCTGCATCCCAGATTCTTAAAGTGTTAACGATTTTATTGTTATAACCAACGATAGGCATATCAAAAGGAACTGCTTTTACAGCCTGATATCCCTTGTGTACGAATTTGTTGGAACCTGTTGCAGGATCATATTCTACATCAACGTATCCGCCAAAATGTACTTCTTTTGCATATTCCGGACGACGAAGTTCGAATGGATATCCATTTTTCAGCCAGTTATCCGGTACTTCTACCTGATATCCGTCTTTGATCTGCTGTTTGAACATACCATAACGATAACGGATACCACATCCATATGCACTGTAATTCAGAGTTGCAAGGGAATCCAGGAAGCATGCTGCCAGACGTCCCAGTCCACCGTTTCCAAGAGCCGGATCCGGTTCCTGATCCTCGATCACATTAAGATCCAGTCCAAGTTCATCCAGTGCTTCTTTTACTTCTTTGTATGCAGTAAGGTTGATCAGGTTATTTCCAAGGGCACGGCCCATAAGGAATTCCATTGACATATAATAAACAGTCTTTGGATCCTGTTCTTTATATGCATTCTGTGTTTCCAGCCAGTTATCAATGATAACATCTTTTACGGTGTAGCATACAGCCTGAAAGATCTGCTCCTGAGTAGCTTCTTCCAGTTTTTTGCGATAAAGAAATTTGACATTTTCTTTTACACTTTCTTTGAAAGCTTCTTTTTTAAACTGCTTATCGATCATCGCATTTCCTCCTTGTTGTGCAGCAATGCTGCACCTTTTTATTACCCCCAATTTAGCGAATCATGCCCGGTTATATGCCGGGCATGACCTCATTACATTTTTGCAACACCAAGAACAACTGGTTCTTTGTTAATGTTCCATTCTTTTACATATCCTTCTGTTTCTCCCAGAGTAACATCCTCTGCAAGTACTTCGGACATGATCTCCTCTTTGTGATTCTTCATGAGTTCAAGAATGCGTTCATTATCTTTTGCATAGATGTGAATCTTATCCATAACCTCAAATCCCGCTTCTTTTCTCATTGTCTGAATCTTGCTGACAATCTCACGTACAAAACCTTCTTCGATCAGTTCTGGTGTCAGATTGGTGTCAAGGACTACAGAAACATCTCCATCTGTTTCTGTTACATAACCTTCTGTCTGTGCAGTCTCGATAAGCAGGTCTTCTTCAGTCAGTTCTGCCTTGTTTCCATCAATATCCAGTGTCAGGACACCTTTGGATCTCAGTTCGTTCATAGCTTCTGTTCCATTGATCTCTGACAGTGCCTTACGGATACCATTCAAAAGTTTGCCGTATTTCGGTCCAACAGTACGAAGCTGTGGTTTGAAGCTGTAAGAAATAAAGGATTCTACATCTTTTGCAAATTCAACTTCTTTTACATTCAGTTCATCTGCAATGATATCTGTATAGAACTGTCCCATTTCTTTTTCAGCTTTTACATACATGGTTCCGATCGGCTGACGGTTCTTGATATTGGCTGTATTTCTTGCAGCACGACCAAGAACAACGATCTTCAGCAGCTCTTCCATGTCTTCTTCCAGCTCTTTGTTGATCCATGCTTCCTGTACTTTCGGGAAATCACAGAGATGGATACTTTCGATAGCATCTTTGTCAACACTTCTTACAAGGTTCTGGTAAATTTCTTCTGTCATGAATGGGATCATAGGAGCTGCTGCCTTGGAGATAGTTACCAGTGCAGTGTACAGAGTCATATAAGCATTGATCTTATCCTGCTCCATTCCTTTTGCCCAGAAACGTTCACGGCTTCTTCTTACATACCAGTTACTCATCTCATCAACAAAATCCTGCAATGCTCTTGCACTTTCCGGAATCTTGTAGTTAGCCAGACAGTCATCTACTGTTTTTACTACGGAATTCAGCTTGCTTAAGAGCCATTTGTCCATAACCGGAAGATTGTCATAATCTAAAGTATATTTAGTTGGGTCAAAATTGTCAATATTTGCATACAATACAAAGAATGCATAGGTATTCCACAGAGTACCCATGAATTTACGCTGACCTTCCTGAACAGCCTTGCCATGGAAACGGTTTGGCAGCCATGGAGCACTGTTGATATAGAAATACCAGCGGATAGCATCTGCGCCGTATTTTTCAAGAGCATCGAAAGGATCTACTGCATTTCCTTTGGACTTACTCATTTTCTGTCCGTTTTCGTCCTGTACATGGCCAAGAACGATAACGTTCTTATATGGAGCCTGATTAAACAGGATTGTGGACTCAGCCAGCAGAGAATAGAACCATCCTCTTGTCTGGTCTACAGCCTCGGAGATAAAGTCTGCCGGGAACTGTTTTTCAAAAAGTTCTTTATTTTCAAATGGATAATGATGCTGTGCAAAAGGCATTGCTCCGGAGTCAAACCAGCAGTCAATAACTTCTGGTACACGATGCATGGTTCCACCACATTCCGGGCATTTCAGAGTGATCTCGTCAATGTATGGACGATGAAGTTCTACTGTTTTGGCTTTTTCGTCACCACTCATTTCAAAAAGTTCCTGGCGGCTTCCGATAGAATGCATATGACCGCATTCGCACTGCCAGATGTTCAGTGGTGTTCCCCAATAACGGTTTCTGGAAATACCCCAGTCCTGAACGTTTTCCAGCCAGTCGCCAAAACGTCCTTTACCGATGCTTTCCGGAATCCAGTTGATGGTATTGTTGTTACGGATCAGGTCATCTTTGACTGCTGTCATTTTGATGAACCAGGATTCGCGGGCATAGTAGATCAGTGGTGTATCGCATCTCCAGCAGTGTGGATAATCATGCTCAAATTTCGGAGCATCAAAAAGTTTGCCTTCTTTATCCAGATCCTGAAGTACCATCGGGTCAGCTTTCTTTACAAAGATTCCTGCATATGGAGTCTCTGCTGTCAGATCACCTTTACCGTCTACGAACTGTACAAATGGAAGATCATAGTTACGTCCGATACGGCTGTCATCTTCACCAAATGCAGGTGCGATATGAACGATACCTGTACCATCACTCATAGTTACATAGCTGTCTGCTGTAACAAAATGTGCTTTCTTTTTCTGTTTTGCAGCTGCTTCTCCTGCACATGCAAACAGAGGCTCATATTCTTTGTATTCCAGATCTTTACCAACATATTTTTCAAGTACTTCGTATGCTGGTGTGTCCTCGGAACCAAGTTTGCCCAGAACTTTATCCAGAAGTGCTTCTGCCATATAATAAGTATATCCGTCTGCTGCTTTTACTTTGCAGTAAACTTCATCCGGGTTTACGCAGAGTGCAACGTTGGAAGGCAGAGTCCATGGTGTAGTTGTCCATGCCAGGAAATATGCATCTTCTCCAACAACTTTGAAACGAACGATAGCGGAACGTTCTTTAACCGTTTTGTATCCCTGAGAAACTTCCTGTGCAGAAAGAGGAGTTCCACAACGTGGGCAGTAAGGAACGATCTTGAATCCTTTGTAAAGGAGTTTCTTGTTCCAGATTTCTTTCAGTGCCCACCATTCAGATTCAATATAATCATCATGATAAGTTACATATGGGTTATCCATATCTGCCCAGAAACCAACAGTAGAGGAAAAATCTTCCCACATTCCTTTGTATTTCCATACGCTTTCTTTACACTGCTGGATAAATGGCTCCATGCCGTATTCCTCGATCTGTTCTTTGCCGTCGAGGCCGAGTTTCTTTTCTACTTCCAGTTCTACAGGAAGTCCATGAGTATCCCATCCTGCTTTACGGGGTACCATATAACCTTTCATTGTACGGTATCTTGGGATCATATCTTTGATAACACGAGTCAGTACGTGTCCGATATGTGGTTTGCCGTTGGCTGTCGGCGGTCCATCATAAAACATATAGGTAGGATCGTCTTTGCGGTCTTCCATGCTTTTTTCAAAGATTTTGTTTTCTTTCCAGAATTTTTCTACCTGTTTTTCACGATCTACAAAATTAAGATTCGTATCTACCTTCTGGTACACAATAAATTCCTCCTTAAAAAATTATAGGGGTAGGTATAATGTTTTCATTATACAAAAAAAACTTCCATCCTGTAAAAGGACGAAAGTAATCTACTGGTTCGCACCACCTAATACACTGTACAGGCCACTATGCCGATACATGTTCCCTTTAACGGCGGAATCACCGTCTTTCCTTACTTTTCTGTTGTAAATCTCAGGTCTCTGTCATTCAGGAAAGCGACTCCGGAGTGATCTTCCATCGAAATTACTGACGCCGGGCTCCCACCTTACCCCGACTCTCTGGGGCGTTCCTTCCGATTTACTGTCTCCATCTAAGTCTTTGCTTGATTTTTGTTGTGTTTTGCATCTATATGTGCTGTCTTATTATAAGATGTTGATTTTACAGATGTCAAGGGGTTTTTCCTACTTTTAACATTATTCAGGACCCCGGATGAGTCGTTATTCTAGGATTCCGAACAGAGAAAAGAAAATCGAATATTAGTTATGCTGAAATGATTCATAAAACAGATTGACGGATACGCTGGCGATTCCTGCTTCGATTCAGGCATTTATTAGCTGCCAGTCGGGCAAACTCACACCTTCGGTGTTCAAACAGTGCCCTTTGTGGCAGCAATTAGCCTGCATCTCATCGACGGAATCTTGGCAGCATCCGTACAATGCTGTTGTTATGATCTTTCAGTTGAAAACATATGTATGAAATTTCTTTTCCAGTTGGAAGGTTGGTTATATAACTCCCATCCACCCCGCATTGGATCACCGGCTGCCGCCGGCAGTGCAACCTTTAGGGGATTGCACTGCAGAGCACAGCAATCCCCTAAGTTTATCCCCCTTGTAACATACTTATTATTACAGTATAATTGTAAAAAGTGTTACACTCTATGCCCCACCACAGATGAAAAGCTATATGCTGTTTGTATTTGCAGCTAATGGCAGATCAGAAGAACTCAACCGATACCTGTGAGCAAAACAACTGAGATCATCTGGTTACGGTTTGCTTGAGGGATTTCGTCGAACCCGCAAACCCTACACCAGATATCTCACGTTGCTTTTGTATCACAGATATTTTCTATTTCTTCTATATCTGCCTTTCTGCAAATTTAAATCACATATAATTTTTATCCCCATCTAAGAAAGGTTTTATATATGAAGAAATTTAAGCAATTGCTGGGGATGATTCTCTGTTCCACTCTGATAGCAGGATCATCCATTCCGGTATACGCCACAGATGAATACGGTATGCCCTATGTGACTGCCACCCCCATTCCGGAACAGCACACAGAATACTACATGCAGCCAGCAGACACCGATTCCATCGAAGGATGGCCTCAGGGGCCACAGATTGAAGCAGAAGCCGCAGTACTGATGGATATGGTAAGTGGCACCATCCTTTATTCCAAAAACGCCGATAAAGTAGAATACCCGGCAAGTATCACCAAGATCATGACCGGGCTTCTTGGCTGTGAAAGTCTGAATCCCAGTGACAAATTCGCCATGTCCGAAACGGCCGCCCATGGCATCACCGATGCACAGAGTTCCAGTATCTATGCGGATACAGGCGAGGAATTTACGATCGAGCAGGCTCTTATGGCTGTGATGCTCCAGTCTGCCAATGAAATGACCCTTGCCATTGCAGAACAAACCTCTGGCTCTGTAAAGAAATTTGTGGAACAGATGAACCTGAAAGCCAGACAGCTGGGATGCACCAACACTCATTTCAATAACCCTAACGGGCTTCCTGACGAACGCCACTATACCACAGCCAATGACATGGCAAAGATTGCCCGGGCTGCATGGAACAACCGTACTTTCCGTAAATTTGTCACCACAGGATATTATGAGATACCGCCTACCAATAAGTTCGCAGAAACTCGTTACCTTCTGAATCATCACAAGATGATGGAGGGACAGGCGTATGCTTATAATGGAGTTCTGGGTGGTAAGACCGGTTACACAGAAGCAGCTGGAAACACCTTGGTCACCTTTGCAAAAAATGACAATACCTATCTGGTATCAGTCGTTCTCAAATCCATAAATGGAGCCTATGCAGATACAGCGGCGCTTCTCAATTATGGTTTTGACAATTTTCAGAGAGTAAAAGCCCATACACCTTCCGCACTGGCACCTACAGCCGGACTTCCCTTTGGCAAAGGACTGAGACTGTGGACTGAAACACCTTATGTTTTTAAACGCGGAAGCGGACGTGCGTCTGTCACACTTCCCACAGGGACGGATACGAAGTCTCTGAACACATCTTCACAGATAATAAAAAATCCGGCAGGACTCCCACTGATCATGACCACTTACAGTTACAATGGTCATCCCGTAGGAACTGCCAGATATTATCAGCAATTACAGCCTTCAGATCTTTTCTGACTGCCGCTTCACCTGTTTCTTCAGGCGGAGGGACTCACGTTTTTCCCTGAGTTCCTCCGCTGCTTTTTCGTCTACATTCTTTAACGTCTTTACCGGATAATACTTTTCATCCTCTGTATGATATATTCTGATCTTTCCATGTACCCAGCCATGTTTCTGACAGAGAGAAAGGCTTTCGTATGCCTTGGAATTATTAAGAAACCATCGAAGCTTTCTTTTGGCAGGAAAATGACAGATGGGACATCTGGTACTGGTGACCTCCCTGTCTTTCATAATCCTGTCCTTGTCATCAAATTCCCGAAAAATATACTGGTCATATTCCGGATAGGACAGAAATATCTCTTCTTTCCGTTTCTTTGGATTCTGATAGACATCCACAGAAGAATATACAAAGACTTTCTCCATGTCCAGTGTCTGCAGCACTTTTGCAGTGTAGATGGCATCTGCCAGTGCCCTGTGAAAATCTTTTCCCTTACGGATTCCAAGTTCATCTATGGCATACTCCAGACTACGTCTCTGAGGCACTTCTCCGTTCTGAATCCCAAATACTTTCTGCACGTCATAATAAGTCACTGGACCAGGCAACATCGACAGAAGCCCATAATACTTCATATTACGCTGCAGTTCCATTACATCCTGATTTCCCCATGTAAAAAAGGCAAAATCCTTTCCGCACCATTCCAGAAACTCCTTTACCACCTCCGGGAAAGGACTTCCATCTGCAAGATCTTTATAATCCACATGGATCACCTCGTGGATACTATCATGGATCCAGTTGTAAACCTGAGGCTTGATCAGTCTCTGAAAAACATCGACCTGCTTTCTTTCTTCATTTAGTTTTACTGCGCCGATCTCTATAATCTCAAAAGGCAGGCGGCTGTTGGAATATTTTTTACCACCAGGGCTCTGATTCCACTCCAGATCAAATATGATATAATTCATGTGTAGTTTCCTTCACTCCTGTATTTCCCGACTCACCGGTATCCCTGCTACTGTTCAGGGGCTCCGGCGATTACCTGGAACTTAGTATAACAGACATAGGAGCACCTTTCAACCAGAGGAATCTTCCAGATACAGTTACGACACCTGATTTGTTTCCATTTTTCGGTTTACATAACAAAAAGACCGATGCAATTCACACATCGGTCTTTTTATGCTTATATTATATTACTAGTTTACCACATATAACTGTAATATCTTTCATATCCTGTTCCGTCTTTCAGGCTGTTTTCCCATTCCTGAAGAAGGCTGTCATCGTTATCACCGTCGTCCTGAGATTCCTCATCGGATGAATCCTGGGAATCCTGAGAGTCTTTGGAATCTTTGGAGTCTTTTTTACTTGTATCTTCACCCAGAGTTACGGTAACTGTTTTTTCTTTGTATCCGTCACCATCAATTGTCTCGATTGTAACATCAACCTCTTCATCTGGTGCATAGTACTGAAGCAGATCTACCAGACTTTCAATGCTGCGTACTCTCTTACCATCAAATTCTGTGATGATAGATTTTTCTTTGATTCCAGCTTTGTCTGCTGCACTGTCTTTGGTAACTTTTGCAACAAGAACACCTTCCGGAACGCCATAGTTCTGAGAAGCATCCTCACTTACTGTCATACCTGTAATTCCCAGGACACCATGATTATCTACTTTGTCTCTTGGTGTTTCATTCATCAGGTTCTCCAGAACATCGGATACATCAGAGATCGCAATGGCATAACCCATACCTTCTACTTCTGTGGAAGCAAGTTTGGCAGAATTGATACCTACTACTTCACCTTTCATATTCAGAAGAGCACCACCACTGTTACCAGGGTTGATCGCTGCATCTGTCTGGATCAGGTTGGTTCCGTCAGAATCTTCATCTGCCTGTCCGTTCTCGTCAAGTTTACGGTTCTTGGCACTTACAATACCGGTTGTTACAGACTGTCCATAACCAAGGGCATTACCGATAGCAATCACCTGCTCACCAACTTTCAGATCATCAGAACTTCCGATGGTAGCTACTTCAATCTCATCCAGAGTATCATCCGAAATATCGGAAAGTGCTACAGACACAACTGCAAGGTCTTTGTCTTCATCATAGCCGTTTACAGTAGCTTCGTATGTCTCTCCGTCAATGCTGGTAACAGATACGGTATCTGCACCTTCTACTACATGATAGTTGGTAGCGATCAGAAGATTGTCATCATTTTTTCCTACGATAATACCAGAACCGCTTCCCTCAACTTCCTGCTGGGTTGTGTATCCCTGGCTTCCGCCAAATCCGTAATATCCAAGATAGTTCTGAACATCCTGAACAGATTTGGTTGTAATGGAAACAACGGATTTCATTCCTTCTGCTGCAATATCAGAAACATCCAGGCTTCCTTTTACTGCTGTGTCATCTGAACTGTCCTCAGAATCTTCATCGGAAGAATCTTTATCTTTACTCTTCTTGCTGGATTTGGTCTGAAGAAGTGTCTTATTATCTTTGCTGGATGCAGCTTCTACTGTACTGCTATTCCATCCTGTAATCGTATTGATCCCTTCAAAAGATCCTGCTGCAAGTCCTCCTGCAAGTACTGCACAAAGAGCAATGCCTGCTGCTTTTTTCACTTTTTTTCTCATCTTTTCTTTTGGATCGTTCTCATTATTATTATTCTCTGGCATTAATACGTTATTCATATCACTCATTAAAATCCCCTCCTTGGAATTCTCTGTTCTCTTTATCTTCGATGGTTAGAAGTATAGGGGATATTTGTGTTTACTTTGTGGGAAAAATGTGACGAATCTGTTAAATGCTTCCTGCGTCAAAACATCAATGCAAATACATCCTGCTATCTCTATCTCCTGATGATCGGTGCTCCACAGTGAATACAATAATTGTCTTCATCTTCAACATCTCCACCACATTTCGGACAGATATGTGCTCTCGTTGTAAAAACACTGCTGCTGCCAGTGGATGAAGAATCTGCTGACTTACTGGTATAAGTTGAAGTACTTTTTGCAGATGCAGAACTGGTTGTGGTTCCTGTAGCTTCTGCTTTTTTGTTTCCTCTGAGAAGCAGGATCACACCAATGATCGCCGGCAGGAAATACCCTATATACATCCCTGCTGCTGATTCTGCTGGCTGATACTGAGCTCTTACCCAGATAGGATTTCCCTGTGAAATACTGAAAATAAGCACGATGATCTGTATGCAGATCAGAACAATTCCTACTTTCTGACCCATTCCCATCTTTTTATCGGTTCCGGCAGCAGCCTTTGCTTCTGCTTTGGCGAGTTTTGCTTCTGTTTTTGCCTTCATTTTTTCCTGATATTTCACTTCTTTACTGGCTGCAACCTCACTAGCCACAAACATGACCACTGCACCCACAACAATCAAAGCAATACCGCCAAGTACATCCCCTGCCACACTTCCGGTACCTTCCGATGCTGATACAAAGCCCAGTGCACAGCCTAACAGATAAAATCCCATAATAACAAATGCAGCTCCAAATGAACTTATAATTGAAGCCAGTTTTGAATGTTTATATCTGATAAGAATCATTTTTCTTTTCCCCCTTTATTACAGATCTCCTGCATCAGAAAACCAGTTATCTTTCTCTCCATTGGAGCTTGTACCTGAACTTCCGGGTTTCGGCATAGAACTGATCAGTGTCGGTTTCTTTTCAGGTTCTGCTGTCTTCTCCGGTGCCGGTTTTGGTTCTGGTTTTGGCTCCGGTGTCCAGATGGTTGATTTTGGTTTTGATTTTGGTTCTTTTTCTGGTGCAGAAGTTTTCGGTGCTGCAATAGGCGTACCACATTTACCACAGAATTTTGCTCCTGCTTTTATCCGAAGTTCTGCTCCACATTTTCTGCAAAACATCTCTTATTCCTCCTGTCTCTTTGCTGAACTTCTGTTATAGTCACTGTTCATGACCTTAACGGAAACCTGTCAGATACTGTTACAAATAGCATCTACAATTTCTTTATAGGTAAATTCTTCCAGACCTTTACCTGCTGTGGACGGATAATGGATTACATTATTCCATGTAGAAGAAATCTGTTCCCAGTAAGGGACCTTCGGTGCAAAAAGGACCAGTCTCTTTGCTGCATTTTTGATATAAGGTTCCATCTGGCAGTCTCCCCACCAGCGGGTAAGCTCGTTAAAATCTGCCGGCATTCCTTTTGGATATTTGGGTTCATTTTTTGCATAACCAATAGGATGTGTGGATGCGTCTGTCCATACAACAATAATATTTCTCTTTTTCGTTCCTTCTTTGGTCCAGTCGGAACGAATGGCATAAGCTAGCGCTTCCAGACCATCTTCCGGCTCATCTCCGCCTCCTGCTGCATAAATACTGTTGATACAGGATTCAAACTGTGCAGCTTCCTGAGGCAGCTGGAAAAATTTGGTCATCAGCATAGGTTCTTCATCTGCCACGTAGTCTCTGAATATAATTACCTTTACTCTCATGCTGTTGATGGTTTTCTGTTTTTTCTCCATGACAGCAACCACATCTTTGTAAAAAGACAATGCATTCTGCTTTACCGTATTGATCACAGGTCCCATACTTCCTGTTGCATCAATGCAGAAACACATGTCTACATTGTAAGTCATCTTTAATGCCATTTTGTTATCCTCCTACTGTTTATTTAAAGATCTCCTGCAGATGAGAAGAAATTTCCCATAGTACTGGTAGCTTTGTGAACAGTTCCCTTCCACATTCGTTCCGCCTCATCCAGCGTGATCCTTTTTTTCACATTTTTTTCTGTCATGGCTATGATCATGTTTCGCCAGAGTTCCGGAATAGCTCTGTTGTAAGTCAGACCACCTCCGTCCAGCACTGCTTCAAAAGCATAGTCATATTTTTCATGATCAAATTCCGGCAGTTCCCCTGTAAAAATCTGATGAAACACAATTCCCAGGGCAAACACATCAATTGCCCTTGTGAGTCTGCCTTCCTCTTCTTCCATCATAACAAAGGTTTCCGGTGCCATATAGACCGGATCACCCATGATCTCTTCTTCCGGTGAAGGTGGCTGTGCCTCCCAGAAACTGTTGTCAAAATCGATTACTTTCCCTGTGATTTTTCCTGATGGAAGTTTCCGGAAAAGCACATTATCCAGTTTCACATCAGCATGAACAATTCCTGCATGATGAAGTCCCTCCATACAGTGAAGCAGCGCCTTACAGATTCTTATTTTGTCTGCCTCCGGAAGTTTTTTTACAAGAGTCATGCTGACACCTGTGATTTTTTCCATTACCAGATAATAATGACTGCCATCTCTGAAAAATTCTTCGATCTCTACCAGGTTACCATCGGAACAGTTGTTGATAGCGTTATACATGCACCGACTGCGGTCTTCATAATCTTTACATATTTTTCTTTTGTGATCGATCATTGCCTGATCCAGAAGCTCTGTATGTATCGGATATACCGGATCAATAAATTCTTTGATAAAATAATCTCTTCCGTTTTTGGTGGCAAATCCCCATTTGGAAAAACCACTGTTGTTGGTTTTCAGTTCACCTTTGATCTCATAGCCCTTAATCTGCATTCTGTTTCTCTCCTGCTGTCCACAAACATTCATAAGAATCCCTGTAGGTTTCCCACTGATGGAATAATTCTTCCTCTGAAAGTTCTCCCGGAGACGGATATGTTTCTTTCATATAAGACAGTCTCTCCATAAGTGTTTCTTTCATAGTTTCAAAGTCCTTATAAGAGCCGGTCCATAATGTCAGAGAAAAATCGTCTCCTGATACCTGTGCGATCTGTTCTTCCAGAAGATCTTTCCACTGGGCTACATTCTCTGCTTCTTTCAGGGTTTCCAGAAGAAGTTTTTCAAACTCCATGGGACTTGCAAGATATCCGAAACAGCCATCTGTAGCAGCAAATACCACTGCCGGTTCTGACAGCTGCAGCTGTCTTTTATGGATCTCATAAGGTCTGGATGCACTGGCTACATTGGTCATCGGTGCATCTTCCCGGAGATTCATCATGGCATCTGTCACTGTCACATCATCTACTGTAACCTGATGAAGCCCATTACCATCCAAAATATATCCTCTGGAATCTCCGCACCAGTAGAAGTCCACACTGTTCTCATTCTTATCTGCTGTAAAAAATGTTATGGTACTTGGAAATTCTCTGTTAAGGCTTCCCAGCAGCGCCTGTCCAGAAGCACCTCTCTCCTTACATGTAGTCAGCATTTTGTCTGTAATTACTTTAAGAATTTTTTCCGGACTGTCACCCTGCATATAATCCTGAAACCAGATCTTTGTGGCTGCTGCCAGTGCTCTGGACGCTACTCTGGCTCCTGTAAGTCCTCCGAACACAGGATATACTTTTGCTCCGCTTCCTCCGCATCCGTCAAAGACTCCCATAATGAGTCTGTCCTCATCATGCTCAAAAAGGAAAAAGTCTTCACCTTTTCCTTTTATCTGCTCCTGGCTTAATACCAGATATTTATTTGAATCTTTATTCTCGTTTTTCATATGTCCCTTTATCTTTACATTGTTGTGAAATAATCAAACATGCCTGTAAGTTCATCCGGGTCAAGAGAAGACATACCTACTGTCAGCAGATACTGGTCATCATCTGAAACCAGGTAAATCTCTGTTCCGTAATAAGGAGTTCCGTTTACTAGGCATTTGTACATACCCATGTAATGCTCTTTCCCTGCAAACTCTGCACTATCTACACTTGTTTCAAAGTCTGTGATCTCTACATCTTCGCCCAGAACTTCTTTCAGACTGTCCTCATATGTTTTTGCTGTACTCTCAGCTACTACACTTTCTTTATCCCAATGATCATTTCCTATTCCGGGAGTCTGAAGCTGTACGGCCAAAGAAGAGGTTGTGGTATCTGTATACGCTGTAAAAACCTGAACCGGAGTGCCTAATGCTGCCTGAGTACGGGCATAAGAATAGGCACTGTCCGAATTGGACTGTTCTATTACATCCTGATCATTAAACTGAACCAGTGTCTGTCTTGGTTCCAGAACAAAATTATCCGGAAGCTGTATTTTAAATCCATACTCTGGATTCTCATAACCCTGGGTTACATACTGACCGATAACATCTTCACTGATTTCATCTGTATCTGCATAAACACTGACACCACCAAGCCCTGCCGGACTGAAACTTCCCATGCACATTACTGCCGCCATGCACACTGCTGCTTTTTTTATAAGATTTCTTTTCATACTGTTTTGCCTCTCTTTCACTGTTTTAGCCAGATATAATCTGGCTGTTATTTTGCAGTTATTTATCACTGTTTCCTTCAATACTTATGCCGATGTATTCTACTGAATCATCGGCGCTGAGTATAATACGATTCTGTTTTGTTTCAATTTCATATGTATAATCAAACCCATTTTTATATAAAAATGCAGAACTCAGCTGCATTTTCTTGCCAGTTGCCTCTTGTATCTCTTTTTTCAGATATCGAAGGAGTTCTTTTTTGTTCTCCAGATTGGAAGGATGATACGTAAAATATGCTCTGCACCAAGAATCACCCTCTGCCATATCTATAGGCTGATAATTGGCATTTCCATAGTTTTCATTAAATTTCTGCTTCCAGTTTTCATCTCCAATATAAGAGTTCATGGGCATTGAAGCAAGAGCAGCGATATTCAGTTGATCTGACGGATCTTTAAGATCATAGGAAACAGCATCTGATGCACAGTCTTTATTATTTTCTCTTACCAGATCGACTTCGCTTGAGCAATAATATGCTCCATTCCACAGAAAAAGATCATAAAGATTTCCAGACGCATCCTGCCATATCATAAATTTTCCACTGCTGTTATCAGAGTTTTTGGCTGTTTTTGCTTCCTGACAAACCACTGTAAATCCTGAGATCTCCAGCTTTGCTTTCACACTTTCATAAAGTGCCGGCAGATCTGTACAGTCTTTTTCCAATGCATTATATACCACAGAAAAACTTTTTCCTGACGAATGTCCTATATAGGAAATATTCCAGTCAGCACTTTGCGGATTTGTAATATCATAATTACTATAATGTTCCGTTCCACTGACCGTATAATGATATCCCTTCTGCTTCAGCCAGCTTTCTGAATCCAGTATATTTTCCTGAGGACTGTTCTGCAGAAAATCAAGATCTACTTCCGCTACCATTTCATCACTGCTTGCCGGTCCATCTTCTCTCGTAATGGTGATCTCCTTATCTTTCAACGCAAGTTCATACCAGTTGTTTTTTTCATCATACCAGAGTTGTGTACTACGGTATTCCTTTCCTTTAATTCCCTCACTAAATGTAATATTTTCATCCAGGAACTCCTGATAATCCCAGTTTCTGTCTCTTAAAGCATCTTTCAGTTTCTTATATACTGCATTCAGATTCTGCCCATCCGCCTCATATTTAATCTCTATACCACGATTGCCTTCTGATACAGAAATATTCCAGTCACTTTTCCCTGGATTTATACTGTAATCTGTAAAAAATCCTGTACCTTCTTTGCTGTCTGTGACTTCATATCCCTGGTTCTCTGCCCAGGATTTAAACCCATCCATAGAAGTATAAGGTGCTTCTTCCAGAAGTTTGAAGTCTATATCTTTTACCAGAGTATCTGCTTTATGAACACTGAATCCATACAGACCACCTGCAATCAGCACTGCTGCCACCGGAATCAGCCCCCAGTGTTTTTTCTTTTTGGGTTTCTTTGCTGGTGTGGCAGATCTCGGTTCTGAATATTTTACTTCGGGTTCTGTTTTCTTTACTTCCGGCTCCGGTTTCCTGATTTCAGGTTCTGGTCTGGAGCGTCTGACTTCCGGTTCCGGTGCAGATTGCTTTTTTTCAGATCTGACATCTTTCCTTGTAGGCTGTTGTGAATCGGCAGAAGATTTTTTCTTTTCTGAAGAAACAACTTCATCTCTTTTTCCGTCTCCGCAGATCTGACACACTTCATCCTGCCAGTCATTCAGTCCATCGCAGTAAGGACAGCGCCATTCTGTTTGATTTTGTTTACTCATTTTCCATTGCTACCTTATCTGTCAGTGTAATAGTTTTGGAGGAATCTTCTGCTCCTTCCATAATGATTTTGTCTGCATCCATTTCTGTTATTTTGTATGAAGCGATACCACTTCCATCCCATTTGAAAGAAACATTTCTGTAATCATCCAGATTATCAATAGAAAGTTCGCCTGTCTGTTCCCCATCATTAAGACTTATATTTCCATCTTTGTCAACGGTCAGGCTTCCTACATCTGACTGCCAGGTATATCCATACAGAAGTGCTTTTCCATAAGATGCCTGATCCATGATGGATTTGGCACTGTAAACCACATCTTCTTTTGTTTCCGGATTCATAGGATCAGAATTATCTGTCTGTGAAATGGTGATCTCCATTAATTTATCCTCATCGCCTGAGAAATAATAATCCGTATCCTGCTGTGCTTCCGGTAATTTGCTGGCATCCATGGGAAGAAGCTTTACTTCTACTTTCGGATCCTGTGCACCTCCTATAAAATCTTCGGATGCATTTGTAAGATCCCATACGATCTTATCTCCCTCAATCTTGTAATCACAAAGATAATTGCGTTTGCTGTCAAGAATTCTACCATCTGGCATATACATATAAGAGTCAAGATTTACAGGCCATACTCCATAAAGCTGTGATTTCAGTTCTGCATCTGCATCATCTGTGGATGCTTCTGCTGTCTCTTCCGTTGCTGCCGGCACATAAGCCACAGTTCCTATTACCATTGCACCTGCAATCATAGCTGTCATCATCATTATTAATGTTTTGTTTTTCATAGTCCCCTTCTTTCGGCAGATACTCTGAATCTGCTTGCTATATATTCTTTTTACTTCAACATTGCATGCCATATACGTTGATTATACTCTGTCATTTACTATTATAGCAACTTGTTTCTGCATTTTTGTTCTGCAAACAGTAAAAAAATCATCTTTTTGCAAACTTTTACAAAAAGATGATTTTTTAGATTTTTATATGCTATTTTTATTGCAATCTTATGCTACTCCTTTGGTTTCCAGCCAGTCCAGAAGAACTTTTTTTCCTTCTTTTTTCCGTTTTGCCATATGCTGGAACTGGCAGATTGTCATTACTGTAAACAGAATTGTTATACCAATCAGAACAATCACACAGGTCCGGATACTCTCTCCTCCGCAGATTGTGCTTCGGAAAGCATTGACTGTATAAGTAAAGGGAAGATATGCATGAATCTTTCCTACAAAAGCCGGTGAAATTTCTACCGGATAGGTTCCTGCTGAACCTGCCAGCTGAACCACCATAAAGATCAGCATCAGGAAGCTTCCTACTTTACCAAAAGTAATGTTAAAGAAGTACATGATAGAGGTGAAACATGCACCTGTAAGCGCAGCAAACAATATGGTTTTGGTCATTTCCACCGGTGTAAATCCGTCAATCACATGAAGAAGGATGATCAGAAGAATTCCCTGAAGAACTGCTACCGGATAAAGTACGGTTGCTTTACTTGCCCACCATGCAAAACCAGATTTCAGTTTGCCTTTGTATTCTGTCAATGGATACATCAGACAGAATGCCAGACATCCTACCCACAAACCTACAGACATCATATATGGTGCCATTGCATGACCGTTATTTTCTACTGTAGTGATCTTTGTCTCTTCATCTTTGATTGGTGTTGCAAACATGCTGACTGTATCGTCGCTTGCTTTTGTTTCTTTTACTTCTTTTGCGCCATCACTTAAGCTTGTTGCCAGTGTATCAGAACCGTCTTTCAGTTTTGTCATTCCGTCACCAAGTTCTTTGGAACCATCATAAAGTTTGGAAGATCCTTCCTGAATCTGACCTGCACCCTCTGTCAGCTGTGTTGCTCCACTGTTCAGTTTGCTGTTATTGGAAACCAATTTCTGAGTTCCGTCGTGAAGTGCTTTTGTTCCATCAGAAAGTTGTGTTGCTCCACTTGCCAGTGTTTTTGCACCTTCTGCAAGTTTGCCTGTACCTTCTGTCAGTGCTTTGTTATTTCCTGCCAGAGTCGCTACTCCATCTGTATATGTTTTAAGTCCTGTACTGAGAGTTGTCACTCCATCTGCCAGTGTTTTTCCCCCTGCTGACAGCTGACTGATTCCACCGGTAACGCTGCTTCCTGCCTCTTTCAGGCTGGATGCACCATCAGTAAGCGTTTCATCATTGGCTGTAAGTGTATCAAATCCTTCGTTTAATGCCTTCACTCCGGCTGCTGCCTTTGGAAAATCTTCTGTGGCTTTTTCCAGAGTGGTAAGGTTGGTTGAAACTGCTTCTGCTCCGGTATTTATTTTCTGTGCCCCTTCATAAAGCGTCTTCACACCTGCAGTCATAGTATTCAAAAGGTCTGAAGGAACTGCTGGCATACTGGAAGCACCATCGGACATTTCTTTTGCACCTTCTGTCATAGTTGTTGCTCCACTGTTCAGACTTTTTGCTCCTGCATTCATCTGGTCTGACAGTGTTGTCAGTTCAGAAGCTCCTTTTTTCAGCCCTGCAGCTGCAGTTTTCAATGTATCCGATGTATTGTTCAGTGTATCCTGAATACCGGCTGCTCCACTGTTGATGGCAGCGCCATAAGATACAGCCTGACTGTTATATGTATCGCCATCAATTCCATCCACATGACCTACTGCTTCAGGAACTCCTACAGTGGTGCCATCTCCTGCAATTCCTGCCAGAATATTATTGACATCTGCTGCGGAAATCTTTCCGTTTTCATCCTGCGCCAGACTCTGTACCTGTGCAATTGCTGCATTTACTGCTGCCTGTCTGTCTGCTGCTGCCTGATTTGCAGATGCTGCCACCTGTGCAGTCTGCGCATTGGCTGTATCAATCTGGCTGTTGGCTGCGCTGATCTGATTATTTGCTGCTTCTACAGCACTTGAAACAACTCCGGTCATTCCGTTGACACCATCATTGACAGACGCCGTAGCTCCGGAAATTCCACTTGCTACAGAAGAAAGAGCTCCGCTGACATCGGACATGGTTCCGGCTGCACTGTTCATTCCTTCTGCTGCTGCAGTCATTCCAGATGCACCATTACTTATTCCTGTTGCTGCATCTGTCATTCCTTTGGATGCATTTGTCATTCCCTTCTGTGCTTTCTGAAGACCTGCTGCCAGTTTTTTCATACTCTCTTCTGTGGTACTTCCAGCCAGATTCTGAAGCTGTCCATAAAGATCTTTCAGCCCGCCTTCCAGCTGTGCTGTTCCACTGACAAGAGAGGAATCCCCGTCAGATACTTTGCTGTTCAGTTTGGATACTCCATCTGAAACCTGTCCAAGGTTTTCCAGCGGAGATAACTGTTCTGCACCTGCTGCCAGCTGTTCTGCACCTTTTACATAGGCAGTTACACCATCTGCCAGTGTATTGGCACCACTGACATACTGTGTAGTTCCACTTTTCAGTGTATCCAGACCAGATTTTAAAGTATCTGCACCTTTCTTCAAACTTGTAACTCCGGATGTAAGCTGCGCAGAATTGGAATCCAGTTTGGCAACTCCGTCTGTGTAGCTTTTTACTCCTGTATCCAGACTGGTAACTCCGGACTTAAGTTCCGGAATTTTTGCTGTAAGAGTACTGACTCCGCTGTTCAGCTGTCCTGCACCGCTGTCTACCTGAGAAACACCATCTGTATATTCTTTCAGACCTTCTGTCAGTGTCTCAGAACCACTTTTGAAAGTAAGAGTACTATCTGCCAGTTTTTTCAGGTTGGTAGTAATGGTTTCATTTCCTTCAGAAGCTGACTGGATTCCATCTTTCAGTTCTGTAGAACCATCTGCTGCTTCCTGCATTCCATCACCAACAGTTCCTATCTGATCAAAAACTGTCTGTGTATAAGTTTCCGTTACTTTGGATGCAACTGCATCTTTGATTTTTGTAAGTGCAGTTTCACTCATTTTGGATGCAATATAGTTAGTTCCCGGATTTGTCTCATATGTCAGTTCCATCTTTTTCGGGTTTTCATCCATAAGGGTAGATGCATCTTTAGAAAAATCTTCCGGAATAGTAATTACCATATAGAAAGTTCCATTTTTCAGTCCCTGTTCTGCTTCATCCTGATCTACAAAATGAAAATCCAGAGAATCATTATCTTTCAATTCCTCTACCATATCCGAACCTATACTTAAAGTTTTTCCATCATAGTCTACAGACTGGTCATTATTCACTACTGCTACTGGCAATTTGTCCAGATTTCCATATGGATCCCACATGGATTTCAGAAACAGCCCTGCGTAAATAACAGGTATGATAATGATCGCCATGACTACGAGAATCAGAATTTTGTTGTTCCACAAACTCTTCCATTCATTTTTGATCATATTCAAGTCCCTTTCTCCTGCTGTCGTATCATTTGCATTTTATTGATTAGTAGATTATTTTACGATTAGTAGAATGGTGTTCTATTAATCATTTTTTAATCTATTTTTCAACATTATGTTGCTTTTCTTTACGAAACGTATTATACTAGACACATAAACCAGTTACAACCGACAGATATTTTATTTAGGTTTATTAATAGACATTTTTTTAACATATGTCTATTCAATATCAAAAATTGACATTTCATCTAAAAGAAGGAGTTTTTTTTGAAAAAGATTGGAGGATTTTTACATGGCTGCAAAAGTAGATCGAAGAGTACGAAAAACGAAAGCTCAACTTCGAGAAGGACTTGCTCACCTGATGCTGGAAAAGAGCATTAAAGAAATCACAGTAAAAGAACTGGTAGATGAGGTTGATATTAACCGTTCCACTTTTTATCTTCATTATGCAGATATTTATCAGATGCTTCAGCAGATTGAAGAAGAAGCTCTGGAAAATATTACTCATATGCTAGAAGAATATCCGGTGGATTTTTCCAATAACGAAAGTACCCTCGAATTTGTAACAAAATTTTTTTCTATTCTGGATAGTGACAAAGATCTGTGCAGAGCACTCCTTGGTCCTCATGGAGATATGGCATTTGTAGAACAGATTGAGAACCTTCTGGCAGGCACTTTTCTGAAACAGCTTCCAGGCACTTTTCCAAAGGACGATCCCAATCTGAAATATGCCTACGCCTTTACTCTGAATGGCTGTGTAGGACTGATCAAAACCTGGCTGTCCCTGCCTGTTCAGGAATCACCAGCTCATATAGCAGAACTGACCTGCCGCCTTATCGAAAACGCTACCCAGGGATATCTGGATACTCTTACAAAATAAAAAACTCCCCTGAAAATGATGGAGGTTTTTAATATGTCTCTGTCATCTTCGGGGGAATTTTGTTTATCTGTATTTATTTTTGTCCATCCGTTTTGGATTATTTACAGAGTTTTTCCAAATTATACATGTCATGTCGTCTGCTTTTCAGAAGTGGAAGCTGATTTCTTACATCATCTTCGTAATCCAGATCCAGTTCTGCCAGAAGGATTCCTTCTTTTTCATCCAACATATTCATAACTCTGCCCCATGGATCAGTTACAATAGAATGTCCCCATGATACATAGCCTGAGCTGACATCACGTGCAGGTGCACATCCTACCATATAAATCTGATTATCCAGTGCTCTGGCTCTGAAAGAAAGTTCCCAGTGTGCAGGCCCTGTAGTCATATTAAAAGCTGCCGGAACAAAAATTACTTTTGCACCATCATTTACTGTCATACGTGCCATTTCCGGAAAGCGGATATCAAAACAGATGATTACACCCATTTTGCCAAATTCAGTATCAAAAACCGTATCGCTGTCTCCTGCTGTCAGAGTATCTGACTCCCGGAAACTCTGTCCGCCTTTTACATCAATATCAAAAAGATGTGCCTTTCTGTGTTTTCCAATCTGTTTTCCCTGACGGTCAAAAATATAGGAGGTATTGTAAACATTTCCTTCCATATCTTTTTCCGGAATGGAACCTCCGATCAGATAGATTCCATATTTCTTTGCATAAGAAGAAAGTTGCTGCCATGCAGGTCCTCCTTCTTCCTCAGCATAAACCGGGAAGTTCTCAGTCTGATAAGGACAACAGAACATCTCCGGCAGAATTACAAAATCAGGTTTCTCCTCTTTCAGTTTCTCAAGATATGTTCTGACTGTATTCAGATTTTCCATTTTTTCTGCCACCGTAGGTATCTGTAATGCGGCAATTTTAATCTTACTCATCCATTCTCCTTGTAAACCTTATGAATCAGTTATGCCATGCCAGACGCTTTACATCTGCGTGAACTTCGCCTGTCATCCAGTCCACATCGTTGGTGATCCAGTCCATGATACCCAACTGACGCATTTCCCATGTAACGGTCTGCTCCCTTGATTCTTCAGTTTCTTCCACTTCCATGGTAGTATCAATCTCATCATAGCCGAAGATATATCCACCTGCACTCCAGATACTGAAATTGCTGTCCGGACCTGGATCCACAGTATCACCTCTCTGTGCGATCAGTCCGTCATGACGAGCCTTGTACTCTTCTTCACATCCATCTTTCAGTTTGGTCATAAACATTCTGTGACGGATCAGCTCTTTGTTTTCTCTTACAACGCCAAAGTTATGATACATAAGCCGCATATCTTTATACGGGGTGGAAATCCAGTCAAAAGTATCCTGAATCTTTTCTGCTAACGCATCTGCTGCTTTCTTTTCTTCAGAACTTAACTGTGTACCATCTTTTTTTTCATAGTATCCGAAAATCAGATCTTCTGCATTCCAGATGCTGAAATTGCCCACTTCGTTACGGTCAAGAAATGCCGTCAGTTCCTGCCAGATCTCTCCCAGTTTCTTACGATAGTCGTTCATTTTGCCATCTCTGATCTTCATTGCAAATGCATGTCTTTCCATAAAAAAGCCTCCTGCTGTATTGTTCTTTCGTAACTGCTCAGTATCTTCACAGTTATGTTTTTTCTTTTTATCCACTCTATTATACCAGATAATCCGTTACTGTGAACAGTAACGCTGGACTCTTTTCGTGACGGAGAATCAGTCAAAGAATAAAATCTGCGAGAAAAACCGGTTCATGGAATCATTTTTCCAGCAGTCCATTCCCACTGCATCTGCCATCTTCTGTGCATCTACACAGTAAGCTGACATACAGGAATGATGCTTATAAGGGCCGGCACTCATGAGCAGAAGATCAGTGTGGCCTGCCTTTTTCATTTCTTCTTCCAGTTTTTCTGTCATTTTGTTCTGATTGAGTTTTGCCTTTCTGGGATCATCTGCCTGATCACACATCGTCTGAAGTACCAGCGTTTTTGGATAACGAAGTGCCCTTTCTTTCATCTCTTCTACTGTTCCGCTTTCCGGTGGGCAGGCCGGATTCAGGTCATAATTTCCACAAAGATTGTCCACACAGAACTGTCTGTACTCCGGTACAAATACCAGCTTTGTTGTATCCATCACTGCTGCGTCTGAAAATCCCATCTCCAGTGCTGTTTTTACAAGATCCATATCTATCCTTCTTTCTGCTGTCATATGTTTATGGTTAATCTTTTTACTGTTTTATTGATACCTGCGAATTACTTAAGCTGCCTCAAGATGCCTTTATTGTATTTCCATGGACATTTCATGCCAAGGTTCACCACCCCAGACAGATTCTCCGATTCCATGATCTGTAAAACCAAACTTCTCATACATCTCCACTTTCTGATCCAGACAAGTGAGAACCAGCTTTTTGCGACCTTTTTTCTTTTCCCTCTCTCTATATCGGCTCATCAGTGCTCTCGCCAGTCCCTGACCACGATATTCCGGAAGTACATCCAGTCCCAGAAGCATGACATTGTCACCATCTGGTTCATGGGTATCTGCATTCTCAAAAAAATCATCTGTCAGATGTTCTCTGTCTGTGGCAAGTCCATTAAGGAATCCTGCGATCTTTCCTGTTTCTTTATCTACTACCACCAGAAACAGATCCGGTGCCTTCCTGATTCTGTCTGACATATGCTCATAAGTACAGGCTTCATTCGGTGGAAAACAGATTCTTTCAATCTCTGCTGTCTGCGCTATCTCCTCCAGCACAATATCTCTGAATTCGTATTTTTCTATTAGTGCGCTTTTCACTTCTTCCTTGTTATCTAACATTTTGCCACCATTCGCCTTCCTTTTTCAATACTTCTCCTCCGATTATACCACTATATTGGATAAAAAAAAGAGCCTTTCACAATACTTTAACAGTATTTGTGAAGGGCTCTCTATCCGCTTCAAAGAAGCATTATTTATTGTTTACAATGATCTTTCGGATCATATCCACCGGAATGATCAGTACTGCCAGAACCATAGATACAAGAAGTGCCTTCGGAGTCAGCGTGTAAGTATTAAATACTTTGCCACCGATCTCAATAAGCACGGTCTGCATTACAAAGATTGCTCCCATAACCAGGATAAATCTCTTGTTCTCTCCGATGTGTTCAAAAAGATTCAGTTTTTCGGATCTTGTGTTCAGACTGTTAAAGATGATGGAATAGATAAAGAAAGCAAACATAAATGTCTTCTCATAAAGTTCCACATCTGTACATCCTGCTGGTGTTACCCATGTTGCAATACCACCGATGTTCTCCAGTATCAAAATAGATCCCAGAGTAATAAAGACAGAGCTTACACCGATTGCGGATTTAATATATCCTGTAAGGATGTTGTCTGTTCTCTTGGCTGGCTTGTCATCCATATATCGATTCAGAATCGGCTCTCCACCAAATGCCATAGCTGCAAGAGTATCCATGATCAGGTTGATCCAGAGGATCTGTACAATAGAGAATGGTTCTGTCCATCCAAGTACCGGTGCCAGAATGTTCATCAGAAGCGTACTGATATTAACAGTCAGCTGGAAGATCAGAAACTTGCCAACAGACTTCGCCATAGTACGGCTGTTCAGTACACAGTCCTTAATAGATGTCAGACTGTTATTCAAAATAACAACATCCCCTGCTTCCTGTGCAACTGCAGTACCATCTCCCATTGCAAAACCAATATCTGCCTGTTTCAGGGCAGGTGCATCGTTAACTCCATCACCTGTCATACCACAGACATCTTCCAGCTGCTGTGCCATAGTTACCAGACGTCTCTTGTCCAGAGGTTTGGCACGGCTGACCACTTTCAGTAAAGGAAGTTTTTTCTTCAGTTCTTCATCAGAGAGCTGCTCCAGTTCATCATGAGTAAGAACGATTTCTTTTGTTTCATCTTTCAGGATACCGGCTTCTTTGGCAATAGCTACTGCAGTCTCTTCTGCATCACCGGTTACCATAACTACCTGAATACCGGCTTTGTTCAGAACTTCTACAGTCTCTACCGCATCCTGACGTACGTTATCTCTCAGACAGAGAACTGCAAGAAGGATTTTCTTATTGCCCTGGAACTTCACTACAGAAAGAAGCTTCATGGTTCTTTTGGCTTCCTCGATCATCTGTGCTTCTACTTTTGCTTTGTCAGCAGAAGTAAATTCATGAATGTCACCATTGGCTGCCATATAATCAGTAACCTGATCAATAATGTTTTCTGTTGCGCCTTTCCAGTAAACAGTTCCGTCATTGAGCTCTACAGTGGCACATTTTTTTTCGGAATCAAATCCTGAAATTTCTTTTACTTTGTTTTCGTCAACTTTATCTACGCTGTTCTTTGCGATCACATAGGAAAGAAGTGCCCGGTCCATATTGTTACTTCCGATAGCCTTGCCTTCGGAAATCTTCGCAAGGTTATTCAGAGTAATAGCTTCCAGGAAATCCAGATGGAGAATTTCATCTGCCATACTTCCATCTCCCATGATAAATTCTACCAGAGAAAGATTACCTTCTGTGATAGTACCGGTTTTGTCGCTAAACAGAAGGTTCATATACGCAGAATCAGAAAAAGCTGCCTTGTGGCTTACAAGAATATTTTTCTTGTACATGGATTCTGTATTCATGGACTGAACAAGACTATTCATCATCGGAAGACCTTCCGGTACTGCCATGATAACGATAGATGCCATCAGCATAACTGCCTCTGCCACCAGAAGAATTACAAACACCGGTGTAATAGCTTCATCCGTACGGATCAGAGTAAGAACAACCTGCAGAATACCTGCAATAGCAGCTGCGGAAACACCAAGTTTACCGATACCTCCTGCTACTACTTCCAGTTTCAGGCTGGAAGTATCTTTACGTTCGTCTTCCTCATTTTCGTCTGTCAGTGCTTTGTTGATCTTACCAAGTTCGGAGGCATCACCGATAACGGTAGCTACCATATAAGCCTCACCACTTGTAACAACAGAACCCATAAATACCTTGTCCGGACATGAATAATCGGTGGATTCTGCATTTTCCATTGTATCTGCTGCTTTTTTGCTCTCGTCTCTGGATTCTCCATTCAGAGCAGCCTGAGAAACTTTGACACTGCCTTTAAATAACACACCGTCAACAGGTACTTTATCTCCTGCCTGAATGATGATAGTGTCACCCTTTACAATCTCACTGGTAAGTACTTTCACCAGTTTTCCATTACGCATAACCTTGGCATCTGTCTTATTGTATTCTTCCTGAAGTGCCTCACTACGAGAACTGTTTCTGTACTCAGACAGAGTACTGAATCCTGTAGCCAGTGCAATGGCAAGAATAATACTGAAAATCTCGATCACATCATTCTCACCACCCAGTGCCGGAACAATCACACCCAGAATGGCAAGTACTACTTTCAGTACAAGTGCCAGACACAGAACCTTGATCCAGATGTCGTTAAAAGCTCCGATAAACATAGACCAGAGTGATTCTTTGTCTTTCTTTGCAAGTTCGTTGGCACCATACTGATTCTTACTTTCCTGAACCTGCTGATCCGATAATCCCTGTTCGAGAATATCTTTTTCCATTTTTAAGTTATCTTTCTGCATTTTTACGCTCATTAAATGAGTCCTTTCTGTAATTTGTGTTACTTATAGCGCTGGCAGAGTTCTGAGATACAGGTATCCTTGGTTCCCTGTCCAATAGCTCCGAATTTCCATTCACCATTGTGTCTGTAGATTTCACCAAAGATCATTGCAAGCATTCCCGGATATTCCTCTGTCAGGTCATATTTGCACAGCTCTTTGTTCGTCTTGCCATCTACAATACGGATAAAGGCATTGCGGATCATTCCGAATTGCTGTTTACGCTGAACTGCGGAATAAATATTTACCACGATCATGATCTTGTCGTATTCCTTCGGAATTTTTGCAAGATCAATAATGATCTGCTCGTCATCCCCTTCACCTTCACCGGTAAGGTTATCTCCCAGATGAATTACTGCACCTGATTTGTGACTGAGGTTTCCAAAATATACCACATCGCTGTTGTCTCTGAATTTGCCATCTTTAAGAAGGATCGCTGTTGCATCACAGTCAATATCTGCTGATTTTTTCAGTCCGAAGAATCCTCTTTTCTGCTCTGCCGCATCCCATCCCAGACCTACAAGTAACTGTGACAGCCCTGCATTTTCTTTGGTCAGGCTGACTTTCTGACCTTTCTGTAAACTGATCGACATACTGATAACTCCTTTCGGTTATAATGATGCTGGGGGCAAAAGCCCCCAACTATGATACCTTCGAGTTGTTTCGTGCAGTGCACTCCCACGATTAAGCCACTTCAATTCCATAATGTCCACACAGTGCTGCAAGTCCACCCTGGAATCCACTTCCAATGGCATTGAACTTCCATTCACCGTTATGTTTGTAAAGTTCACCTACAACAACAGCTGTCTCAATGGAGAAATCTTCTCCCAGATCATAGCGGATCAGCTCCTGGTTGGTATCCTGATCTACAATTCTGATGTAGGCATTGGATACCTGACCAAAATTCTGTCTTCTAGCTTCTGCCTCGTAGATTGTTACTGTGAAGGCGATTCTTTCTATGCTACCAGGAATATCCGGAAGTGTGATCTGCATTTCCTCATCATCACCTTCTCCCTCTCCTGTACGGTTATCTCCCATATGTTTCACAGAACCTGTGGGATGCTCCAGGTTACCATAGAAAACAAATTCCTGATCTGTAGGGCATTTGCCATTGGAGCCCAGCATAAAAGCCGCTGCATCAAGGTCAAAATCTGCACCTGTATCAAATGCATTTACATCCCATCCCAGACCTACCATAATATTCTTTAATCCAGGATTACTTTTGGTTAAGCTTACTTTCTGTCCTTTTGATAAGTTGATTGGCATAATCTTACTCCTCCTTTATTTTGTTCTGGTGCCTCCATAAGTCTCCAGAAATTCTTTTTTGATGTTTTCCAGACGGGCTGCGTCGTCTACCCTCTGTTTTCTTGCTGTTTCCTGAATGTTTTTGGTTTCATCAATACCGTTCATGATCGTTCTCCAGGTAGTTTCCAGAGTCTCTATCTTAACAGAACTTCCAGATGCCAGTTTTGCAGTCATCTTGGACTGTTCTACGGTATTTCTTGCATTCTTGATCAACATTTCATTTGTTTTCTTATCCAGTTCAGACAAAGCATCTGCCTGGATCTTCTGACGTTTCAGCATAACAGCCTGTGCAAGAGACTGTTTAAATACAGGAAGCGTTACAATAAATGCGGAATTGATCTTACGGACAAGGTTCATATTACTGAATGCCATAGTCTTGATCATAGGAATAGACTGCATGGCAATGTTTTCGGCAATCCTCAGATCCTGTGTACGCTGTTCCAACATCATCAGAGAATTGTTCAGGCTTCCCAGTTCCAGTTGGATAGAATTATCACCGGTTGCCTCAAAGTCAGCCTGTCTCTGTGCGATATATGTTTCCAGTTCCCGGCAGCCCTGCTCCCCTGCAAGAATATATTTTACGAGCTGATGATAATACTCTACATTGGCATCAAACATCTGCTCCAGCTTACGGTTGGACTGTTTGATCTCACTTTCATACTGTTTCAGCTGAACATAAATCTTGTCAACCTCTCCACCCATGGTATTATACTTGTCCAGGATCTTATCCAGCTGTTTTTTCATATTGCCGAACAGTTTGTTAAAGAGTCCACCGTTGTCTTTAAACTCTTCCACATCGAACTTTGACATGACCTTTGATAAGGCATTGAGCATTTCGCTGGATTCATCCAGCTGACTCATATTCACACTGTTCAGTATCACGTCAGATGCTTTAGAAATATTTTCTGCTGCCTCTGCTCCAAAAGATACGATCGTTTCCAGATTGTTCACTTCAATTGTACTGACAAGAGCATCCACTTCCTCTGAACCTGTCAGGTCCGTATTCATCTGCTGCCTGTCCGCCACAATATCGTAGGGCTGTACTGTTTCGATCTCATTTTTTGCCGGGACCGGTGCCGCCGGAGCTACTTTGCTGAAATCAAGTCCCATATTATCCCCTCCTGAATAGTTTATCACGCCATGACGTGTGTATTGTTAATGGTACTGTACCCCAGTCCGGAATCTGCAGGTCATACAGGAATTCTCCGATCTGATGTTCCTCCATTAATTTCTGATTTAGATACCCCTCCATATTGTACCCTGTCGGGATAAAATAAAGTACATCAAATCCCAGCAGATTCAGAAAAACTGTATAAACAGTGTCTTCCAGTGTGATCAGTTCTTCTGATGGATTAATATAGATAAGTTTTGGATTTTTTTTGGTAAAGTCAAAATTCTGCAGCAGCCGGAGTGCTTCTTTTGGAAGATTCAGCACTACAGAAATAACTGTATATTCTGTTCCGTTTTCAAAGGTTCCCCGAATCAGTTTCTGATCTATCATCCTTTCCAGTTTGTCCAGAATATATTCCTGCATTTCTTCTCTCAGAAAGCCATACTGATAGGTCGGATGATTCCGTATCTTATGTTTCTGCAATTTCCCATTCCGAAAAAATTCTGCAGCATACATTTTTATGGGATTGGGTGAAGTAGATGTCATAACCGGTGGCCGATCCACAACAATGGTATTCTCTGTCATCAGCTGTTTAATCATTATCCAGTAATTCTGGGTATTTCCATCCTTCACTCCTGATATCTTGGAAAAAATAACCGGCAGATTTACTACCCCATCTACAGTACTGAAACCAGGTCGGAACTTCAGATCCTCATTCCAGAGAAGCCGGATCTCTCTGTCCATAGTCTGAAGAGATACCGTATTGGCTCTGGTAAACTGCTGATCCCGGAAAATCACAGAATCATTATAAAGCACTGTATCCAGTTCTTTCTCTGCATGATAGGCTGCTGTTCCAATATGAAGCTGTGCATTTTGCTCCGGAAACCTTGGAACCATCATAGAAGTCTCATAATGAATCTCATAAAGAAGGTCATCCTCCAGGCAACATGGTTCGTTAAGATTCGGTCGCAGGATCAATACGTCCACCGGAGTCCTTGCAAGAAACTTCAGAAACAGCGCATTGTTCTCATCTTTACAGCCACCCATGTGGACAAAACATCCTGCTTCCGGATAATTCCAGGTGCCAAAAAGCTTCCCCTGATACCGATTAAGCCAGCACAAAAGGTAAACTCCTTTGTTTTTCAGCTTGTTAAGATTCATTCCCGGAAGCTTCTCTTCCTTTGTCATCACTTCTGCAAAAGCTCTCTTCAGCAATGCCTGAAGAATCTTTGAGGGAGGATACTGTATGTTGCTTTGCAAATTCCCAATCAGCTGATCTGTGTTTATATAATTGCCTCGTCGTATCTTCTGAATCTCTTCCATGGAAGGATTGGGAATACTTCCGTTGACTATCACAATACGTCTGCTTTCATTCCGCATGGAAAGATAAAACTGATAAAGTTCATTGGCATAGATAAGCTTATCCTCCACACCACTGATCTTTATAAAACAGTTGTAAAAAAGATCCTTCCGATCTCCTCTTACAGCCGGTGGCTTCTGAATATCCTCCAGACCCTTGCCTTCGATCCAGGCATTGGTACAATTCATAAGGTTTCCATGATCACCAAATATCTTGCGAGTCTTCTCTGTTTTTTCTACTGCTTCCCGTAATTTCTGAAAGCTGAACTCTGCCGGAAAAGGTTCTCCAGCTTCTGTCCTGTATTCAAAGGACTTCTCTGATCCTGGATCCAGTTTCCTGTAAGCTTCATCTCCCTGGGGCTGCACCAGCACCACATCACAGCCTGCATTGGATAATATGGAGATCAGCATCAGTTCATAATTACTGACAGAACCTGCGTACAAAATCTTTGGAAGATGATTCTGGCCTAGCTGATTGACAATTCTCTCAAATTTATAGTAAAGCCAGCACATAAACTTTATATATGCATTTTTCAGCATATTCTCAGTTTTGCCATTTCGCCTGAGTGCATCCAGAGAATCATAAATTGCCCCTGCTACTGTCTCACTCTGGGAACAGTTCATTCTGGGCAGCCACTTCTGAAGGCTGGAAATGATAAATCCCATACTCAGCTGAAAATCCATTCCCATCATCTCATCGTAATAAGAAAGATTTGCCTGAGTCGGATTCGGGATCTTGCCTTCTATGACTACACCATCCTTACGAGCTGCATCATAGTACTTATATAGAAACTCCCGGATCTCATCTGAGAGACAGTTGATCCGGTAAAAATAAACACCCTTTTCTCTCCGTTTCCCCAACTCTGTAAAAAAGTCACTGAGGCTTTGAATTTCTTTGTGTTCCAGTGTCAAATATTCTCACCTCAAAATCTGTTTTGTGCAGCAAAAAACTCGTTTTACCGCTGTCTTTCATTTTACCATAGTCCCCTGATGTTTTCCAGCACAACGACTTCTTTTAAAGATATTTAAGAATTTTTTTACAATTTGTATTAATCCTTACAGAACCTTCTCTTGACAACTTTATTTTTGATGATATTCTTTATTAATAAGATTTTTCTATAAACCTACTGGTTTAATATATTTATATTAAAAAACTAACGGAATCATAATGAAAAATTTCAAAGAAAGGATTGGATCACTATGACCTACGAGGAAAAGAAGAAAGCTCTGCTTTCTTACATAGACGAACTTGCAACCCAAAATATTGCTCTGGCTTTTTCCGGTGGCGTAGACAGCAGTCTTCTGTTAAAAATCTGCTGCAATGCCGCTGAAAAAACAGGTACAAAAGTTTATGCTGTTACAATCCATACCAAACTTCATCCTATGAAGGATCTGACTATCTCCAAACAAATTGCCAGAGAAGCCGGTGCAGAGCATATCGTCCTTCAAATCGATGAACTGGAAGAAGCAGGGATCAAAGATAACCCGGAAGACCGCTGCTATCGCTGCAAAAAATGCCTTTTCCAAAAGCTGAAAGCCAAGGCACAGGAAGTGAATGCAGGTGCTGTTATGGAAGGCACCAATGAAGATGATCTTCACGTATACCGTCCAGGCATCCGGGCATTACGGGAACTGGAAATCTTAAGCCCTCTTGCCAGATTCGACATTACCAAAGCTGAAGTCAGAAAGATGGCTGCTGAATACGGTATGGAAGTCGCTACCCGTCCTTCTACTCCATGTATGGCAACCAGATTTCCTTACGGTGATACTCTTTCTTACGATATCATGCGTAACATCGAAGAGGGTGAAGAATGGCTTCGGACAAAAGGCTTTTACAATGTAAGACTTCGTGCTCACCAGAATATTCTCCGTATTGAAATCGACACCGGAGATTTCCCTGAAATTATAAAGATCCGAGAAGACCTTTTAACTAAAATGAACGACTACGGATTTGATTACATTACTCTGGATCTGGAAGGTTTCCGTTCCGGAAGCATGGATATCCATGTAAAAAATAAATAATTCGTATCAGCAACAAATCAGTATATTCAAAAGAAACGCATCTTAGCTTTGCTTCCGTCAGGGAACTGTGTATCTGCGGAATAGGTGGTGGCACTCATGGCAATAATATGTAATGTTTTTCTATATCTTTTTCTTTGGGTATGTTACAATAAACGTATTATCTTTCAAAAGCAACTGGTCATAAGGAAAAAAGAATAAATCTTTCAGGGAGATTATGTATGAAAAACTTTTTTACATCAGATAAGAATCTGACCAGCAGCCTGAAACTTCTTATGCAACATGCTCATATGTATATGTTTACATATTCACAGGAAACAGACGAAATGAATGTATATGATTCCAACCTTACCAGGATTGATAGAATCTGTGGTATTCTCCGGGATCCATACAGAAGTTCCATGGTTCACCCTGACGACATGTGGAAACTACAGGAGTTTCTTGAAGAAAGGCTTCAGGGTCCCATAGAAATTCGCGTCAAAAAAAAATCTGATAGCGATTATGATAATCTTTCCATGGATTCTATTATCGAAAACAATGAGCCTGTTTTTATAGGTTCCATGAGAAATGTTACAAAAGTCCGCAAAAAAGAACAGAACCTTCAGGAACAGGCACAGAAAGATTCTCTTACTGGTCTTTATAATCATCTGACAGGAAAAATGCTGATCAGTGAATATCTTTCTCAGAAGACTCCTTTTTCATCCTGTGGAATGATGCTTCTTGATATTGACTATTTCAAAAATATCAACGACAATTACGGACATCTTTTTGGAGATGAGGTCCTTACAAAGTTCGCAGAATTTCTTCAAAGTTTTTTCCGTTCCAAAGATGTTCTGGTACGTGCAGGCGGGGATGAATTTGTAATTTTTCTGAAAGACATCAGTCATCAGAACCTGATCAAAAAATCCATGAACTTTGTCCATATGGTACAAAAAATCCAGTTTTCTCAAAAAGGCGTTTCCATCACCTGCAGCGTAGGTGTCTGTTATCTGCCGGAAAATGTTGCAGTTTTTACTTACAATCAGCTTTTTGAAAATGCAGACTGGGCCCTTTATCAGGCAAAGACCACTGGTCGTAATCGATATGTTTTCTGTGATAATCTGAAACGCTTCGAAGTAACACCACAAACAACTGAAAATGAAGAATTTATTGACAGCCGCTACCTCCGCAACGACATTGTTGCCACTGCTTTTGAACTTTTTGAAAAACATAACAGTTTTGATGCAGCACTTACTCTTCTTTTGAAAGTTATCGGTATCCGTTATCAGCTGGACAGGGTTACTGTTATCCGCACAAACATCAAGAATCAGGATGCCAGCAGACAATATCAGTGGCTCCGTCCGGGCATCCCTCAGGTACTGGACACACCGGGCAGTTTTACAAAAGAAGATTTTCAGACTTTATTCCGCAGTTATGATAAATATGGAACTACCGTACTGCAGCATCACGACATGGAAATGTACTCACCTGATGGGCGTAAACTACTTATGCAGGGCAATGCCAAGACAGTTTTGTATGCCGCCATGTACTGCGAGGGCAAATACACCGGAGCCATCTCCTATGTAGTCTGCTCAAACGAAAGATACTGGTCCAAAATGGATCGTAAGCAGATTGGAGAACTTTCCAAGATCATCTCTGCGCACATGGCCAAAAGACAAGCGATCAATATGGTCAGTTCAGATTGTGTCTCTGCACCTGGATACGATTCACTTACAGGGCTTCTGTCTTTCGCCAGATTTAAGGAAGAAGCTGAACGGATCATTGTAAGTGGCTATGCTACTTCATACATTATGATGTACAGTGATTTCTGTGGTTTTAAATACTTTAATCAAAAATATGGATATGCTGCCGGAGATCAGATACTGAAAGAATTTTCCAGTTATCTCCTGGAAAGAATGCCTCCTGAAATAGACAGTTTTTTTACCAGGGTAATTGCCGATCAATTTATCCTTTTTACACCGCATACCCAGCTTGAAAAAAGTGCTTCCGTTACTGAAGAAATTAACAACTGCTTTTCCAACCTGGTAGAATCCATGTTTCCCGGGGCCAACCTGAAGATACGAACAGGTATTTATCGAATTGATCCCTCCTGTGTAAGTGCATCTGTTGCCATTGATGCAGCCAACTATGCCCGCAAACAGATCCAGGAAAACAGCACCAGCCATGTCTGTTTCTTCGATGAGCAGCTCCGAAAGCAACAACAACTGGAAAATGAGATCATCGGAGATATGGCTCCTGCCATAAATAATGGAGAATTTCAGATCTTTTATCAGCCAAAAATTTCTCTGGACGGTACAAAGGTTACCGGTGCAGAAGCACTGATTCGCTGGATTCGTCCCTGTGGTACTGTCCTTACCCCCAATATGTTTGTTCCTCTTTATGAAAAAACAGGACAGATTATACAGTTGGATTACTATGTTATGGAAAAAGTAGCTGCTTCTCTCAGTCGGAATATACAGCAGGGACTTCCAGCTATCCCACTCTCTGTCAATCTCTCTGCTCTTCATGCAAGAGACGACAGCACTGTAGAACAATATCTTTCAATTCTGAAAAAATACGGACTTTCTCCTTCTCTGATCCAGATAGAGATCACAGAATCAGATACCGTCTTTAACTACGATAATGTCCGCCAGATGTTCAGCAGTTTCCAACAGGCAGGCTTTGCCACTGCACTTGACCACTTTGGTGCCGGATTCTCTGTAATGAATCTGATTGCAGACCTTCCTCTTAATGTAGTGAAACTGGATCGGATCTTTATTAATAAATGTCAGAACAGTCACAGGGGAAGCCACCTTATTAAAGAAACCATACACCTGCTGAAGGGGCTGGGCTTTACAGTCCTTTGTCAGGGAATTGAGACCCAAGGTCAGCTTGACTTCCTTCGCCAGACAGAATGCGATGAAATCCAGGGCAATCTCTTTTATAAACCCTTACCTGAGAATAAATTCCGGGAATTAAGCTAATCAGAAATATTTAACATTTACACTAAAAATCCCCCACCGGAGTCCTGGCTCCAATGAGGGGATTTTGTTATTTCTTATAAATTTATCAGGTTATTTCTTTACTGTCACTCCTTTCGGTGTTTCCTTCAGTTCCCGCCCTTTGGGAATATGATGCCACTTTTCCAGGCAGCCTCTGCAGCATGTTCCAGTTGCAACAGGGCAATTTTTTTGTCAATTCCTCCTGCATATCCTGTCAGGCTGCCATTTGTACCCACCACTCGATGACATGGAATAATAATGGAAATCGCGTTATGCCCAACTGCACCGCCAACAGCCTGCGCAGACATATGAGAACAATTTCTTATCTCAGTTAGTTGTCTGGCAATTTCTCCATATGTAATTGTTTCTCCATAAGGAATCTGTAATAAAATCTGCCACACAGCCTGTCTGAATGCTGATCCTGCAGGGTGAAGTGGCGGTATAAACTTTGGTTCTTTACCCGAAAAATATACATCCAGCCATTTTTTTGTCTCAGTAAGAATCTTCGTTTCCTGTGAAACTCTCTCAACTGGAAGTGTATTGGCAAAATATTTCTGACCTTCAAACCACACACCTGTAAGTCCTGTTTCATCAGCAGACAATAACATATCGCCCAATAAAGATTTGTATGTACAGGTATATACCATAACTTTCTCCAATCTGATTCTTTTATCCTGATATTTTTTGATATTTGTTATAAATCTCCAGATATTCTGCTTCCACCTCTGAAAATGTTCGAACTGCATAATTCAGATCTACATGTATCTCCGGTGCCTCGCCATATTGCTTCTCTTCCAGAAGCTCCTCCAGATCATACCAAAGCATGGCATTATCAATTTCTTTTAACTGAATCTGCTCTTTCTCTGTCAGATCAGAACCAAGAAATTTTTCATAAATCAGGCTCAGAAGATGATCCTCCCATTTTTGATACTCCGGTAATTCTTTTTTGAACGGTCGGGGGACATCTGACATATAACACTCACTGGCATCATGAAGAAGACATGCCAGAATCATTCTTTCAGACATGCCTCGTTCTGCTGCTTCCCTCGCACAGCAGATACAATGCTCTCCTACAGACCAGAAGGTTTTTACATGTCCATTTCCTCTGCAGATCATAGAAAGTGCATGTGCAATATCTTCAATCTTTATTAACTGCGGATCAGGTTCCAGTGGTCTGAAATGTTTTCCTGTATAAGTAGTAATATATTCACTCATTGTCATCACATTCCTTTTCTATAAGATAACTATAAATATTTTTCTTCAGAATTGTAATACATCATGTTTTTGAGGTAAGATATCGCACTTTTTGCATAATATCATATGCTTCACCCGATGGACCACCACAAATCAAACAAAAATACTGAATGAGAATTATTATCTGAACTCATTATGTACACTTACTTATTTCGATCGGTCAAAATTAAGGAGCATATTGTTCTTTTTATTATAATATATTTATTGTATCAGAACAAGTGTTTTTGTGATTTTTTATGAATTTTAGCAGACATGCTCGAACGTGCAATTCATCCCATTTTTTAAATCAAAAAAATAATACCATCAAGCAGGTTATCTTATTGCTTGACGGTATTATTATATTTAAAGCTACTTGAGATCTACTGGTTGATATCAAAAACCAATCATACCTACATACCTTGGCAAAAATGCCATAAGCGCAATTATGATCAGTGTAGGAATGGAACCAAATTTCAGAACATCCTGGGGCTTATAGTAACCATAGCCGTAAGTGAAGAGAAAAATTGGTTCGATCCAAAGCAATGTAGGTGTACATGCCCAGTATGCAGGGATATACAAGAGTGCAACTGCGCTTACTCCCAAAACAGGTGCAAGTGCTAATAAAGGAGCACCAAATAATGCAGCAATTGCCGGTGCGGTCGGAATAAATGCTCTGATGACACATACAACCAAACTAATGATGACGAAAGCAAGCATTATATTCATTCCAGTCAGACTGGAGAAAATCTGATTGACAATATAATTCATTATGCCAGTGACATTCAGGCCGGCAACCAGAACACCAACAGATCCAATTGTCAATGAAAGATTCCAGTTGATTCGAGTTGCAGTTTCTTTCCAGTCCAAAACATCCATACCTGGCACAAATAAAAGTGCCATACCACATACGGCAACAAGAGTGGTGTCAAATACTTTGATCCAGGTACCCAAAATCCAGCAAAGCAGCATTGCACCAATAACTATCATTGTTTTCCATTCTTTATTATTTAATTTCCCATGCTCTTCGAGTTTTGATTTTAGTTCGTCCATAGCTTCCGTGCTGATTTTTTCTGGTTTAAATACCAGTGTTTCCCAAAATCCAAACATAATAATAGAAACAATAGCCAGAGGAGCCATCAACAGAATCCATTGTGCAAAACTTATATTGATACCTGCGTTCTCGCTCAGTAATTGTATGATCAAAACATTTCCAGGTGTACCAGCTGGAGTGATCAAACCTCCAATACCCGCACAACAGGGAATACCTATCATCAGGCATTTTGCAAGGCCGGATTCTCCAGGTTTACATTTATTGGCATGTATCAATGCAAGGCCAAGATTCATATAAATAATGCAAGTAGACAGATTAGACATTACGGAAGAAGTAATACCTGTGGCCAGTAATAGCACAACTACAAGAAGTTTTGAATTTCCTTTGGAAATTTTTATCATTGCAGAACAGATTCGTAATGGAATACAGGTATTTTCCAGAGCTATGGATACCACAAATGTAGCAATTGCAAAGAAAAATGCTGTGCCTCCAAAAAGGTAATATACAGATCCATCACCACTTAAAGGTAACACCTTGAATACAGACAACATAAAAATTGCCAGAATAGCAGTTACGCACATAGGCATGGAGTCACAAATCCACATAACTATTGCGGCCAAAAATATACCCATAGCATAGAGTCCTGCTCTTGTTACATGATCATTTGTGGGAAATACAGTCATAAGCAGCATAATTACCACAGCAATGACCACACCTATCAGACCCTTTTTTTTCATTATATTTCCCTCCCTCTGTTTTCTAAAAATCAGAGTGGGAATTGAGCCTGATGACGAAGCACCATCTCTTCCATGTCTTTTGGAACATCCAGGTTCTGATAAGCTTGACGGCTGAATTCATAAACAGCATCTCTGAAAATGGGGAAGAGACTATGATCATGTCCAGGAATACGTGTTGTGGATGAATCGGCGCAGAACAGTACTCCTTTGTCTTTATATTTATCCACAAATTCTTTTGCGATTTTACGAACTTCCTCCTCAGATGATCCTTGTGGCAAAATCGGATTACCTACGGCAAAAGTCAGATGATCATTTTTGAAATCCTCGATCAGCTTATCTACATCATTAATTGTGCTTTGTGGAAACCAGTAATCTGTTCCACACTCAACCATTGCCGGAGCCAAAGCCTGTGCTTTACCGCAACAATGATGTTCATAAATAATATTTAAGGAGTGACAGGTATCAACGACCTTTTTTGTTGGAGCAACAAAGAATTTTCTTGCCGTATCTAATGAGAAAAAGGCACTATTATTGGTTCCCCAATCGTCATGGATCATGACACTGTCAATACGTCCGATCTTTGATACTCTTGTTATATAGTCGCAATAAAAATCGGACAGTTTATCAAGGAATGACTGAACAGCATATTCCTGATCTTCATCCATCAATGCAATTGCCGCATTGGAAACATCCATTAAACACATCATTCTTTCCCAAAATCCAAGGTGAATACCCAACTGATTAATCCGATCTGTACCCAGGTATGTTTCATTCATCCGTTTCATTTCATCAAAATCAATTTCCTCGAGACTTGGCCACTGGAGAACTTCTTTCCAATCATTCATGTCTTCTAGTGTTGGATTTCCAGGACGAACGGTTGCACCACAGGAGAGTGGCTCCCACTCAAGAGGAAGATTAAACCATCCTCGTTGAAGTTTAGGTATTTTTGTATAATCAATTAATGGGCCTCCATCCAAACATTGATGATGGGCACGGCAATCCTTTCCCTGACGAGGACGAAATTCTTGTGTGTCACAGAAAAACCAGCCATTGTTTGGAATCCAGTATGGAGTTTCACCACGAAATAGCATTTTAAAATTTTCGTAAACAGGAATTGGGCGATAAAATCTGTCGGTATCTGGTACAATACATTCACCTCTGTCATTACGAAGACGAATATCTTCCATTCCCTTAAAGCCCGGATATGTTCCTACAACAGTACGTTCCTTTGTTGGGTTATACGCTTCTCTTTTCATGCGATACCTCCTCGCTGTATTATAATCCAAGATATTTTTCATCGTGTATGCTCTTTGGCCAAAGAGTTATTATATATACATGGTATATTTTTTGAAGAGAAAGCACAATGTACAGAAACGGATAAAAAAGGATTGGTTTTGTGCAGATTCGTACACAATATAGGTATCAAACAGGACTTGGTTGTACGGAATCGATATAGGAAAAGGAAAAATACAGATAATTGAGTTGCTTGATATCCATAGTATTCATTAACTCATAGAATTCCTGGAAATCTATGAGTTGTTTTATTTTCTCCAATCTATAATTTACACTGTTTCGATGAGTGTGTAGCATAACGCCTGTGACAGAGGGTTGAAAACCACTATAGACAAAAGCTCGTAATGTGGCATAATAAGGGGTTTTATGATTTAAGTCATAATAATATAATTTTAATATTCCCCGATGTATATAAGTTTCTGACAATGGATTTGCATGATGTAAATTCTGTATATATTCCCATCCACATGTACCTGCATCAGAATAACTGTCTTTTTGGGATAAGCATCGTTCTAATTCATTACATGCCTGATCATAGTATTCCCGACATTTTTTGATACCACAAAATATCTGACTGATACCACAAATGTAGTTCTCCTCGATAAATGGAGCCAGATGTTGTTTGTAGTCCAACATTCTTTTGTCTCGAGTACAGTTTTCCAAGATAATTAATTGTTTTTTATAACAAAAAACAATAGAATCCACAAAAGTTTCTGCAAGACGAATATACATCCTATTAAGCATTACCGGTTCCTGCGGAACATTCTCACGAACAGCAAAAATTTTGTATGTATCTGTGGATTCCCATTTCAACGAACTGAGAAAAAGGGATAAATCTTCTTCGTCATAATCAATATTACTTAACATAGAAATGGCTATTTTTCCTAAATTAGATGTAGAACTGTACTTGGCGTAGTATCGCTCCATATATCGTGATATATAAGAAACCAGAATATTGCAGAGAGGCAGGATTTCCTGAGAAAGAGCCTTATTCATAGAAAACAGAACAAAATGACCTGCCATATAATGATTGGCAAGAATGCTACAATGAATATAATTTGTCAATCCTATCTTGGATTCATGAAACGTAGGCGTCAAATCTTGGAAAACTCGAGTCAGATTGCTCTGATCGCGAAGAATTTTCATTCTTTCTTCAGAGAGTCCATTGTTCTTCAAGATCTCTGCCCAATGCCAATTTATTTCAGGAGGATAGTCAGAAGAAGTCGCCAGACTCTTTCCGTCAGGAGCATAAACAAATATTGGATTTTCAAAAATAGAATCACTACAGTCCAGCATCTTTGTAAGTGCATTTTCACTCTCCAATAAAGCGTTAAGCGTTTTTTCCCACTCTCTGAATTGCTCCAAAATGGAACATACCTCATTGAAAACTTCTTCGGCATCGCTATTAGGAATTAAGAGCAGATCATTACGATGAACCAACACAGTACCCTCATTACTTGTGTAAAAGAAGACGCTTGCTTCTCCTACATATACCGTTTTTTCATTCAGAAATGAGGAAACGATCCAACGGGCAGTTTCAATAGTCTCTGAACCATCTCGAATCATTGCTACGATATTGTCGTATTTTAAACGTGCATAAATATTCCACATACTAATTTTCATTATCTCACGACCTTCTTGCTGTTAATTCTACACGGACTCCGATATTCACGCGGTTCGAATTTGTATTAATATCCAGATCTCAGCACACCTGTTCCATTTTAAGCTGTGCACGAAACATTTTATCTTATCGACTAATTCTATTATACCATGGATCTTGGCGCCAAATAAGTGTTCTTTTTTGTTTTTTGCAATTCTTTAATATTATATCCTGGAATTTGTTCCTGATGATCCCTCAGATAACTCATGATATCACTACCGTCAGCTATGAACAGATTTTCCGATAACACTGTCTGTTGTTTTTCTTCCATTTCATACACAGCCTGCTCAATCTCTCTGCATGTTTTCTCAAGCTCCTCTGTATATTTCGCTTTTTCCTGTCTGCAATGCCTTACCACTACCTGATAATGAGAAAGTTCCTGCAAAAGCCGAAGTATCTGTCGTTCATATGGCAGTCCCATTTTTCATACCTCCTGTCCATATATTCTGAAGGGATTTTTTCGGATTTTTATTTCCTTTAATACATAGACAGGTGATATACGAAAAAAGTTTTATTTTTTTGATAGATGTTTATTTGGTTTTTACTGAAGTCCGTCCAGACCACTTATGTCTGAAACAGATTTCCATTCAGGGAATGAATTGGTACTTGTAAATTCTGCAAAAGATGCATCGTTCAGAATGAACGTCTGCTCTGCGCCGCCCATATCAAGACTGCCGCTTCCAATGGTAATACGATGGACTTCGCAGTTTCCGTTTCCTCTTGAAACCATCATCTCATAAAGTCCGTTCCCGTCTGCTGCTATATAAATATTATCTATGAGCTGATCTCCGGGCACTTCCGTAAGCTGGTATCCTCCGTCTCCCTGTGTGCAGGTAAAAATTTTCATATCATGCTGAATAAATGCAGTATCTTCCAGTGTGGGGCCAACAGCAAGTTCCGGGATTCCGTCTCCATTAATATCAGCAACAAAGTATTCATATTTACTGCTGTTTCTGTTCTGCGGGAAGCTGTACTGACCATTCTGTACATCGGTCAGAACTCCCTCATAGAGACTGCGGATTCCACCAGTAGCTGTGCTTCCTGCTGTAGTATTTTTCGATGCCGGTTCTGCTGATTCTGTCTCAGATCCCGGAGCCGGTTCCGGATGGTCATTTCCAAGGACTTTATCAATTGTTGTATTGATATTTTCCGGAAATTCCTCTTCACTGGCATCTCTGATCTTAACAATACGATATCTGCCAGATTCTGTAGGGCGCATAACTGCTACTTTATATGTCTCTGATACTGCTTCACTCTCATCATAGTTTATCTCGCGATGTCTGTAGTAAATGTTTATGTCATTTTCTTTCTCCAGCATCGTTGTCGCCGCCAAACTGGTGTAGATATCCGCACTTTCCTCACGATTTAAAGTGGCAATATAAAGCGCAACTGTATCACCCGGATACTGATAGTCTGTAAAACAGGAAATAAAACGGTTTATTTCTGCTGTGGAATAGATTCCTCTTGACTGATCATCCCAGCCCTGATTTGTAATATAGATTTCACCATTCTTACCTGTTCCCTGACACAGAGCATTTACAGTCTGTGTCAGCATATCTTCTGTAAGACTGCCTTCCTCCATATTTTGCGGTAAATATGCCAGTACGTATTCCAGTTCTTCTTCTGTAAGTCCGCCTTCGAGCCATTCTGAATAATCACTGCTATATTCTTTTGTGGCAGGTGTTGGTGTCGGTTCCGGTGTGGCTGTTGGCTCTGGTGTAGCTGTCGGTTCTGCTGTAACTTTCGGTGCTTCTGTAGCTTCCGGCTGCTGCTGTGACTCTGTCGCTTCGGATTTACTGCTGTTATGGCTATTCCACTGCATACCACCATAAAAAGCTCCTCCGACTACTCCCACTGCTATGATCGCAGCAACTGCTTTTCCGGCTGCTGTATGCAGAAATCCTGTTTTTGCTGCTTTTGCGGCTGTTTTTCCGGCCTGCCTGCCGACTGATTTTGATGTAGTTCTGCTGGTTTTTCCGGCAGTTTCTGACTCTGATTTTACTTTTTCTGCATAATGTTCTGCCTGCCGCTGTCTGGATACGATCTGCTGTTTTCTCCAGTTGCTGAGGATTTTTTCTTCCAGAACCCTGCCTGCTGCCGTAACCTCGGCACTTGCAGATACTGTTTCCGCATCGGAACGAAGCAGGTAAACAAGAAGAAGTACAGGTGCAATACTGTAGAGCTTGTACCCTTTCTTCTGAAGTTCTTCGGCTTTGACTTTGATATTTTTTCTTCCATAATTCAGTCTGGATTTGACGGTGTTCTCAGAGCAGTTCATTGCCTCGGCGATCTCTGAGATGGACGTGCCTTCAATATGGAACATCAGAATGCACATTCTCTGTTCTTCTGAAAGAGAATCCATCAGTTCATGCACCAGTTCTTTTGTCTCTTCTCTTGTATAGGCAAGCTCCGGCTGATTTTCCGGGTTCTCATCCTCTACGTCATATGTGAATTCTTCGCCTTCATCATCCACCGCAACATCTGTAAATAGTACAGGATTTTTCTTTGCAAGTGCATTCTTTGCCGTATTAGCAACGATCACACCGAACCATTTTTCAAAAGCTGCCGGTTCCTGCAGTTTGCCTAAATTATTAAATGCTTTAATATATGCGTCCTGCAGAACATCTTCTGCTGCTTCTTTGGTCTTCATGTACTGAAGTGCCAGGTAATATTTACTCTTGTAGCTTTCTTCGTACAGAAACTGAAATCCCTGTTCTTTCCCCTCAAGTGCGAGGGCTACTGCCTCACTGTAATTCATGACTATTTCCTTTCTCGCTTGTGTTGTTCTGTTGTTTTATCACTGTCAGTAGTTTTAGTTATATAGATTTTAAAGCATCTATTCCTTTCTTTATTTTCAAATATAAAATATCCCATATCAAGTCTTATAAGTCTGACAAACCACTGCATGATTTTATCTTTCATAGAATTGTCACCTCTGTCTTCCCCCCCCCTATTTTACTATATAGACAGCCCAACTCCCCGAAAAGTTTTATAGTTTTGAATATTTTGTAATTATTCCGGAACTCCCTACCACCTGTCCACATACAGTGGGGACGGTTCTCTTTTTTTAATTTAATATGATATTACAAAATACTATACTCCGTCAGAAAAAAGGTACAAAAAAGACCATCTACTGTTTTCACGGTAAATGATCTTTCCATTACAATATTCAAATGCAAAAAAACATGTCCCTAGTTCCTGGGTAACGAGGTGAGAAGTCCATGAACAGATGAATGTCGTGAACTTTTCTTTGTAATAAATTAAGATTCAGGTCTGCGAACGGATTTTCGTCGATGCTTCTTGGCTTCATAAAGATCCTTATCGCTCATCAACTGACAGATACCTTTTTGGTCTGTTACAGGCTGGCGGTCATAGAAATGAAATGCATCCACTTCTTCATTCCGGTAATAGGCAGCAAGTCGCAGATTTTGCGGACAAATCCATTTCTCATTCTGATGATATACGATTGGTTCATCCAGGAGAACACGGTAGGAATGGAATTGAATTTGCGGGCAAATTTCTCAGCAGTCTCATTTTTTAACTGCAGTCCCAGAGTTCCATAATTGATGATCAGTCCATCAAGACCTCCCATAAGACTGTAATCGTGGATGGTATTGAACTGATAATCAAAAGAATCTTTGTGAGTTCCGCCGAGCATATCTTCGAAGAAATCTTTGATCTGTCCTGCGATGATCTGCATCAGTCGGTTTCTCCCTGTTGTCATGCCTCTTCTGCTTTTACAAGATTGATCGTTCCGTTATCCAGGCATTCTACAAACTTGCGAACAAGCTCTGGATCAAATTGTTTGCCTGCATCCTGAATCAGCTTCTCCCGAGCTACTTTTACAGGGAAGGCTTTCTTATAGCATCGTATGGATGTCATGGCATCGAATGAATCTGCCACACACAGGATACGTGCCGTCAGCGGTATATCTTCGCCTGCAATACGGCGCGGATATCCTTTCCCGTCATAGCGTTCATGATGACCGATGACCGCCGGGATAACATAATCCAGTGACGGAAGATGTCGGATAATGTCGATGGAAGCTTCTACATGGCCTTTGATCATCTCGTATTCTTCATCTGTCAATGATCCGGCCTTATTTAATACACTTTCCGGAATACCAATTTTACCGACGTCATGCAAAAGTGCTGCCTGATGGATGATCTCTATCATATCTTCGTTCATTCCAAGTGTTCTTGCAAGTGCTGTTGCATAATAGGCAACATTTGTGGAATGGCTGAAGGTATAATGATCTTTTGCATCAATAGCTGCAGTCAATGCGTAGATGGTTGATTCATATTCTTTGTAAATATGTGCATGTGTTTTTGCGTGAGCATCTTTATTATTGTTGCGGAACATGGTATCAAAGACCTGAATTCCATTCTTCCCGCTGTGTTTTACGTGGTACACCGCAAGATCAACATTTTCCAGCAGTTCTTTGACATTCTTTGCCGCATACGGTGCTGCACTGATTCCCGCACTGACTGTGATCGGCTTGAGCTTCATGTCGGTTCTGCAGTTATTCATAACATATATCTGTTTTGCAATGGATTCCACCAGATTTCTGGCAGAGAAAAGGTCGTAGCCTGGAAGCAGAACAGCAAATTCTTTCGCGCCATAGCGAGCAGTATATCCGCTTTCTCCCACACTGCTGTTGATGATGTCTGCGACGCGCTGCAGACACATATCGCCTTCTTTTATACCATACAACTGATTGTATAATTTAAAATCATCTACGTTGATAATGGCCAGTGCCAGCGAAGCGTCTTTGTTTTTCTCGAACTCTTCATTGAGAACTTCATAGAAATATTTTCGATTTAATAATCCAGTCAGTTCATCAGTTCTTGCCTCAAGACGGGCGTTCTCATACAGCTTTGCATTTTTGATAGCAATAGATGCCACTGATGTGATGTTTGAGATTATCTCTACTTCATCGTATGCCAGTCTCTTTTTTGAAGAAGATGATGTGATCAGAATCACTCCCGCCAGATTATCACCATCTTTTAATCCGGCACAGTAACGTGTATGGTTTTTATCCAGCTGATGTTTTTCCTCTTCCCACATGGACTTGTATTCTACAGAGTAGCGGAAATCACGGTAAATAATCGGTTCTTCGTGGTCTTTCAGCCACTGGACCATTGGATTTTCTTCTTCAAAGGCAAACGCCAGATCACTTAAAGGCTGGTCACTTGCAACCCCACGATATGGCTCGCCAGGTGCGTCCTGCATACAGATATAGATATTTCCAACATCCATCAAATCTTTCATAACATGGATCGTTTTATCCAGGATTTCCTGAAGATCCAGAGTTTTGGAGATTGCTGAATTAAATTCTCTGATCTTCTCAGCCTGATGGTTTTCTTCTCTGACAAACACGCAGCGGATCAAAAGCTTCCACAGATAAGTAAAGAGTGCATAGATGATCAGAAAGACGATTGAAAAAACAAGAGTGTAAATCTGGGTGTTCTTATCCGGCCGCATATGAAATAGATTTTGCAGGGATGGAACAATATTTAAGAAAACAAGAATGGAAAACAGGAATCCAACACCATAACACAGGGAAGGGGATGCCAGCATCTGCAGGCGGAACAAGCGTCTTCGGATCAGTGCGTAGAACAGTAAAAATACATTTACTACACCACTTAAGATATCAATCGGAAATCCGCTGAAGAACGGAATTCCAAGAAATGCATTTCCTAAGAACAATGCAAGGACTCCCAACATAACCGGTTCATACTGGACTTTCATAGTCGGATTGTTTTTACAGATCCGTACAATGACTGTAAGAAGATGGATCAAGAAAATTGCCGATGGTATAAAAAATACGATGATCGCAGGCTTGATCTCATATACAAAAGCTGCAGCTCCGTTTTTTTCTACCATTTTTGGAGCTTCAAGGAAAACTCCAAATTGTGCATTCAGCCAGAAGCAGGTCAGCATGACCACAAAGTATATTCTTCCCGCAATACCGCTCTTTTCACCGCCAAAGGCGAGTATAAAACGGTAGTACGCATATGGCAGCAGCAAAATTCCCAACAGGGAAACCTGATACCAGAATTCACATCCAGGCCAAAGCTGCGCTCGCATAAAAGCAGAACCTCCAGTCCAGAATAGCAGGCCCGTCAGCACCACCAGGAAACTGTTTATTATTTTATTTCTCTTTGCTGTCAAAAACATCAACAGCATAAATCCATAACACAGCATGGCTATGATTGATATATATCCGTAGGTTCCCATAAAATCCCCTTACTCCACTCTCGTTTTCATTCTTATTTAAATCTTATCTCACTCTGTTCAGACTTTCCTGTATATCAAGCAGTTCCTTCAATTCATAATGTGAAGGACTCATCTGATGTATCTTCTTACCGGTCTTTTTCTCATAGGCTTCAAATGTCCCACAAGTAAAGATCGTCACCTGCAGAGGATCCATTCCAAGAATCTTTTTCAAATCCCTGTAATCCTGATCAATATATTTGAAATATGTGCTCAAAAGATCTTTCAAAATATTTGTGCTCATCGCAGTGTTGAGCAGTGCATCACGTTCCAGTTCCACATACATATGCAGATATGGACGATTCTGTTCATTATATTCTTTTGTT
>OLRJ01000190.1_pt1 | contig 62290 bp, 50 predicted proteins | sample 1672741 | NCBI WGS metagenome assembly OLRJ01 (sample SAMEA3136719, study PRJEB25190) | human gut metagenome | biome: human gut; feature: human-associated habitat; material: faeces | place: Austria | collected 2013 | reverse complement strand
ATATAGGATAGATAAATCAGATATAGATAAAATGAATAAATAGAACATAAATAGATTAATAAATTAAATATAAATAGAATTTATAAATTAAATATATCTATCATTTATAAATTAGATATTAACATAAAATTAGATATTAATTAGACAGGAGATAGAGTCGAAGATTGTAAAATTATAATTAATTTGGTAAAAATATAATTAAACGTGGAACACATTTTTTGAAAATCCATATATATTAAGTAAGACCAAAACCAATTACAATATATAAAACTCATTCCGAATTACTCCAAAGGGGAAATCCCTGTAGAGAATTATAAATTTATTTTATGTACAATCATTTTATATTCAATAATTCATTTTATACTATTTCCTGCATTGGGGTTATATGCAGGAAATTTTTTTTGATATGAAGCTAGGCTTTTTGTGCCTCGGCTATTTTTTTTGTATTTCTATTGTCTAGTTCTTGCTTTAATTCTTTTAAATATGGAGAGAATTGAACTTTGTCTGCACCATAAGTAAATTGTAAGTCGTATTCTAGAGGAATCCAAGTGCTTATGTCGGCTTCGTTGTGTTGGATTACGGCTTCTATATTATCAAGGGCTTAGTAAAGTTTTGCTTCTCCAGTTTTTAATTCTATCATTTCTGTTAAAAGATCTGAGAATTCTTCGCGATATGGTTCTGGAAATGTTGAAACCCAGTTGAAGAATACTTCATCTTCTTTTTGGCTGTCTTCTTCTTTTTTATCAAATGCAGGTATATCACCTGTGAATGCTTCTCCTAAGTCGTGGATTAAGCACATGCGAATTACTTTGTCCATGTCTAGTTCAGGAAATTCATCACGCATTAATAAGGCCATTAATGCAACACGCCAGCTGTGTTCTGCAACGCTTTCGTGGCGGCCTGAAGATGTCCATGAATGTCTTGTGTTACATTTTAGTTTTTCGGCTACTTTTAAAATTTCTAAAAATGTTGATGTATTCATATGAATTTCCCCCTGTCATATTTGTTTATAATAGTATAACAAATAAAATTTGATATGACTATGACCATTAACTAGAAGAAGTTATTTATTTTTAAATTTATAAAGGTAAAAATAAATGTGGTTATTGTAACAGAGTTCTACATTATTTATAATAATTTTAGAATTAAATAATAAAGATATCTATTTGATATAAGATATTTATTAAATAAGAAGATAGCTAACATATTGAGTTAATATAGGATATTTATTTAATACAAGATAGCTAATATATTTATTCGATACAAGATACCAAAGATATCGATTTAATAAGAGACAGAATAAAATTTAAAAATGGACAGTATAAAAAGGAGGAAATTATGTCATATATCGAGATAATAGACGAGTATAAGAGGTACCAGGTGGGGGATAGTGTGGTTGCTGCTAACAATGGTGTTAGTTTTTCAATAGAAAAGGGGGAATTTGTTATAATTCTTGGACCGAGTGGAGCAGGAAAGACAACTGTGCTTAATATTCTTGGTGGAATGGACAATTGTGATGAGGGCCAAATTATAATTGATGGCGTTGATATTGCTAAGTTTAATAAAAAACAGCTTACGAATTATAGACGTTATGATGTGGGATTTGTTTTTCAATTTTATAATTTAGTTCAAAATTTGACGGCGAAGGAAAATGTGGAGCTTGCAACTCAGATTTCAAAAGATGCTCTTGATGTTGATGAAACGCTTGAGCTTGTTGGGCTTGGGCACAGAAAAAACAACTTCCCATCACAACTTTCTGGTGGTGAACAGCAGAGGGTTTCGATAGCGAGGGCAATTGCGAAAAATCCAAAGTTACTTTTATGTGATGAGCCGACGGGTGCGCTTGATTATAAAACTGGGAAACAGGTTTTAAAAACGTTACAAGACACGTGTAAAAGAACACAGACAACAGTAATTGTAATAACTCACAATTCGGCTCTTGCTCCAATGGCGGATAGGGTTATCCACATAAGGGATGCGAAGGTTAAGGAAATTAATATAAATGAAAATCCAGTATCAGTTGATGATATAGATTGGTAGGATGTGATATGGCAAAAAATAAGACTTATAATAAATCAATCAAAAGGGAAATTGCATCTTCAAAGGCGAGATTTATCTCAATAATGGCGATAATTTTTTTAGGAGTTGCTTTTTATGCAGGGATTAAATCGAGTGGGCCTGATCTTGAAAAAACAATAAATGATTATTTTAATGAGAGAGGGCTTATGGACAGTAAGGTTGTGTCGAGTCTTGGTCTTGATGAAAATGATTTAAAATTGTTAGAAGATAACGATAAAATAAGCGACTATTATGCTACAAAAAGCGTGGATGTAAATATGACAAACACGAAAAATGTTGTCAAATTTATGGAGTACAAACAAAATTCTACTATGAATAAGTTAGAAGTTGTTGAAGGAAGAATGCCTAAAAATAGTGGTGAAATTGCACTTGATGAGCAGGCATTGAAAGACAACCCTAATTTAAAAATTGGCGATACTTATAAAGTAGAATCGGATGAAGATACGGAAGCATATTTTAAAAAGAAATCTTTTAAAATAGTAGGTTTTGTGCAAAGTCCAATGTATATAGACTACCTTTCGAGGGGGACAACGACTGTCGGAAAGGGAAGTATAGACTATTTCGCGGTGATAAATAGCAAAGACTTAGACCTAGACACATATACAGAAATCTATGTGAGATTTGAAAATACGGCCAAGTTAGGTGCGTATAGTGATGAGTATAAAGAGACAATGGAGAAAAATACAAAATACCTTGAGGATTTATATTCAAAAAGGCAAGTTGAGCGAATTGAAGAAGTGAAAGCTGATGCTAAAAAATCTATGGAAGATGAAATGCAAAAACAGATGGAGCAGATGATGAAATCATCTGGACAAGGAGTTTTAAATCAGCAAAGTGGTGAAGTAGCAAATCAGCCAAATAGCAAGATTATAAATCAGCAAAGTAGTGAAGTTTCAAATCAACAAAATAGTAATGTTAATCAAGATGGTAGTCAGCTTTCAGGAGGAAATTTATCTTATCAAGGGGCAGGAATGGCGACTAATCAGTCGGCGATTATTGATGAGAAGTTAAGTGAGTTGGATAAGGAGCTTGCGGGAAGTAAGTACTATTATTTTGATAGGGAAGACAACTCGGGTTATTCGACTTATAAGGGATCGATTGAGAGTTTGGACAAGATTGCGTCTGTGTTTCCTGTGTTCTTCTTCTTGGTGGCGGCGCTGATTTGTTTGACGACTATGACGAGAATGGTGGAGGAAAATCGTACGGAGATAGGTACGTTGAAGGCACTTGGTTATAGAGATTATGAGATAGCTAAAAAGTTTATCGTGTATGCAACGTCAGCAACCCTGGCGGGAAGTGCGCTTGGAATTGCTGTTGGGTGCGGGATACTTCCGCAGATAATAAGCCAAGCCTACGGCTCTGCGTTTATGTTGCCAAAAGTTAAACTACAGCTATATCCATCATATATAATACAGTCGGTGTTATGCTCGCTAGTTTGTACAGTAGGAGCGTCGATATTTGTATTAAAACAAGAACTTCACGAACAACCATCAGCGTTGATGAGAGTTAAGGCTCCAAAAATAGGGAAAAAAATCTTGCTTGAGAGAATAACTCCAATTTGGAAAAGATTAAACTTCAACCAAAAGGTAACTTGCAGAAATCTTTTTAGATATAAACAAAGAATGTTGATGACGATTATAGGAATAGCTGGATGTACAGCTATATTAATAGCAGGGTTGGGACTTCAATATTCAAACGACAATGTAAGCGATATACAGTTTGGCAAGATAATAAAATACGATGCACTTGTAGTATTTGGTGAAGATTCGACACAAGAAGACGACAAGGAATACGAAGATAATTTAAAAAACTTGCCTGAATACAAAAGTAGTTTAAATGTATATCAAGACTCAGTTACGTTTAATAAAAAGACAATAAGCAAGCAAACAGCGACTATGTATGTACCAGAAAAACCGAAAGAATTATCTAAGTATATGGGATTATACAACAGGGAGACTGGTGAAAAGTATGAGTTAAGCGACGATGGGGCTATTATAAATGAAAAATTAGCGAAACTTTTAGATGCGAAAGTTGGCGACGAGATAGTTATGAGGGATTCTGAAAATAATCCATATAAAATAAAAGTCGATCATATTACGGAGAATTATTCAGGACACTATGTATATTTATCACCGACATATTACAACAAGGTATTCGGACAAAAAGCGAGCTATAACGCGCAACTTTTAAACTTTAAAGACAATGTAGATGACGAGGATAAAGTAGCCGAAAAAATAATGAACAACAACAAAGTCACAAATGTGACATTAGCATCTAAGATAAGAAGCATGAGTGAATCAGCGGATTTAGGGCTAGTTATGTTAGTTATTATAGGGGCATCGGGAAGTTTAGCATTTGTCGTTTTATACAATCTTATAAATATAAATATATCTGAGCGTATAAGAGAGATTTCGACAATAAAAGTGCTAGGTTTCTACGACAATGAAGTAGACATGTATATATTCAGAGAGAACATAATCCTAACTCTTTTAGGAATTCTTGCAGGCTCTGTATTAGGTAGATTCTTGTATTTATTCCTAGTCAGCACGTCAGAACTCGACAATATGATGCTGATACCAGTAGTTCATATGGTGACTTATGTAATAGCGGGGATCATCACAATGATTTTCGCCGTATGTGTTATGTTTATGATGCATATAAGATTGAAAAACATAAATATGATAGATGCATTAAAATCAGTCGAATAGAAGAGAGCAGAATAAAAGTAAGCAAAAGTAGGTGTATATAAAAATACCCCTACTTTTTTTAATTATAAGGAAATTATATATTATCTGGTTTGTGGATAATGTATAATTTCCAACCTATTAACTAAAGCAACGGACGCAGTCGTTGGCGCCATGAACGAAGTGAATTTTAAGCAACGGAATCTTTGATTCGTTAGCGCAATGAACGAAGTGAATTTTTTTATTTTACAGGTGGGAGTAATATAAGCAAAGCCAGGTTCAAAAATTTTCAAATTTATTTGATTATTTTTCGAACAATTTTAATGTATAATTATAGTATGGGCAGTTTTAGTTCGAGCATAAATATAGTCTAATTTAATTAAAAAAGATAGATTATTTATAAAAAGGGGGAAGATAAAATGAATGTTATAGGTCAAGTTGTTGAGCACAAATCTCTTGGGGAGGGGAAAATTTGTGATCATAAAATCAGAGAGAGAGAGTCATATATTATCGTTGATTTCTCTGGTGACCAAAAAGAATTCCAATTCCCAGATATTTTTAAAAACATTATTAGAGCGAAGGACGAAAAATTCAAGGCTTATGTGGCTGATTTGGTACAAAAAAAGGAAGATATAGATAGAAAAGAGGCAATCATCAGACAAAGAGAGATTGAAAAAGAACAGAAAAATCTTATTAGGGATGAGCCGATAATTAGAAAGACAAAAGTAGGAAAGAGAGCGAAAAAGGAAGGTAAGAAAATAACTTCTACAAAGGAAAAGGGCAAACATAACAAGAGTTATAAAGGGCATAATATAGCATTTAAGTGCAATTATTGTGATGGTGGTAAGTCCAGCGAACAAGTTGGATTTAGTGGGATATGTAGTAACAGAACGATTGCTCAAAATATCGATAGGGGCAGGGGCGAATGGTGCAAATTCCAAGACTGCGCATGTCGACATTATTACGACAATATGATTGATAGAGATGAGTTGGAGCAAATTTATGAAAATGAGGGTATTTGCTATGAAAGTGATTTGTTGAAGAATTGGACTGCATATGCAGGCGCTACCCTCGATGAAAAAAGTGAGTCAGTTCCAAGAAGAATAGTCGGAGCGAAGGAAAATCACCTTGCAATCTTAACAACTGTAAATCCAGACATGGCAGAAGACAAGCGATATATATTTGCGGTGTTTTTGATTGATGAGGTGTTTGCGGGTGACCCTGAAAATAACGAAGAAGGATACGTTATGTCTGCTCCAAAATCGAGATATAGAATAAAACTTTCAGAAGGTGAAGCGAAAAAAATGCTCTTTTGGAATTATTACAGCAACAGCGGAAAAAAGGAAAACACAAGATGGGGAACTGGCTTGTTTAGATATATGACAGACCAAATGGCAGTACAAGTTTTGAGAGATATTGCAGACATGAAAAAGGGTACAAAGTACGAAAAATCTGCAGATGACCTTCTAAAATATTTTTGCAGCATAAATAATATCGACTTAACAAGTATCGGCCCCGAAGTAGGCGCATTAAAACAAAGTGAGTAATAAAAAGTTAGTAATTAAGAAGCGAGTAATCAAATCGAAGTGAGTAATATAAATTTGGCGTTATTATCATATATTTTCCCTAAAAAATAAAGGACAATCTATGACATTTAAAAATAATCATTTAATATCATACACGACCTGCTCTATGAATAAATTATAAATAGGTGTGGATAATTTTGATATAAATTTGAGCAGATTATTGTTAAAACCAATTTTATCAAAAAATAAAAATGGGGGTAAAATATATGAATAATAACCAAGTGCCACAAAACACAGATAAAGGATTAAAAAATATTTTACTTGGAACACAAATGCAAAAAAATACTATCGCAATAATCGCGGGAGTTGTAGGAATTATCTCGTTGTTTTTACCATATGCAAAAGCACAGGCTTTTGGATTTTCTCAAAGCGTGTCATATATACAAACTGGTAACGGCATCGTCTTATTAATACTTATTTTGATTGCAATGGGAGCGTATATTGCAAGAAGGGGAGGAATTGGTTTTATTTTATCAGCAATAGCAGCGCTTTTAACTATAGTCGATTTTATGTCTATAGCTAGTGTTGTTCAGGATTCATACGGAATAGCATCACATGGAATGGGCGCATATTTAGCAGTTATCGCAACAATAGCAATGACTGTAGCCGCATTTATAGGAGCTAATTCGATTATAAATAACAAATGATTTAAATTTTAGATATATAGTTTGATTAAGCAGTGCTTGTGCGCTGCTTAATTTATTTTTTATGCATTCTATTCAATTTATTTTAATTTTAATGTGCGCTACATTATTAATTTTAATGTACGCTAGCTGATTTATTTTAAAATGATATTCATTATCAAACACACCCCCAACAATGCTATAATTTAAATAAGAAAAGGGGTGTTATTTATGAGTTTTGATGAATTACTCAAAATCCTATTAATATTTAAATAATGTTTCGATACTGGAATATTGTGGTATACTACAATTAAAGACCAAAATGGGAGGGGTATAACATGATAGAAATAATAAAACCAGAAGAAATATTAGCAGAGTTAGAAAGAATAACTCAAAAGGATCTAGAATGTATATATATCACAACAAATGCATTCGATATATATTTAAATGATGCGAGTTCGCTAAAGATGGACACAAACAAGGGGATAACTGGTATATATTTCAACACAAATGTGAACATGGAAAAATTCAAAGTAGATTCTATTGAAAAATTAGTACATGCAACAGAAGCATTTGACATGTTTACTGAGTATTATGATGAAGATGACGAATACGACTATTACAGAATTGACTTCAAAGACAGCGAAGTAAAAATATTCTTTAATAATGAACTATAAAACGAAAGGCTAGGTAGCAATACCTGGTCTTTTTATATTAAAAAACTATATGTTGGAATAAAATACAAATGAATATAAAAAACGTTATAATATAAATAGGCATAATTACGATATACTAAAAATAATTTTTATGGGGTTGTATAGAGTAGTTATTGATAAGAGATAAAATGGGAAAAGGGAATATTAAAGGAGAAATTTAGCATTATGGAACAATTAAACAACAATGTGATAGGGGAGTTTTTTGAAAAATTAGGAATACTAGAGGAAAATGATAGAGATGAATTTTTCAAGAAAATAGATGAAAAGCATAAGGTGAATTTAACACAAGATTTGGATTTGGCAGTAGCTCTTAGAAAAGATAAAGGAAACGGAAAAATATACACGGTAAAAAATAAAGATTTAGAAACAACTATGGATTTTGCCGGATATTACTATGATTTATATAGACAATTTTTTGCATGGTTTATAGATTTTAAAAATTCATATGATAAAAACCTAGATGGAAAGAAAATACTTGATTTAGGATGTGACAATGGTATAACTACTTGTTTTATTGCAAATCTTTATCCAAATTCAGAAATAATTGGTGTGGATAAGTGTAAAAAGGGAATTAAATGTGCAGAGGAAATAGCTCAAAAACTAGGGGTTGAGAATGTAAAGTTTGAAGCAGTTGATGCAAAAAAAGTGGACAAATTCTTTAAAGAAGAAAAATTTGATTTAGTTATATCTAATAGATCAATGCTTGAAATTACTAATTTACCTAAATTAAAAAGCTTTTGGAGCATAGATGAGGTTGAAAATTCAATAGTTGTTGCAAATAGTGTACTTAAATTCTTCAAAAGCGTAGAAAAGGTAATGACACATGATGCAAAACTTATAACATTCGAGAGATTAGATGGTCTTGAAGAGATATTAAACTTTATAAAATCTATGCATGCATCAGGATTATATGCAGATACAGATGCTATGTGTAAAATCCAATTTAACGAACTTAATGATGTTGAACAAATGCCACTTATAGTATTTGATAAAACTGAAAGAGATGAAATAGGATTTTATGATGCTATTGAAATATATAATAAACTTCCAATTTTAAATAAACAAAAAGACATAGAAGACGAATTTGCAATAGAACTACAATTTAAAGCACTTGGCGAAAAAGAATTAGTATATGGTACACAAATAGACTATAAAACTGGAGTAGGTAGTGAGAGAAGAGAAGTTTGGAAAGTTGGAGATAAATATGTAACTTACAAATACAGTAATGTTGGCCGTAGAGAATTAGTAACAGAAGGAATAGAAAAAGATAAAGCTATAAATGAAATCAGAGCAATGTCTAACTTTATCGGAAGAATTGGTCATAAGGTTACAGAATATCATAGTATAGAAGAGAGAGAAAAACTTGTAAAATAGATAAAAACTCCCATGTTGATTTAAATTTCGATGTGGGAGTTTTTAATATATTTGATTTATTTTAGATTTTAGATGATTGCAATATTATACGCATTTTGCGAAGTTAATATAAAGTCTATTACATAAGCCTGTGAAACTGTCAATATATAATTAAAATGGATTGAAAATAGATTCTGATAGCTAACTTAGTGATTAATAATATATAATATAATTAAGTTCGCAATTGTTATATATTACGAATGAAATGAAGGGGGGAATTAGTATGTTGAAAATTTCATTATTTATGTCATGTGCATTATTATTCGTATCATGTATGTTTTTTCTTCTTAAAGATAAAGCATCCATATTAATCACTGGATATTATTTCATATCAAAAAATGAAAGAGAATTATATGATGAATTTAAACTAAGTAAAGATTATGGAATAATAATGTTAAAATTAGCTTTAATACTTTTAGTAGGAGCAATTGGCTATGTTCTAATATCTAAATTAGTTTTATGGATATCGATTGTTATTTGGATTGTATACTTTGTGAAATTTACTGTTACTTTTAGATTTGATAAGTATAAAATTAATACTAATAATTAATTTTATTAGTATTAAACAATATTAATATATTGCGAATCACTTACAACAAATTAAACAAGCATGCCTTAGTATCTGTTGACATTACTAAGACATGCTTATTTTTTTTATTATCATACAGATTTTATTATAATTTTCTTATGCTTCTGCATCACATAATTCATGGTTAGGGGCATCATTTGTTTCTTCTTTTTTAAATAATGTTCTCGACAAGAAGAATAAATAAACACCACATATTACGATTTGAACAATTGTAGATGATGGAGTTGCAAGACCAACTCTAAATAAAGAAACTGGTTCAATTTTACTCATAACATAAGCAACAGGTATTCTCACGAAGAACGCACCGACTATACCTTGAATCATTACGATTGTTGTTTTTCCACATCCATTTAAGAAACCAATCATGCAGAATAAAAATGCAGTAAAGAAGCAGTCTATTGCATATGATTTTAGATAATCCCAAGCAGCAAGAATAACTTCATGATCAGTAGAGAATATCGAAGAAAGCATATCTCCTTTGAAAAATGCCAAGAAGAACATGCAAACACCACAGCATAATGAAGTTCCAATTGCATAAATAAGTGCTTTTTTTGCTCTGTCGTATTTTTGTGCTCCGTAGTTTTGTGCCACAAATGCCGAAACACCTTGTGAGAATGACGATGGAACAAGCATTATAAACGCCGCTAGTTTTTGGGCAACACCCATACCAGCTGATGGAACAACACCCATAGAATTACCAATCATTACGATTACTAAGAATGATATTTGAACAAGTAGTTCTTGTAGAGCTATCGGTGCACCGAATTTTATTATTTGTGAAGTTAGCCCTTTGTGGAATTTTATGCTTTTTAGCGAAAACTCAAAAGGCAATCCTCTTTTTGCGATTATTACTAGCGATAAAATAACGCTGACAGCTTGTGCAAGAACAGTTGCAAACGCAGCCCCAGTAGATGCCATATTAAAATAACCGACAAATACTAAATCGCCTACAATATTTACAATACATGCTATTAAAACAGTCATAAGTGGAGTTTTTGCATCTCCAAGCCCTCTAAAAATACCGCCGATTACGTTGTATGCAACTATAAAAATAGACCCAGCACAACAAATTCTGATATAAGTTGAAGTGCTATCAAATGCCTCTTTTGGTGCATTCATAAATGACGCAACGCCTGGCGCAAATGTAACGAAAACAATAGTTAAGATGATTGCTATTACTGCAAATATTGAGATACCGCTGCCGACAACATCACCAGCGTCCTTTTTCTTTCCTTGACCTAGTTTTTGACCTATTAATATAGTTATTCCCATTGCAAGCCCTGTAACTGTAAGAGTTATAACTTGCATAAATTGACTCCCAGTCGAAACAGCAGAAACATCCGCCGCATGACCAAATCTACCAACTACAAGTAAATCCACCGCACCATACATAGTCTGCAAAAATAATGCCGCTAATATAGGGATGATGAATGTTACTAGAGGTGAGAAAATTTTTCCCTGTGTAAAATCTTTAACCTTTGACATATATGTGCCTTCCTTTCCAAATTTTAATATAGTTATTTTCATTGATTTATATAAGGTTTATATCAATATAGATAGATTTATATCAATATAAATCAATTTATATATATAGACTTATATTGATAATCTTTAATTTAAAATAACAGTGCTATTCAATATTTGATCTAATTTTACCCAACATATTTAAAAGACTGTTTATCTCGTCTTGCTCCATATTTTCTAATAATTTACCTTCAACAGAATCTATAGCAGATGAGATTTTCCTTGATATTTCAACAGCCTTTTCTGTTAAAACAAGTTTTTTCAAACGGGCATCACCAGCTACTGGCACCCTCTTTATAAGATCGTGTTTTTCCATATTATTAAGCATAAGACTTACCGAAGAACGCTTTAAATCAAACTCAAGCTCCAAGTCCTTTTGGAATATGTCTTTGTCTTTATTGTCAGTTATAAAATCTATTACATATGCCTGAGATACTGTGATATTGTCATCAATCACGTTTAAAACAGCAGCGTCCACCTTTCTCGATATTATACGACTAAGCTTATTTATATGTAGTCCTATTGGAAATTGTGATTTCATATTTGCCTCCTAGAAAAAATGTTTTGTACAAAACTATTTATCTATAATTGTTTTGTACAAAACAATATTACAAGGATAATTCAAAAATGTCAATAAATAAGTATCTCAATAAATAAGTATATTGATATAGATATTAATATACAACTTAAACCAAGAATATAAATCACCAAAAAATATTGGTAAAATAAATATATAGTGATAAACTTACAACATAGACAATAAATAATATTTGGAGGAAATTATGAACAAAAGGGAATTTAATTGGGCAATATTAGGAACAGGGGTAGTTGCAAATGAAATGGCAAATGCTTTGAAAAAAGCGGGCAAATCAATATATGCAGTCGGCAATAGAACACACAGCAAAGCAGTGGATTTTGCAGAAAAATACGGAGTTAAAAAGGTATACGACGATTTTCACGAGATGTTTTCTGATAAAAATGTGGACATAATCTACATAACAACACCGCACAACACACATATAGACTTTATGATGGAGGCGATCTCTAACGGCAAACATATACTTTGCGAGAAATCAATCACATTAAATAGCGACGAGTTAAACAAAGCGATCGAACTTGCAGAGAAAAACAACGTCGTGTTAGCAGAGGCAATGACTATTTACCACATGCCTTTATATAAAAAGTTAAAAGAAATAGTAGAGCGTGGCGATTTAGGTGAAGTCAGAATGATTCAGATGAACTTCGGAAGTTACAAAGAGTACAATATGAAAAATAGATTCTTCAATATGAACCTAGCAGGTGGGGCACTTCTCGATATAGGAGTTTATGCTATTTCATTTGTGAGATGGTTTATGTCATCAAAACCAAACCAAGTGCTAAGCCAGGTGAAATACGCACCAACAGGAGTAGACGAACAAGCGGGAATCCTTCTTATGAACGACGAGCAACAGATGGCGACAATATCACTTACACTTCACTCAAAACAACCAAAACGAGGAATGATATCTTGTGACAAAGGGTATATCGAAATTATGGAATACCCAAGAGCACAAAAAGCAGTCATAACTTATACAGAAACAGGCGCAAGAGAAGAAATAGAAGTCGGCAAACACGAAGACGCACTGTTTTACGAAATGCAAGACATGGAAAACGCAGTAATGGGCGATAGAGAAGTCGCTCACCTTGACTATACGAAAGATGTTATGGAGATAATGACTGGGATAAGAAGAGAGTGGGGACTTGTTTATCCTGAGGAGAGAAGATAAATACATAGTACGTATATAATAATATAATGCTGAAATTTTATAAAAATCCACCAATACTCATATCAATTAGATATGAGTATTTTGCTATACAAAATAAAATTAAAAAATAATATTAGCAAGCATATGATAAAATAAATAATACAATACACTGCAGAAAACTATTTCAACTAGCCAAATAGGTTGACGAATTTATATAAGACAAGAAAGGTGGACAAAGATGTCAAATAATATAAAAATAGGCTATGTTTTAAATAAGTGTTGAAAATTATATAATATAAACTAAGTCGCAATTGTTATATATTATGACATAGGTAGTATTAAATCGTATTAAAAAATGTCAAGTTAGGTTGTTATAATTTACCATAATATGGTATTATATGAATAGATTGAAAATTAGGAGGGTTTCATGAAAAGTAAAATATTATATTTACTTGGCATATGTGTTTTGAGCTTGAGTTTAGTGGCTTGTTCTAATAAAAAAAACACACAAACAGAGGAATTTCCAAAAGAAGAATTACAACAAGAAGATTTAGTCTCTGAAAAAACAAATAAAGAAGAAATTCTGTTTGATAAAGATGTAATAATAGTGGATGGAGACATTACAGTAACTGTACAGGGAAAGAGCAAAGTAACGCCAGGTGAGTCAATAGGATATATGTATAAGGTTTCAAATATGTCTAATGAAAATATAGAGTTTTATGTAAAAGATGTCGAGGTAGATGGAGTATCATTTAAAACAGATTTAAATGAAAGTACTAAGATGCCACTGCAATCACTTACTGATTTTAGTACTCAAATGACGTTTATGGAGATTACTTCACTAGAAGATTTAAAAAATACAAAAGGAACTTTTTGTATTAAAACAAGTGAAGGTGTAGATGAATATAAATTTGAGCTAGAATAGAAGATATAGTTTATTTAACCTTACCATTTAGCAAATAGAATTGATTAACAATATTAGTATAATACGAACTAAATCAAGAGCTGTATGAATAACAAATACAGCTCTTGATTTTTCATTATTTAAAATTTATCTAATTTCAACATTGTATTAAAACATAGCCTAAAAATAAAAAATACTGACTTAGTATTAAGTAAAATAGGATTTGGAACAGTAAACGCTGGACTTGCATGGGATAATGAAGATGCATTTGAAATATTAGAAAGATATATTAACCTAGGTGGAAATGTTATAGACTGTGCAAGAATTTACTCTGATTGGGTTGAACCAGAGATAGGTCGTGCAGAAAGAGTTATAGGTGATTGGATAAAGCATAGAGGTAGAAGAGATGACTTAGTTATAATGACTAAAGGTGGACATCCTAAAATGGACACTATGAATATAAGTAGAATGAGTAAAGAGGATATGGAATATGACTTAAACTTAAGCTTAAAAGCATTAGGTATAGATTGTATAGACATATATTTCTACCATAGAGATGACTTGAGTCAACCTGTAAGTGACTTAATAGAGGTTATGGAATCCTTTGTTAAACAAGGTAAAATAAGATATTATGGATGTTCAAACTGGACAACTGAAAGAATGATAGAAGCAGATAATTATTGCAAGGAAAAGGGATATAGAGGATTTGTGGCTAATCAAATGTTATTTAATATTGCATCTGACAATATGAAACCATTCCCTGATGAAACTATGGTAACTATGGATAAAGAAATGATAAAGTATCATAAAAACTCTAATAATCTAGCTATGCCATACTTTGGACTATGCAGTGGTTTTTTCCAAAAGCTTGAAACTAAAGGAAAAGAGGCTGTTATAGATAGCCCTTACTTTACTGAAGGTAACCTTGAAAGAGGAGAAAAGATAAAAGCCTTAGAAGAAAAATATAATTGCACAACATCTCAAATTCTTTTAGGATATATTCTAAATCAAGACTTTGAAGCACTACCGTTAGCAGGCGCAAGTAAAATAGAACAATTAGAAGATTTTATGAAAACAATACATATTAATTTTGATAAAGGTGATTTTGAGTTTTAGTTATGTTAGCTTTCTTTGTGATTCTAATTTCAACATCATGTTAAAACACAGCATAAAAAAAGTAGGAGCAAACAAACTCCTACTTTTTTATGTTTATACAGGAAAATTAATACATTTTTTTATTGCTACAAACGTTAAATTTTCAACCTTATAGATTAAAATACTAGAAGGTATTATAAACTAATATAATACTAAAAAATAAAGATATTTTAAAACAAAACACTTAAAAACAATGAATTTTCAACCAATATAGAATACAATAAAATTATAATAGTTTTATGAAATGGGAAGTGATATAAAAGTGAAATATACAAAAGCAAAATGTATAAGTACATATAGTGAATTGTATGGAATTCAGATAAATAAAGAGCAAATAATAGCTAAGATTGGTAGATTAAATATAAATAAAACACTAGAAATTTTAAAAATACTATTTAGTACTCTAACTACGCCATGGTATATTAACTTTATATATGTAAGGATAAAGCATTTAGATGAAGAAAAACTTGAAGATATTTTATATAGTAAACAGACATTATTTTATACTTTAAAGTGGATAATGGCTTATAGTGAACAAATAAATGCTGCTCCAATGAAGTTAAATATATCTTTAGAAGATATAGTGGAGATAATTGATCTTCAGCTAATGATATCAGATTATCTTGATAAAGATAGCATAGATCCCACAACTTATATTTATAAAAATATTTACTTTAATACACAAAGAAATTCAAAAAATGAGATAGTAAGAGCATATGAGATGTATGTAAGATTAGCAAGTCAAAATGGTTTATATAATCCTAAAGAATATGTAGATATAAATAAAAAATTTACAGCTAAATATAATATATCAATAAAAGAATATATATTTGTTATATTTTTACTACTTTCAGTTCATCTAACAAACTTTAAATTTAAAAATTTAAACTTAGATGAACTTTTTAATGGAACTAAAAATCAGCAAAGATATATTACAGTAATTAAAAGTCTAGGACAAGATATAAAATCATATAAAGATTGGGCAAAACAAAGTATAGATAATAGTTGGGATTACAGCCAAATATATGAATATCCACTAATAAAAATTAAAGATAAGGAGTATATCTCTTTAGAAAGTTTTACAATAGTAAACTTATTATTTGAAGGTTTGTATTGGAAAATAGTTGATACTGCTGATAGTCAATCTGACAGAAAAAAAATTATGGATTTTTTAGGAAAACCTTTTGAAGAATATGTAGGAATGATAACAGAAGAAGTTATTAAAATATCAGGATTAGAATATACGTTTATACCTGAGTTTAAATATTATGTCAAAGGTGAAGAGAAAAAATCATCGGATGCATATATAATAAAAAACAGAACCTTATTTATAATAGAATGTAAATCTAGCAGACCATTAAGAGATACCTTTCAACGTGAAGATAAGGATAATATAGAAAAAGCTGTTAGAAAATTCTGCGTAAAACCAATCCAACAAGTTAAAAAGGCTTTTGATGACATTTGCAAAGAAAAAAAAGATATGGGATTTGATAAATTTGAGGATATTTATATTATTTGTGTAAGTTTAGAAAGTGTAAAACATACTAGAGAAACGATAGATATAATGAAAACAGAATTATCAAATGACTTTGATGATAGGATAAAAGGTTATTTTAATCTTAATATAGAAGAATATGAAGGTTTATGTGAATTATTATATAATGCATTAGATATAAAAGAAATTCTTGATAAATACATGAAGAATTTGGACGATGGAACATTTATTAATTATATACATAAAGAAAACGAAAAAATAATTAATAATAGTTGGATGAAGTTAAAGTTTGAGGATATAGTAAGTGAAATTAGAAAAACTATATTTAAATAATAAGATTAGTAATATGCACAGTAACAAATTATTAATATTATCACTATGAATTAAATATTTTTGGTAGTAACTTAGCAACTAGAGTAACTGGGTAACATACATAGTGGTACAGTTATTGAAGGTTTATGTCAGTAACTTGCTATAAAATATTCAAAAGAAACATCCAAAAACATGTTCAAATTCTTAAATAAGTATATAGTAAAATCTAATTGAGAATATTAATATAATATAAATAAAACCAATAATTGTATTTACTTATTCATACAACTATTGGTTTTTATTACTTAAAACTATTTATTTTATTCAGTTCTCAACGCAGTTACTGGATCTTTTCTAGCTGCCTTTTTCGCAGGGATAAACCCACCGATTAAAGTCAACACTATACTTAAAATAATAAGAAGAACTCCATTACCAAAAGGTAGTGCTGCATTGACAGTATTTGTACCTGTTAGAGTATGGATTATAGAGTTTATCGGTATTAAAAGTAATAATGTTATTCCGATTCCAAGCGTTCCTGAACATATACCTATAATAAATGTTTCAGCATTGAAAACTTGAGAAATATTGTGTTTTGAAGCTCCGATTGCACGAAGTATTCCGATTTCTTTCGTACGTTCCATAACTGAAATATAAGTAATTATTCCTATCATTATTGAAGATACTACTAAAGAAACTGCAACAAAGGCAATTAAAACATATGAAATTACATTTATAATTGTTGTTACAGAAGACATTAAAAGTCCTACATAATCTGTATAAGTAATTTGATATTCTTCATCAACTGATTCGTTGTATTCTTGAATATAATTAGCTATTTCATCTTTATCTTCAAAGCTATCACAATATATATTGATGCTAGATGGTGCATCTAAACTTACAACACCGAAAGTCTTCATATTATCATCATAACTTCCGCTAGATATATAATTATTATAAATTGCAAGCAGCGAATCATCATTTAAATTCTGATCTAATCCTGCTGCAAGTTGTGTTTCATCCATTCCCATCATTTGAGAAGAAAGAGCTTGGTTATCTCCATAAGTAGCTTGTAAAACTTCTTTAGCAAGATTAGCTTTTTCACTAACGCCTAAACTAGCGATATATTTCTTAGCGTCTTTGATTTTATCATCATCGCTATTAGGAGAAAACTCCATACCGTTTAAAACATTTATATTTTTACTATCTTTTTGTGATTTTACAACATCACTTTTGTTTGTATAGTCGATTATATAATTTGTTAGAGCTTGAGTATATCCTACAGTACTTGAAATTAAAGTAGTTTCAGTATCTTCTTTAGGACGAACAACACCTGTAACTTTTAGCTCAAGCGCATTTTTAAGTAGTTCTTTTACTTTTGTTTTATCTTCTCCAACATAGTCAAAAGTACCATTATCGTTTTTCACATATAAATCACAATTAGGTATCATATAAAACTTTTGATTTACAACATCTTTATAACTTAACTTGTGGTTATCTAAAGTAACAGTTTCACCAGCGTCTATTTTCTTTATTAATTCATTGTATTCAGATGAAGGTAAAAGTCCAAGCTTATAAAGTGTTGTTGCAGAGATTTCATTATTCTTATCAAGTGCTACAACAAGCTCATTGTATTTGCGAGGCCATGAACCATATAAAACATCGTAATTGTCTGTAATAGTTTTGCTTATTAAATCATCTTTAGTACCTGGTAATAATTCTTTAAAATTATTAGAGCTACCTTGTGTCATCATTGGAGCACCTTGTGGCACAGAATATCTACTGCTATTTTCTAATGTAGAACCATCTGTATTTACAATAGTATCATCAACATCATAAGTATATACATTAAACTTTGTATCATATGAATAGACTACTCCATTTTCACCAATATGGTTGTGAATTTCATTTTCCTTATTATCTAAGTACTTTTTAAACTCTGTAAGATTATTTTCAGTAATACTTGTCGTCATAGTAGATGCCATTTCAAACTCCATATCATTTGAATAAACTGCATCTAAATCATGGTCGACATCGCCGTTTTGCTTATTGCTCATATTTTCTTGCCCTGTCGACATTATACTACTCAAATCTACGGACTGAGATTCAATCGATATAGGGTAAGAAGACATTGTGCTCTTTTGAATATCAGAGATATAAGTATTAACACCGTTAGAAATTGATAAAATAAGCGCAATACCTATAATACCAATAGAACCTGCAAAAGCTGTCAGCAGTGTTCTCCCTTTCTTGCTTTTTAAATTATTAAAAGATAATGCAAGTGATGTCATAAATGACATTGAGGCTTTACCCATATTTTCATGTCTTGCCTCACCAAGTTGTGATTCATCTACATCGTATGGATTAGAGTCACCTATAATTTTCCCATCACGCACTTTTACAATACGAGTAGCATAGTCCTCTGCAAGCTCTGGGTTATGAGTAACCATAACAACTAGTTTATCTTTTGCGACTTCTTTTAAAAGCTCCATAACTTGAATACTTGTTTCAGAGTCAAGAGCACCTGTTGGTTCATCAGCAAGTAATATATCTGGGTCGTTGATTAATGCACGAGCTATGGCAACACGTTGCATCTGTCCACCAGACATTTGATTAGGCTTTTTATGAAGTTGATTTCCTAATCCGACCTTTTCTAAGGCCTCTATTGCACGTCTTTTACGTTCTGATTTTGAAACTCCAGAAATAGTAAGTGCAAGCTCAACATTTGCAAGTACAGTCTGATGAGGAATTAAGTTGTAACTTTGAAATACAAATCCTATAGTATGATTTCTATAAGAATCCCAATCTCTATCTGTATACTTTTTAGTTGAAATTCCATTGATGATTAAATCACCACTATCGTAATGATCCAAACCACCAATTATATTAAGTAGAGTAGTTTTCCCGGAACCACTTGGCCCAAGAATAGCAACAAGTTCATTGTCACGAAGATTTAAGCTTACATCATTAAGAGCTGTTTGAACTAAATCTCCAGTTATGTACTTTTTGTTAATTTTGTCAATTTGAAGCATTTTAATATTCCTTTTCCCTTATAACATTTTACATTGTTGTTAACTTATTTGACATGTTTATGTAACAAGTGTAACATTGATGTGAAACAAGTGTAACATCTAGATTTTTCTTAGTCAATAAATTTGAAAAAATGATACAAAAGAAGGACCTGTAAAAAAGTAACATGAAAACATTATCATTTGTAAAAAAATATTTGGAAAAATATTGTTTTTGTTTTAACAATATGATAGTATACTAGCATAAATATATAAATAAAAAATTAATAATGGGGTGAAAAAATGTTATATCCAATAATGACAGAAACTAGACAAGTTATTGACTTAAATGGTATATGGAACTTTAAATTAGACAAAGGTACTGGATTTGAAGAAAAATGGAATGAATCTGGACTTAAAGATGCTATAAGAATGGCTGTTCCATCTTCTTACAATGATTTAGTAGAAAGTGCAGAATTTAGAGACCATGTAGGATGGGTATGGTATGAAAGAGAATTTATAATAAATAAGAATATGTTAGATGAAAGAGTAGTTCTTAGATTTGGATCAGCTACTCATCATGCTAAAGTATACGTTAATGGAAAATTATTAGTTGAGCATAAAGGTGGCTTTACACCATTTGAAGCTGAATTAAATGATGTTGTTGCTGTTGGGAAAAACAGAGTAACTGTTGCAGTAAACAATATATTAGATGAAAGCACACTACCAGTTGGTATGATACACGAAACTAAATTACCAGATGGTTCAACAAAAATCACAAATCCTGTTAACTTTGACTTCTTCAACTATGCAGGAATTCACAGACCAGTAAAAATATATACTACTCCTAAAACTTTTGTAAAAGACGTTACTGTAGTAACTGATTTTGAAAATACTTTAGGAAAAGTAAATTATGAAGTAGAAGTTAATGGAGATGCAAACGTTGTTGTAAGCATAATAGACGAAGATAACAACGTAGTAGCTAGAGGCGAAGGAGCAAAAGGTAATTTACAAATAGAAGATGTTAAGTTATGGGAGCCAATGAATGCTTACTTATATAACTTAAAAGTAGATTTAGTAAATAATGATGAAATAATAGATACATATGAACAACCTTTTGGGGTTAGAACTGTAAAAGTAGCAGATGGACAATTTTTAATAAACAATAAACCATTCTACTTCAAAGGATTTGGAAAACACGAAGACTCTCACATACACGGAAGAGGATTCGACGAAGCATTAAATGTTAAAGATTTTAACTTAATGAAATGGATAGGAGCAAACTCATTTAGAACAGCTCACTACCCTTATTCAGAAGAAATAATGAGACTAGCAGATAGAGAAGGTATAGTTGTTATAGACGAAACTCCTGCTGTTGGTGTACATTTAAACTTCATGGCTACAATGATGGCTGGTGGAGAAAAAAGAGATACATGGAAAGAAATCCAAACTTTTGAACATCACCAAGATATAATAAGAGAATTAGTAGCAAGAGATAAAAACCACCCTTGTGTAGTAATGTGGTCTGTTGCAAATGAGCCAGCATCAGATGAAAAAGGTGCAGATGGATATTTCAAACCACTTATAGAATTAACAAGAGAATTAGACCCACAAAAAAGACCTGTAACAGTAGTTACTTACTTAAAATCTACACCAGATAGATGTCAAATAGCAGAGTTAGTAGATGTACTTTGCTTAAACAGATACTACGGATGGTATGCTCAAGGTGGAGATTTAGAAGCTGCAAAAATGTACCTAAATGCAGAACTTGAAGGATGGAATAAAAGATGCCCAGGTAAACCAGTAATGTTTACTGAATATGGTGCAGATACAGTTTGTGGAATGCGCGACACTACTTCAGTTATGTTCACAGAAGAATACCAAGTAGAGTACTTAGAAGCTAACCATGAAGTAGTTGATAAATTCCCTAACTTCATAGGAGAACAAGTATGGAACTTTGCTGATTTTGCAACAAGCCAAGGTATAATACGTGTTCAAGGAAACAAAAAGGGAGTATTTACAAGAGATAGAAAACCTAAAATGGCAGCACACTATCTACGCAATAGATGGCATAACATACCTGACTTTGGGTACAAAACTAAATAGTAGATTTTGCTTTAAAAGTATTAATTGAATATAAAAAAGCACACATATAAGTAAACGGTAAATTTTAAATTTGCCGTTTATTTTTTATTATTAAAATTCTAAACAACAAATCAAAATATAGTGTAATATTAAATTATAGAAGTATTAGATAAATAGTGACATCAAGAGCAAAAACATTTAGAATATATATGGAATTAAAAAAGCAGAAATCGAATAATTATAATCTATAGGAAATACAAGGGGGATAGCAATGATAAGACCAATAGTAAAAGATGTATTATTTCTAGAACAAAAATCAGAGCCAGCAACAAAAGAAGATAAATCAATAGTAACTGATTTAATCGATACACTAAAAGCAAATCTTGACGGTTGTGTAGGGCTTGCAGCAAATATGATAGGGTTCAAAAAGACAATACTAGTTTTTGCTGTAGGAGGAAATATAATAGTCCCTATGGTAAACCCTGTTATACTAAAAAAAGAAAAACCTTACAAAGCAGAAGAAAGCTGTCTGTCTTTAGAAGGAGCAAGACCAACAACTAGATACGAAACAATAGAAGTAAAATATCTAGATGCAAATTTCAAAGAAAAAACACAAGTATTTAACGGATTCGTAGCCCAAATAATCCAACACGAAATGGACCACTTTGAGGGTATAATAATCTAACAAAAAGGAGTAGGTATAAAATATATCTACTCCTTTTTTAAAGCAACGGAATCTCCGATTCGTTGGCGACATGAGCGAAGTGAATGCATAACAAACCTAAAATTGCAAAAACTCTAACTAGAGGTGAAAGCATGAGACATAATCGAAAAATAAAAGAACCGATAATAGCAATTACAAAAGGAATGACAGAGGGTCATTCGCTTGAAAAGGCGCTTGATATGTTGCCTGTGGATAAAATTATAAAAAAGGGCGACAAGGTAATAATCACACCAAATGGAGTGAAAGATAAAAAGCCGAAAGATGGGGTTGTATCAGGACCAAAGACGCTTAAAAAATTAATACAATATGTAAAACAAAGAGAGCCATCAGAAATATACATAGCATTTGGATCTGGAGGAACTGATAGCATGAAGGTCTTACAAACTGCGGGATTTGACAAAATAATAGAAGAAGAAAACGTAAAGTTTGTAGATATGAACTACGGTCCTTTCTTTGATATAGAGCTAGACGGACCGATTTTAAAATCGACACCTTTAAACAAAGTAATTGAAGATGCAGATGTTATAATTTCATTTACTCAACTTAAATACCACGAAGAGGCGACAATCACAGCGAGCATCAAAAACATCTGTCTTGGGTATCCTCCTGCTAGTGTGCATGGATTTCCGAAAAAGAACACAGGAATCCACGAAGACTTGCATGGATTTATACGCAGTTTTGCAAAACAAGTTCCAATTGATTTATCTATAATAAGTATGGACAAGGCTATGATAGGAACTGGGCCAATTTTCGGAAAGGCAGTAGACACACCAGGGCTTATAATCGCAGGCACAGACCCAGTTGCAGCAGACTGTATCGGTGCGAGATTGCTTGGATTTTTGCCACAAGCCGTAAATTATCTATACATGCTTTATAAAGATAATCTTGGAGAGGCCGAGCCACAAAAGATGACTATAAAGGGGCTTGATGTTAAAGAGGCAGAACAGCTATTCAGCAAATGTGCATATGGCGACAAAAAGAGCATCTTAGACCAAAAATATGTAAAAGACTTACACGACGAAAACAAAAAATAAGCTGAAAAATATAAAAAATCTTGTAACTTTTTGTAACTTGAGTAACTTATATTATTATGATAAATTGAAGATAATTTAAAATATAAGGAGAAGGCGCATGAAAAAATTTATAAGTATTTTTATGGCGACAATAATGCTACTTTCATTAGTAGGGTGTAGTTCAAATAAAACTAAATCAGATTCAGTTTTATCAGAGGACTTAACAAAAATCGTAGAAAAAATCTACGAAACGGCTAATTTCGACGACAAAGAGATGAATGATTATCTAAAAGGATATGAAAATATTACATTAGATAAATCAAATGCAGATATGTACTTAGGAGATAGCAAGATAGACTTCAAAGAAGGTATATGTTCAGAGCCAAGCATGAATGCAATCGCTTATGAATTAGTATTACTTAGATTAGACGATAATGCAGATGTCGAAGCTGTGAAAAAACAAATAAAAGAAAATGCAAATCCAAGAAAATGGATATGTGTTGAAGCTGAAGAAGTAGTAGTAGAAAACGTAGGAAATGTAGTACTATTTTTAATGGCGGATAAAGAAGAAGCGACTCCAATAAAAGAAGCTTTCTTAAACTTAGCAAATTCAAAATAGAAAAAAGATAGCCTGAGAAGAAATTTTTCAGGCTATTATTATATAAATTTGGAGGTTAAAAGTGTTATTTTCGAGTGTAAGTTTTTTATATTATTTCTTGCCAATTACTTTGATTTTATATTTTGTATCTAAAGACAAATATAAAAATATTATCTTATTATTGGCGAGTTTATTTTTCTATTTTTATGGAGAGCCAAAATACACAGTGTTGATGTTGATATCGGCGTTTAGTGCGTATATTCACGGTATTTTAATAGAGAAATTTAGAGAAAAAGGATATTCAAAATTATTTTTAGTAAGCGGTTTAGTAGTGAGTTTGGGTATTTTAATTGTATTTAAATATATGGATTTTATAATAAAAAACATAAATTACATCTCAAATTCAAATATAAAACTATTGAGACTTGTGTTGCCGATTGGGATTAGTTTTTACACTTTCCAAGGGCTTAGTTATATTGTGGATGTGTATAAAAAAGATGCCAAAGTATGTAGAAGTTTTGTAGATTTTGCGACTTATGTATGTCTATTCCCACAACTTATCGCAGGGCCTATTGTGAGATATACTACGATAGAAGATGAGCTAAAAAACAGAACACATTCATTTGATAAATTTGCATACGGTGTAAATCGATTTGTGGTTGGTCTTGCTAAAAAGGTCATCTTGGCAAACAACTTAGGCATGATAGTCGACATTATGACTAAGAGTAATGAAAAAAGCGTCCTGTCTTATTGGATGGTGGCGATTTTCTTTTCTCTACAGATTTACTACGATTTTTCGGGATATAGCGACATGGCAATCGGGCTTGGGAGGATGTTTGGGTTTGACTTTTTAGAAAACTTCAACTATCCATTTATATCAAAGAGCATAAAAGAATTTTGGAGAAGATGGCATATTTCGCTTTCTAGTTTTTTTAGAGATTATGTATATATTCCTCTAGGTGGAAACAGAGTGAGCAGGGGAAGATGGATTTTTAACTTACTTATAGTGTGGAGTTTGACAGGGCTTTGGCATGGAGATAGCTGGAACTTTATTTTGTGGGGGCTTTATTTTGCAATACTTCTTATAATAGAAAATCTGTTTTTACAAAATATATTGAGCAAACTCCCAGCATTAATTCAACATATATATGCAAAATTCTTTATCATAATAAGTTTTGTTATTTTTAATAATGAAAATATAAAAGATTTGTGGTCAAGTCTTTACAATATGTTTAATTTTAGGGGGTTAGATTTATACAATGATTTTTCTACTTATTATCTAAAAAGCTACACAGTACTTTTAATAGTAAGTATGATAGGTGCGACGCCTATTTTGAAAAATATTATTCAAAAGATAAATAAAAATGTCACAGGGCAAAAAGTCATCTCTACAATAAATTCAATATTAAACATAGTTTTATTAGTTGTTGTGACAGCATATTTAATAGACGGTTCGTTTAATCCGTTTTTATATTTTAGGTTCTAGGAGGGATTAAGATGAACACAAAAATAAAAAACATAGTTATAAGCTGTAGTTTTGGGATTTTCTTGGTTTTATTTATGATAGTAAATATTTTTGCAAAAGATAAAGAAATATCTTATGAAGAAAGACGTAAATTAGCACAACTTCCAGAATTTAAGATAGAAAAATTATTAAATGGAAACTATTTTGAAGAGATGGAAGAATACTTACTAGATCAATTTTATCTCAGAGAAAATTTCAGAAAGATAAAGACTTTTGTAAATACAAAGATATTTCACGAAAAAGACAACAACGATATCTATATAGTAGATGACGGGATTTATAAAATGGAGTATAAATTAAACGAAAACTCAATTTACAACAGTGCTAATTTATACAACAAAATAGCCCAGACTTATTTTAAAAATTCAAATATATACTACACAATAGTTCCCGACAAGAACTACTTTGTAGCACAGAAAAATGGTTATCTAAACCTAGATTATGAAAAACTTATAAATATAATGAAAAACAACACTCATAATATGGATTATATAGACATTACAAATGATTTAAAAATTGGAGATTACTATAGGACTGACTTGCATTGGAAGCAAGAAAACCTAACACAAGTTGCAGACAAAATACTGAAATCCATGGATAATGATAAAAAAAGAAATGATGCTTATAGAAAAAAAGTATTTGAGAATTTCTACGGTTCATACTACGGTCAATCGGCGTCTAATATAAAACCAGACAAGCTGACATACTTAAGTGACAAAACAATAGAAAATTGCAAGGTGTATGATTATGAAAAACAAAAATATGTAAAAGTATACGACGACAAAGACTTTAAAAACGTAGATTCATATGATGTGTTTTTAGGTGGGGCGAAATCTCTTTTAACTATCGAAAATCCATCAAACACAACAGGCAAAGAGCTCTATATATTTAGGGATTCGTTTGGGAGCAGTTTATCGCCACTTTTAATAAAAAATTATTCAAAAATACATCTTATAGATTTGAGATATATAAATTCAACGCACTTTGAAAAATATATAAAAATAAAAGAAAATAGCGATGTTTTATTTATGTATAATACATCAATTTTGAATAATAGCAGTATAATTGCCAAGTTTTTTAGATAAAAATAAACAAACTGCAAGCATTTTACAAAAAATTATATAAAAACATATATAAGTTAGAAGTTTTACAAAAATCTACTTTAGAGATAAAATAAAAGATAGCAGATAATAAGTAATAAATAGGGGGAAGATATGAAAAGAGAAATAACATCAAATTATGAAGCTGCATGCTTAAGATGGCAAGAAGTCTTTGTGAATATGGACAAAGACCGACTTAGAGTGCTTGTGCCAGAGCTTAAACTTGAGGGAGATTATCTTACAATATACCACTTTGGCAGAAAGTTCGGTATACATATTGAAACAGGGGAAATTATTTCAATGGAAGATGATCTTCCAATCTCTATCTCAGAAAAATTCAACATATATCTTTTGTTTTACTATGTGAAACCAGGGGCTAAAATAAAAGGCGAGTGGGTAACGTTTGAAAAACTAAAAAATACATCTCAATTTAAGCCCGCATTCGTAAGAACTGTCTTAAAACCTTTTGCAGAAACATTCGCAGGTCATATGGATAAATTACAATACGCATGCGAAAAAATAGGAGCAAAAAGGATAAAAGCATCTGACATGGGGTATGAAATAAATGCATTTGAATGTATGCCGATTCAGTTTTTATTTTGGGATGAAGACGAAGAATTTGAAGCTAGAGCAAGTATGCTATTTGATTTAGGTTCTACAGATTTCATCCACGAAGAAAGCATAGTCACAATTGCATCAGTCGGGGTTGAAAGACTGGTCCAAATAGCAGGGCTCGACAATAACTTAAATGGATTTGAGATGAAATAAATTTTCAAATTTATTACATTATATTACAAAACTGTAATAAATATGGAAAATGATGTCGGCTTTATGGTATAGTGGAGCAGGATAAAAGTAAAAAATTCAATAAATTAAGGGAAAAGATATATTTATTAATAAAGCATGATTATTTTTAAGGAGAAAAGATGGAGAATATAAACAAATTTCAGAGCTTAGTAATATTATTCATGGTAGCTTTAGGGTCAAATTAGGAAGATATATAGAAACAGATAATTATAAATTACAAAAAAATCATTCAAAAATTATTAAAAAGATTACAACTAAAAATATTCATTTAATGCATATCTTAAAATCTATTATTGAGGTATTAGGAACTTTCTTGTTTATTGAGAATATAAAAATAATTAGGGGGAAATAATTATGTGTGGATTTTCGGGTTTTATAGATAATATACCGAATAAGAAAAATATTTTGGAGAGTATGATGGATGAAATAATCCATAGAGGTCCAGACGAAAGTGGAGAATATATAGATGAAAATGCCGCTTTAGGATTTAGAAGACTTAGTATAATCGGTGTAAGCAATGGGCTACAACCATTATACAACGAAGACGGAAGCTTAGCTTTAGTATTTAACGGAGAAATATACAACTACCAAGAATTAAGAGAAGACTTAATCAAAAAAGGACATATATTTAAAACAGAAACAGATAGTGAAGTATTAATACACTTATATGAAGATTGTAAAACTGAAATGGTTAAAAAACTAAGAGGGATGTTCGCTTTTGCAATTTGGGACAAAAACGAAAAAACTCTATTTGCCGCAAGAGACCATTTTGGTATAAAACCGTTCTACTATACTCAAGTTGAAAAAGACGGACAAAAAAGTTTAATATTTGGTTCAGAAATAAAGAGTTTATTGATGCATCCTAATTTTAAAAAGGAAGTAAATAAACACGCTTTAAAACCATACTTAACATTCCAATATTCAGTACTTGATGAAACTTTCTTTAAAGGAGTTTTCAAACTAAAACCAGGTCATTTTATGGTTTATAAAGACGGAAAAATAAAAATAGAACAGTATTGGGATGTAGAATTTAATCAAGAAAATATAGACTTACAAGAAAGTATAAATAGAATAAAAGATGCAGTTAGCGAGTCAGTAGAAGTACACAGCCACAGTGAGGTGCCACTAGGTTCATTCTTATCAGGTGGAGTAGATTCAAGTTATATCGCAAAATGCCTTATGCCACAAAAGACTTTCTCAGTCGGTTTTGAGCAAGAAAACTTCGATGAATCAGACTTAGCAAAAGATCTATCTGACATATTAGGAATAGAAAATGTGAGAAAAATGATAACTGCTGATGAGTGTTTCGATATGTTGCCGACTATCCAATACCACATGGATGAGCCACAATCAAACCCATCTTCAGTACCGCTATATTTCTTAGCACAACTTGCCAGAGAGCATGTAACAGTTGTTTTATCTGGAGAAGGTGCTGACGAAATCTTTGGTGGATATGAGTGGTATGATGATGATGAAAAACTTAAAAAATATAAAAAACTACCATCATTTATAAGAAAACCAGTAGCAAAAGTTGCTGAAAAAATGCCTTACTTCAAAGGTAGAACAACTCTTATAAGAGGTGGATCTTCTGTTGAAGATTACTTCATAGGACAAGCACAGATATTTGAAGAAAGAGAAGCGGTGGATATATTACAAAGTCCATATACAAAATCTCCATCAATAAAAGAAATAACAAGACCTGTATATAATAATGTAAAAAATGAAGATGATGTAACTAAAAAACAATATCTTGATTTAAAACTTTGGTTAGCAGGTGATATACTTCTTAAAGCTGATAAGATGAGTATGGCTCACTCTATAGAGCTTAGAGTTCCTTTCTTAGATAAAGAAGTTATGAAAGTTGGAGAAAGCATACCAACTAAATATAAAGTTAATGACGAAAATACAAAGGTTGCACTTAGATATGCAGCAAAAGAAGTATTGCCAGAAGAGTGGGCGAAAAGACAAAAGAAAGGATTCCCAGTTCCAATAAGATTCTGGTTTAAAGAACAAAAATACTACGATATGGTTAAAGAAGCATTTACAAGTGATTATGCTAGTGAGTTTTTCGATACAGCAAAAATTGTTAAACTTCTAGATGACCACTTTAACGAAAGATGTAACAATGCCAGAAAAATCTACACTATATATGTATTCTTAGTGTGGTATAAGAGATTCTTTATCGCTTGCTAATTGTTTGTTGTATTTTTCTTTATTTTACATAAAAATTCAAAATAAGCGAAAATACTTATAAAATACTGAAAAATTTGTAAGATAAAAGAGGAAAATTGAAAGTAGTATAGAACATATAGTATTGTGAAGTTAATAAGACAACTAAAATGGTGTTTATTGGCAGAAAAACATATACTAATTAAATAAAAAAACAACATTAAATAATAGGATTTGACGTAACTAAATAATAAAAAATTAGGGGGAATCCATATTATGAATGAAAAACAATTAGAACAAATGAAATCTAAAAAAGGCTTTATAGCGGCATTAGACCAAAGTGGCGGAAGTACACCAAAAGCCCTTAGATTATATGGAATACCAGAGGATAAATACAACAACGACGACGAAATGTTTGATTTAATCCACGAAATGAGAACAAGAATAATAAAAAGTCCTTCATTTACTGGTGATAAAATAATCGGTGCTATTTTGTTTGAAAAAACAATCGAAAGAAAAATCGACGATAAATTTACAGCAGATTATCTATGGGAAGAAAAGGGCGTAGTTCCTTTCCTTAAAGTTGACAAAGGTCTTCAAGAAGAAGCAAACGGCGTTCAACTTATGAAAGACATTCCTACTTTGGACGAACTTCTTAAAAAAGGTATTGAAAAACACGTATTTGGAACAAAAATGCGTTCTGTGATAAAATCTGCAAACGAAGAAGGAATAAAAGCTATAGTAGCTCAACAGTTTGATATAGCTAAAAAGATATTGTCTTACGATTTAGTTCCTATAATCGAACCGGAAGTAGATATCCACAGTGCAGACAAAGAAAAATGCGAAGAAATACTTAAAAAAGAAATATTTGCAAATTTAGACAAACTAGATAAAGATCAAAAAGTTATGCTTAAACTTACTATCCCATCAAAAGAAGGGTTCTATTCTGACGTTATCGCACACGATAATGTACTTAGAGTAGTCGCTTTATCAGGTGGATATACAAGAGAAGATTCTAATGAAAAACTTGCGAAAAATCCTGGGCTTATTGCTAGTTTCTCAAGAGCTTTGACAGAAGGACTAAACGCAGGCCAAACTGAAAAAGAGTTTGATGATTTGTTAGAAGAGTCAATAGACAGCATTTATCAAGCATCTATAAAATAAGCATATTACAATATAAATTATATAAAAGGAGATATCAAAACAAAGATATCTCTTTTTTTTAAACAGGATTTTAAGAAGGAGGTTTATATTGTAAATAATAGGTATATTAATTATAATGTAGAGAGTGGAGAGGAGGTAGGCAAATGAATATAATTGTTTGTTTAGAAGATAAAAATGGAATGATGTTTAACAAGAGAAGACTTAGCCAAGATAAAGTTATAAGAGAAGATATATATAACAATATGGACGGAAAAAGTCTTATAATGAACAGTTATTCTTTTAAAATGTTTGAAAAAGATAATCCAACGATAGATATTATTGTGAGAGAAGATTTGCCTCTTTGTGATAAGGATAATCTTCAGTTTATTGAAGACAAACAATTGGGCAAGTTTGAATCAGAAATTGATAAAATAATCGTTTACTACTGGAACAGAAGATATCCAAGCGATTTGAAGTTTGATATTGATTTTTCAGATGGTAATTGGCAAGTAATATCTGAGGAAGAATTTTGCGGTAATTCACATGAGAAAATCACCAAAAAAATTATTTTAAAGAAATAGATATTTACAATCTAATTTATAAATATAAGAAAGAGTTAGATATTTATAATATAAAAATCTAAGAAATAGATATTTATAATTTACCAATTTAGATTTAAGGATTAAATATCGAATAAAAATTAAAATTAGTAGTATTTATAATAAAACAAGAGATTGTTTATATAGGGGGAAATATGAAAATTTTAAAATTATTAATGGCTTTTATCTTGTGTATAACCTTAGTCGGATGTCAAACAACTACCAACCAAAATAGTGGCGAGAACACAAATATTTCACAAAACAGCAATATAGACGACAATAGAGATAAGGGAATAACATTAGATAATTTGCCAGAATATCCTGGGGAACCTTTTGTTGCATTATATAATAATGTACCTGATTTTGACAACGAAATAGACAAGGCTAAAAAGTCTTTTGAAACATATAGTGATTTGGACAGTTTGGGAAGATGCGGTGTTGCATATGCGAATATAGGAAAAGACTTGATGCCTACAGACAAAAGAGGCAATATAAGCAGTGTAAAGCCAACTGGATGGATAAATAAAAAATACGATACTAGCTTAGTTGATGGCGGATATATCTACAACAGATGCCATCTTATAGGACATCAGCTTGCTGGTGAAGATGCCAACGAAAAGAACTTAATTACAGGAACTAGATATTTTAATGTTGAGGGAATGTTGCCATTTGAAAACATGGTTGCCGATTATGTAAAAGAAACAAACAACCACGTATTATATAGGGTTACTCCAATTTATGATGGAGATAATTTAGTCGCAAAAGGTGTTCAAATGGAGGCTCAGTCTGTAGAAGATGACGGCGAAGGGATAATGTTTAATGTCTTTGTTTATAATGTTCAACCTGGTATAAAAATAGATTACAAAACAGGAGATAGCGAGCTTAATCAAGACGACAACACTACTAGCCAAACAACACAAAATAGCAAAAATACAGAAACTAACTAAGAGAGAAAATTTACAATTAAATAACCAAACTAGTAATTTGCTTTATGAATAATTTCTGTCTAATCATATGTTTAAAATAATGCAATCAATAAATTTTAATTTCAGAAATAATCGAAGTATAGATGAGGAAGGAAATAGACAAATGAAATTATTGAGATTTTTAATGGTATTCTTACTGAGTTTAATGTTAGTAGGATGCGAGGCGGATGACACATCTTTAAATAACAGCTTATTAGGAGCCGTAAAAGGGAGTACTACAACTACAGATTCTTCTGTAAATAATATACCAGAGTATAGCGGTGAAGATTTTGTAGCTTTAAACAACAACGTACCTAATTTTGACGAAAAAGATAAAACAACAACATCTTTTGAAACATATAGCCCGCTTGACAGCCTTGGCAGATGTGGTGAGGCATATGCAAATATAGGTAGAGATTTAATGCCTACTCAAAAAAGAGGCGATATAAGTAGTGTAAAACCAAGCGGATGGTTAAACAAAAAATACGACACTAGCTTAGTTGATGGTGGATATATCTATAACAGATGTCACCTTATAGGACATCAGCTTGCAGGAGAAGATGCCAACGAGAGAAACTTAATTACAGGAACTAGATACTTCAACGTTGATGGAATGTTGCCGTTTGAAAATATGATTGCCGACTATGTAAAAGAAACAAATAACCACGTATTATTCAGAGTTACTCCAGTTTATGATGGTGACAACTTAGTTGCAAAAGGTGTTCAAATGGAAGCTTATTCTGTTGAAGATGACGGTGAAGGTGTAATGTTCAATGTATTTGTTTATAATGTTCAGCCTGGAATCGAAATTGACTACGCAACAGGTGAGAGTTGGTTAAGTTCAGAAGAAAGACCTGCAAACAACAAGTCTAATTCAAACAAAAACTACAATAAATCTAACTCTAATAAAGTAAATAACAATCAAAGTTCAAACAACTACAGTAATTCAAACAATTACAGTCAAAACAATAAAAACAACAGTAATAAAAACAACAATAGCAATAACTCAAACTCAAGCCAACAATCAAAAGGCGTGATAAGAGGGAACTCAAAATCAAAAATATATCACTGCCCAGGCCAAGCTAACTACGATGATATGAAAGATTCAGACCATCTAGTTATATTTAGTAGCGAGCAAGATGCAATAAACGCTGGATATAGAAAGGCTAAGAGATAGTTTTTGAGGTAAAAATAAATAAAGTAAAAAAAAGCTGAGTGCCTAATATTAGGTATCTCAGCTTTTTTTATTCTAAGGAAATTATACATTATCTGGTTTGTGGATGATATTTTAGGAGCTTATATGTAAGGTATAAGTCCGTATCAGACAAGCTGGTAGGGCATGTATTTTTGTTGAAAATGTTCCTCTGAGGGAATATAATATCGTTAGAGAATATTTACATTTATTGGTTATTTTGCGCATAGGGACGTATTGAAGCAGCTATTATACATAGAAAAGATGTTGCCTGTAATAATGGTAGAGTATGTATAAGAGTGTTTGATCAAAGTATTTGAAACAGAGAAGAAATATTAAAGGTGTATAAAATGGAGGAATTTCAATGAAGGATATAGTCAAAATTGTAATTAAAGGTACATCAGGATATTGCTGTGTTGATGAAGCATATAATGATAAACTCGTTATAACATCAGATGCAATTTCTTATGAATATACTCCGATTAAAGAAAGCAAAATTAATCCAAAGAGAAAATGGAGTTATAAGACTAATAGCCATATTTACAAGATGAAATATGAGACTGTTGTTAGTTTGATGCCTGGAGTAATGGAAAGAACAATAGAAGAGTTCTGTACAGATATAGGTGGTATAGAATTTTTTATTACATATTCTGATAAAACAAAATTCCAGGAAACTTTCTGGGTTCCGTCAGATTATTTTGAGGATGTATTCAAAGTAATAAAAAGCATGGTTCCGGAATGTGAATACACACCGGCTGTTTTATTGACAGCTGAGGATTATGAAGAGAGGGATGAAAAAGATGACATTTAATCCAGGATTAAAGATTGGTCAGATATTAAAGAATGCAGATATTGTTGATATATTTAAATGTGGAAATATGGGGGGAATGAGACGTTCAAGGACAACGAATACTCTGGTTATTGTTTCTGATTATACAAAAGGAATCTATCATGATAAGTGGATAGGAGGTGTCCTTCATTATACAGGTATGGGTAAGAATGGAGACCAGGATATTAACTGGGCACAGAATGCGACTCTTGCGGCTTGCTGTCATAATGGGGTGGACGTTCATCTATTTGAAGTTATGGATGCAGGCGAGTATATTTATTGTGGCAGAATTGAGCTTGTAGATAAGCCATATACAGAAATTCAACCGGGGGAGGATGGGCTACTAAGAAAAGTATGGATGTTTCCAATTCGTCCTGTGCCAGATAATGATGTTAAGAAGCCAGCCATGTTTGTGTTTAAGGATATGGAGGACTTTAAAAATAGAGGTAAGGATGTAGATGCCCAATATATGAAGAAGATTTGTGCAAAAAAAAGGAGTCGAAGTAAATCAGCATATGTTCCACCAGTTATTCCGAAGCAAGAACCAAAACCGCCAGTAGTAATTCCATCAGATATAGTTGGTAATAAAGTTAAGCATAGTGCATTTGGAGTAGGAACTATCACAGCTATTGAAGGAACTACTATAGCTGTTCAGTTTGATAAGGTGGGATTAAAGAAAATGGGATATGAATTCTGCATGCAAAAGAAGATACTAGAATTCATTTAGATTAGATATAAAAATAATACAAGTGGATTAATTACTATAATAGATACTTTACTTACTTGAATGAGGAGAGCTTTGAGAAGTTAATTAGTAATATTCTTTGTAGGATTACTGGACTGCTTAGCTTAATATGTTAATATGACGAATATTACAAGCACTATTGAAAAAGTATAAAAACTAAAACAATAAAAAAATACAAAAATCCATTACAATTGCATAATATCGATAAATCTAAACAATTAAAAACAAATTAGATTACAAATATATTTTGTGATTATAAGTAAGTTTTACAATATTTATTTTTACAGTTTAGTCATGATTTGTCATGTTATATACAAATTCATATAAAAATAACTTAAAAATCATATGACTTACTGTGACAAGTTTATATTTTATAAAAGTAATGTATATTTATTATTTCATTATACAATATAAATAAAATGTAAAAAATATACAGATTTATGATTGAAATGAAAAATCCATAATGGTAAAATGTGTAAAGTGTAAAATATAACAAAAGGGGACACAAAATAATGAACTTAAGTGCAAGAAATAAACTAACAGGGAAAGTAATCGATGTAAACAAAGGGGCAGTAAATGGAGTAGTTAAAGTTGAATTACCAAATGGGATGGTAGTAACTTCAACAATAAGCTTAGCTGCTATAGCAGAATTAGAGTTAGAAGTAGGAAAAGAAGCGACTGCAGTAGTAAAAGCTACAGATGTTATGATATCAACTAACCCACAACATATAAGTGCAAGAAATAAATTAACTGGTAAAGTTGTTTCAGTTAACGAAGGTGCAGTAAATGCAATAGTTAAATTACAAATAGCAGAAAATATGATAATAACTTCTACAATAACAATAGAAGCAGTAAAAGAACTAGGATTAGAAGTAGGGAAAGAAGCAACTGCAATAGTAAAAGCAACTTCTGTTATGATTGAAGATGAAAAAGGACTAAGCGCTAGAAATAGATTAGCTGGAAAAATTATAGAAATAAATGAAGGTGCAGTAAATGCAATAGTTAAGTTACAATTAGCTAGCGGAGAAGTTATATCTTCAACAATAACAATGGAAGCAGTGAAAAATCTAGGATTAGAAGTAGGAAAAGAAGCTACAGCTGTAATAAAAGCAACTTCTGTTATGATGGGCTAATCCCTAATTAATATTAAAAATTATAGATATAAAATATATAGAAATTCCTCTCTAGTGGGTAAGCCACAAGGGAGGAATTTTTTAATAGAAAATATTTTAGTAAAGCTATATTTTAAGAAACTAAAAATACTGGGATCATTAATATAGCTAATTTTATTCATAAATAATATCTAAATAACTATAAATACTATATATCTGTTTGTCAAGCTGTGAGCTAAATGTCTCCCTAGTTGCGCAGATTTTGTCAGCTAAACATATAATCCAGGCCTCTTTTGATGTTGGGGGAACTGGGTTTAGTGGAAACATATGGTGTAAGATAATGTCTTTTTCTTTTGTGTTGAGAACGAATTCTTCGCTTGCGTTTTTTAGGGCTATTTTAGGATGTCTAAACCCGTGAAGTCTTATTGGTTTGTTTTTGTCGTGCCAATCGTATAAAAAATAGTCGTGGAGAAGTGCACCCCTTATGAGGGACTTCTTGTCTACATTAATATTTAATTTATTTGCTATTCTGCAACTCATATAAGCGACAAAGATGCAGTGCTCGTATACGCTGATATCGCCGTGTTGGATAAATTCCTTAGTAAGCGGGAACCTAGATTTATTATTTAGTTCATTTATTACTTGTGAAAAATCTTCGATAAATTCTGGAATTCTCTTCATTTTGACCATTCCTTTTTTATTTATTTAAAGTAGTATTATATACACAAATATAGTCTACAATCTTATTATAGACAAAAATCTAACTATTTACAATTTAAGTAACATTAAATTAAGTTAATCTTAACTTAATTGTAAGACTTAAAATTCATGAATAAAACTATACATAAGTGTGCATAATAATAGTTATTATTTGGATTATTCGAAAAAATGAATAAATTAATCCGTTAGAAATCTAAAAAAAATAATATTATGCATATTACTGTGCTATAATATATTTATATACAAAATACATAATCTATAGAGAAAAGAAGGGATCAAAATGCAAAACGCAGTATTTAACATTAGTGAAAGAACTGAGAAAGGCAAAAAAGTAAGAATGGAAGGTAGCATACCTGCTATAATGTATGGTCAATCATTGGGAGAACCAATTCCTTGTCAAATAACAAAAAGAGAATTAATAGACTTACTAGGATCAAAAAGCTCTGTTTTATCATTAAAATTAAATGATAAAATCGAAAATTGTGTATTAAAAGAAGTACAAAGAGACGCATTCGGAAATATAGTACATCTAGATTTCCAATACGTTAAAAAAGGTGACACTATTAAATTAAGAGTTCCAATAAGATTTTCAGGAGCTGAATCATTAGACGCAAGAAAATTATTATTAGACGATGTAATAACAGAAGTTCAATTACAAGGTAACCCTAGTGAAATGCCTGAACATATAGAAGTAGATGTTGCAGGATTAGAACATGGTGCTCAAATTCTTGCTAAAGACTTAGTAATACCTGAAACATTAAAATCTGACTTAGAACCTGATACTGTAGTCGCTAGAATAGGTTCATTAAAAACTTCATCTATAGAAGTTGAAGATGACAATAATGACGAAGAGACAGCTGAGTAATATAAATCAAAATGATACTAACTGGTACATACCAAATAAATATATTTTTTAATAAATATTCTAACAAAGATATTACTGGAGTAAATTCCAGTAATATTTTTTTGTGCAAAATTTTGGTGAGCATTAAATAGATTTATATTTTGTGATGTGGGTATATAAAAAGAGTATGGTAAAATAATACCAAGATAATAGGCAAAATATGTATATTTACGAATTGAAATATAATAAAATTGATATAGTTATAATGTTTCAATTTTTAAAATATGGAGGAGAATTATGGACGAATCAAGATTTATTAAGATGATAAATATAAATCCTACTCTTATAGAAAATATAAAAAATCCAACAGATGAAATGAAGTTACTTGCAGTTAGAAAAAACGGGCTAGTAATTAAATATATAGAAAATCCGACAAAGGAAATGCAAGAAATCGCAATAAGCAAAAATGCAAAGGCGATAGAATATATAGAAAATCCAAGTGAGGACATAATGCTAAAAGCTGTTAAGAGCGGGTGGAGCAGTTTAGCATATATAAAAGAGCCGACAGAAAATGTAATAAAAGCTGCAATTGAACAAGCGGGATGGGCAATACAATACATAGATGACCCAAGTGAACAGTTGCAATTATCGGCGATTAGAAAGAATTACGATGCAATAAAATATATAAAAAATCCATCAGAAAAAGTTCAGTTAGAAGCGATAAAAGAAAATTATGATGCGATTAGATATATAAAAAATCCAAGTTATAAAATAGAATTAGAAGCAATAAAAGAAAACGAATCAGCTATAAACTTTATACAAGATTTAGATGAAGAGAAGATGGTATCATTTTTAAAACAAAATATCTTAGTTATAAAATATTTATACAAAAAACTAAGTATAGAAAAGATAGAAGAGGCTTTAAAAGAAGTGATATTAAAAGAAGATGTAGAAGAAAAATATATAAGGGATTTTTTAAATTGCAGCGTTATAGATAGAAATAGTGATGCAATAAAATTAGATAAAGTAATATTTATATATAAATACGGAAGCAAAATGGCTAAGAAAATATCTATGGACGAAAAATTAAAAATGATGTAATTATAAAATAGTTTAGGAGAAATAATATGAATTTTTTAGATACATTTAGAAGTATTGAGCTAATATTAGAAACGGGAGAAGTACCTCTAGTAGTTGGTGAGAGTGGAATCGGAAAGACAGCTTTAGCAAACAAAGTGGCAAAAGATAATGGATGGAAGGTTGTTGTAATAGATGGAAACTTATTAAAAGAAGGAGAAATCGGAGGACTTCCAACTGTTGAGTCATATACAACAACAAATAAAGGAGGATGTAAAATAGAAAAGAAAACAACTATTTATGCAGTCCATACAAAACTTAGAGAAATAGACAAAGAAATCGAAAATGGAAACGAAGTACTTTTATTTATAGATGAGTTAAACCGTTGTGAACATGCAGTCCAACAAGAACTTATGAACCTTATATTAAATAGAGAGATAAACGGATATAAGTTAGACAAAAATGTAAAAATACTAGCTGCAATGAATCCATCAAACGAATACGGAGCAGAGCTTGACTACCAAGTTGTAGATATGGACCCAGCACAAGAAAACAGATTTGTTTGGCTTAATATGGAGTCAGATGCGAGCGAATGGATAAACTGGGCTATGAACAACAATATCGAGCCAAAAGTAGTTGAGTTTATATCTACATTCCCAGAATATCTACACAAGGTAAACGAAGGCGATATAAATGCAACACCTAGAAGTTTTGAGAGAATTTCTAAAACTTACTCAGTTTATAAACAAAAGAAAGACTCAATCCCTAAAGAGGTATTTTTAAACGTAATTAAAGGTAATGTGGGAAGAGTTATAGCACAAGAGTTTATGAGTTTTATAAATTCTGATGCAAAACCAATAATAAGTTATAATGATGTGTTTAATGGAGAAGAACTTGACGAAAGAGTTGTAGAACAAGTTAAAAATGAAAACCATACAAGACTATACATCAGTGCTATGAATATATTAAAATCACTAGAATCAGACATACAAAACAACAAATTAAATTCAGGTGGATTTGATTATATACAAAGATTAGTAGAATTTTTAAGATTATATCCAGTTGATTTAATGGTTGGAATTATGAAAGATATAAAAAATAATTATGGCGAATTATACAAAATAGCTAGTGAAAATGAAGAATTTATAGATTTATATTTTCAATCGTACAGCTTAATAAGGGGATAAGGTATGGAAACTTATTTTAATAAAAAGAAAGAAGAACTCTACGCTCAAGCTGTTGAATTTGTTGAAAGAGCAAGTTACGATGAATCGATTGATTGGGATAAAGACATTGAGATAGAAGTGTCTGATGAATTTAGGAGGGAGTTTTTCTCTCTTGTAGATAAAGTGAATTTCAACTTAATGGAAGACAAAGATAACTTCTATGGGTATTTTTTATTCCAAATGAACAGAGATTTGAAGTTTGATATGAGTAGCCCGAGTGGAGTGAATTTTAAAGGAGCTAAATACGTAATATATTTTAATCCACTTATATTTTTAAAATTAAATATGAGTCAGATGGAGACGACGATTAAACACGAAATTTTACATGTTATTTCTCTACACTTAGTAAGGGCAAAGGAGCTAAAAGAAAACGGACGATATAGCACTTTGGCGATAAACTTGGCGATGGATGTAGTTGTAAACCAGTATTTAGATGCACTCCCACCATATTCAACAACTTTAGAATGGGTAAATTTAAATTATAATCTCAAGCTTGAAGCATTTCAGACTTTTGAATATTATTTACAAAAAATCCAGATAGAATTAGATTTACAAGAAGAAAACGAAGACGGAGAAGAACACGACACAAATACTGATGATGAGTTAGAAAATGATGAATCTCAAAATATGGAGTTTAAAAATGAATATGATCCAGCAAAGACTCACGATATATGGGATGATTCAGATGATATAGATGAGAAGACAATGTCTGAGTTTACTCAAAAGTTTGTCAGCCTTTCGCAAAAAGGAAAGACTCCAGAATACATAGATTCAATAATATCTAAGTTAAAAAGCAAAAACGGAGAACTACCATGGAATCTATACCTTAAAAAGATAATGGGGACAATAGAAGCGAACAAAAAAAAGACAATAACAAGAAGAAGTAGAAGACAACCAAATAGGCTCGATTTGAGAGGAGAGCTTAGAAATCACAAAGCCGAAATTGCAGTCGCAATCGACATAAGCGGAAGTATAAGTGACGAAGAGTTCAAACAAGCTATAAAAGAAGTTTTAGCAATCGTCAAAAATCACAACCACGAAATAACTATAATAGAGTGTGACAACGAAATAAAAAAAGTATATAAAGTAAAAAAATTAAAAGACGTTCAAGATAGAGTTACAGCAGGTGGAGGAACTAAGTTTGGCCCAGTGTTTGAGTATTTAAATAACAGCACAAAAAAATACAACATGCTTATCTACTTTACAGATGGAAAAGGTGAAGACTGCTTAAAAGTACATCCAAGGGGATATAAGGTGCTTTGGGTTATTTCAGGAAAAGGAGATAAACTATCTCTTAAAGAACCATATGGTGCAGTTAAAAAACTTAGCAAAGTAAAAGAAAACAACAAAGGCAACAATATAGACTTAAAAGATGTTATGTACGATGGTTATTCAATGAACAACCAACAACCAATTTTATAAAAATCTAACTCTATATATAAATCAAAATTTAAAAAGACACAAAAAAGCCTTCTATATTATATAGAAGGCTTTTAACTTATCTAACATTATAGTGGATATTGCTTTTTATACAAGTAGCAAGCATTTCAATCTTATTTCTATTCAAATCATTAAAAACAAAAACTATGTGATAATTTCACATAGTTTTTTATTTTGCACAAATACTAATTATAACTAAAAATTTGAGATATGGAGATAAAATGAACAATTCAGAACTTATAATAACACTTACATTAATAAAAGGATTGGGTCGAAAAACTATAAATAAAATAATAAGACAAGGTGAATTAAATCATTTAAATAGCAGTGAAATTATAGACTATTTAAATAATAAAAACTTAAAAATAAAACGAATTATAACTAAAGAAGAACTAAAATATGCAAATGAGATTGCAAAAATGACAATACATATTTGTGATATAGAGAATATCAAAATCTCAACATTACTAGATAAAGACTTTCCTCAAAAACTAAAAAATATAGATGATAACCCAGTAGCTATATACTATAAAGGAAATTACGATTGTTTAAATGATAAATCTATAGCAATTATAGGTAGTAGAAATCCGAGTTTGCATGGTGTAAATGTTTCTTACAAAATATCTTCAATATTATCACAAAAAGGATATACCATAGTCAGTGGTCTTGCTAATGGATGTGATACATTTGCACATATGGGAAGTCTAAGTAATTTTGGAAGGACAATAGCAGTCATGCCATGTGGATTAGATATTGTTTATCCTAAGCAAAATACAAATCTATTTAAAAATATAATAGACAATGACGGTTGTGTTATAAGTGAATATCCACCAGGACAAAATGTTTCAAAATATCAACTAATCGAAAGGGACAGACTACAAAGTGCACTTAGCGAAGGGATAATAGTAATTGAAAGTACAATAAATGGAGGCAGTTTTCATACTGTAAATTACGGTTTTAATCAAAATAAAATCGTAGCCTGTTATAAACCTAATCAACATTATTTAAATATAAAAACAGCAAAGGGAAATATAAAATTATTGCAAAATGAAGAAGTTTTACCTATTTATGATAAAGAATCATTAGATGAATTTCTAAAAAGAGTAGATAGTTTTTATAAATATAAAAATTCACAAATATATAAAGAAAAAACAGAACAAATTCAATTTAAATTTCTCAATTAAATATAAAAAATAAAAATATCTATAGTAGTATTATTTCTTGAGAAAGGCACTTAAAAATCATACCATAATTTGGTCTATATATAAGTTTGTTATTTGTACATACTATAATCAGGATACTTTATTCTAAATAACTGTAGCTTATTTACACTACATCTTCTAAATAACTACAGTAGGTCAAAAGGAGAGCTATTATGCAAGATAAATGTACAAAACCATGCGTAGGATGTCAATGTCATAAAGGAAAAGACCCAAAAGTTAAAAAACATCAAGAACACGTAGATTTCGAGAAAAAATCTGAAGTAAACAATAGTTGGGTTTCTGCAATGCATCAAGATCCATCTACAGATGAACAATCTCATGTACAAGTCAATTACAGACAATATAAGTAAAATAGCTAACTTTGCACCAGATTTACTATAATAATCAATTAAGTTTTAGTCAGGAGAAATGCCAAATTCATTTATTTGGCATTTCTTTTGTTTATAACAATATGTTAAAAATTTTCTATACTATGTTAAAAAAATGTAAAATTAGGAGAAGAAAAAGGAATATCTGCTAATATACATAGTAAGATATATTGATATAAAAATATATCTAAGTAAAAAAATGAAAGGGGAATAGTAAATGGAAGCAAAAAGTCACTCGCATAGGAATAATTCAATAGGAGAAGAACCTCCTTCGTGTCAGAGTATAGAGACACACTCGAAAAATATCCACCTAAATGATTCAAACTGGTACAAAGTAAGCACAACAGAGACATTACACAGACTTAATTCAGACAAGAATGTGGGGTTAAGCGAAGAAGATGTATCTTTTAGAAGGAGTAAATACGGAAAAAACAACTTAACAGAGAGCAAAAAAGAAAGTAAATTGGTGAGATTTTTAAAACAATTTAACAATAGCGTGATTTATATACTGTTAGTTGCAGGTGTATTGACTTTATTTATGGGACACATCTCGGACACAGTCGTAATAGGGATAGTAGTACTTGTAAATGCCTTAATAGGTTATATTCAAGAAAATAAAGCAGAAAGTGCAATTTCAAAAATAAAACAGATGTTAGTCGTAAATGCCACCGTTATTAGAAATAGTCAAAGATTAGATATAGACGCAGGGGATTTGGTACCAGGGGACATTGTCTATCTAGAAGCTGGAGATAATGTACCTGCTGACATAAGAATTTTGGAAGCTAATAATTTAAAAATCCAAGAATCTGTATTAACAGGTGAATCAGACTCAGTTCAAAAAGATAAACAAACTCTAATCGGAACACTTACAGTAGCAGACCAGACAAATATGGCATTTGCATCTACAAGCATAACAAATGGAGATATGACAGGAGTTGTAGTTGCGACTGGCGATTATACTCAAATAGGTAAAATAAATAAAAGTATCAACGATGTGAAACAAGAAAAAACACCTCTAATAATTTCAATAAATAATCTAGGAAAATATATATCTTATGCAATAGTATTAGTTGCAGTTTTACTTTTTGGGTTTGGCGTATTATTTGACATCTACGAGATTCCAACACTTTTATTGTCGATAGTGACGATGGTAGTTGGCTCTATTCCAGAAGGATTACCTGCTATAACATCAGTAATTCTTGCGATAGGTGTTCAAAATATGGCACGAAAAAACTCGATAGTAAAAAATCTACCTTCAGTTGAAACACTCGGTTCAGTAAATATTATAGCAACAGACAAAACAGGTACATTGACTAAAAATGAAATGACAATAAAAGATATAGTAACAAAACACCACAATTATATTGTTACGGGAGATGGATATTCTCCAGAAGGGGAAATATTCGAGAGTAAGGGGAAACAAGATTTATTAATTAATAAGTCTAGTGAAAAAATAAGTAGTAAATTAAAGATAGAAGGTGACTTGAAAAAGTTAATATTAATAGGTGCACTTGCAAATGATGCCAAACTAAATCAAGAAAATGACAAATGGGTTATAAATGGAGAACCTACAGACGGATGCTTTTTAACACTTTGTAAAAAGGCAAATTTAGACACATCAAATTTTATTGAAATAGACAAAATACCATTTGATTCTGACTTTAAATACATGGCTAAAATAGTTGATTTAGAAAATAGTAGGTATTTAGTTGTAAAAGGTGCCCCAGATAAATTAATCGACGTAATTAAAAAATCAAATAATAAATTTGATGATATATATTGGCAAAATGAAGTTAGCAAATTAGCTAAAAAGGGAAAACGTGTTGTAGCAGTAGCATATAAAAATCTATCTAAAGATATAACAAAGATACAACACGAATTATTGGATAATGATTTAAACTTAGTTGGTTTAGTGGGAATATTAGACCCGCCAAAAGAATCTGTTATTGATGCAATATTGCAAGCTAGAAATGCAGGCGTAAAAGTAAAGATGATAACAGGGGACCATCCAGAAACAGCCGTACAAATAGCTAGACAAATCAAATTGTCTGATGAAAATAGAGTTATAACAGGTAGTCAGCTCGATAAACTTACAGATAGTGAGCTAAACTCAGTTATAAAAGATTACGACATATTTGCTAGGGCAACGCCTGAAAACAAACTTAGAATAGTTAAAGCATATCAATCAAATAACTTAATAACAGCGATGACAGGCGACGGTGTAAATGATGCACCAGCATTAAAACAAGCCGACATTGGGATATCTATGGGAATCAAAGGTACAGACGTAGCTAAAGAATCTTCAGATATGGTTTTAGCAGATGACAATTTCTCAACAATAGTAGATGCTATAAAAGAAGGTAGACGAGTTTATGACAATATCAAAAAAACTATAAAGTTCTTATTGCCAACTAGTATAGCAGAAGGGTTGATAGTTTTAATAAGTATAATATTAAACAATCCACTTCCACTTGAGCCAGTTCAACTTTTATGGATAAACATGGTATCGGCCATAACTATATCATTTGCGTTTGTATTTGAACCAGCGGAAAATGATATTATGAATAAAAATCCTCGTAAAAAAAGCGATAGTATAATAAAATCACAAGATACAATAAGAATATTATATGTCGCTACTATGATTGCAGGATTAGGATTGATAATAAGCCAACACCTAACATCACTAGGAATATCACAAAACATAGTGAGTACAGTAACGCTTAATATAGTAGTTTTTTGTAAAATATTTTATCTTTTCAATATAAGAACAGACCACAGTGCAATATCAAAAAACTTATTTATAAATAAAGTTGCGTTCTTAGTCGTAGGTATACTTATATCATTGCAGATGGCGATTACCTATATGCCACAAATGCATATTATATTTAGAACTGCATCACTTCAAATTACAGATTGGTTATATCCTTTCTATTGCGGTTTGATATTGTTCTCAATAGTGGAGATTGAGAAGTTTTTGAGTAATACATTAAAAAAAGTTAGATAAACTTTTAAATAAAGATAATATTGGTGGAAATTACAATTTATATGTAAAATGCTATCACGAAAAGTCTGTAATATTTTTTACAGGCTTTTTTAAATTCTAAGGAAATTAGATATTATCTGGTTTTTAGATAATGTATAATTTCCAACCTATTAACTTAAGCAACGGACGAAGTCGTTGGCGCCATGAGCGAAGCGAATTTTTAAATTCTAAGGAAATTATAGAAGTATATATTTAATATAGAATCTACCAAGGTGATTTTAATATTTATTGTAATAAGATATAATATAAGGAAGTAAATACTAATATAGTAAATTATATAAAATAAGAAAGAGGTGAAAGTTTGCAAGCAGTGTTTAAAATGACAGACGAAAATAAGGTGTTTTACAAGACTTTAGTTGTATTATGTATTCCAATTATAATCCAAAACTTAATATCGACATTGGTAAATATGGTCGATACTGTTATGGTTGGAAGTTTGGGAGAAGTATCGGTGGCAGCGATAGGGATAGCTAACCAGTATTTCTTTTTATTTAATATGGCATTATCAGGTATTATAGGTGGGGCAGGAATTTTCATGGCCCAATTTTATGGAAAGGGAGACAAAGACAGTATAAAGAAAATAACAGGACTTAGTGTTATTGCAGCGCTAGTTTTAGGAATAGTATTCTTTATATTGGCAGTATTTTTCCCTAATTTAATAATAAACTTTTTCTCTCACGACCAACTAGTTGTCAAACAGGCCAGAGAGTATTTTTTAGTTATAGGATTTTGTTATCCAATTATGGCAGTTAGCTATATTTTTAGTATGGGATCTAGAAGTGTTAGAAATCCTCGTTTAGGAATGGTATGTAGCTCTATATCTCTTGTTATAAATATAGTTTTAAATTATGTCTTTATATTTGGACATTTTGGAGCTCCAGCTTTAGGCGTAAAAGGAGCTGCTGTTGCGACAGTTTCTGCAAGAATTGTTGAATTTATTTTATTAATATTATATGTATATTTTATAAAAGAAGATTATGAACTTAAATTCGGAATCGAAGATATAAAAGGCATAACAAAAGAACTTGCGACAAATGTAATTAAAAAGACTACACCAGTATTTTTAAACGATACATTCTGGGCATTTGGGAGCGTACTTTATTCAGTAGCATATGCAACTGCAGGTACGTCAGCTATGGCAGCTAGCCAAATCGCAAGTACAACAGGAAACTTCTTTATAATGACTGCTGTCTGTATAGCTATCGGTTCGTCGATAATGATGGGTAACGAACTAGGTGCAAACAACATAGATACAGCAATAAAATACTCTAAAAAATTCTCTGTATTAGTTACTATTGCGGGAATTTTATTCGGTGCATTATTAATAGCAGCGACTCCAATATTATTAAAATTATTCAGTGTTTCAGATAATTTAGCTCCAGATATCATAAAGATATTTAAAGTTATGGGAGTACTAATGGCGCTTAGAACGTTTAATACATTTATAGTAATAGGTGTGCTTAGAAGTGGTGGAGATACTAAATACTCATTATTCTTAGAAATGGGATGTATGTGGTTAGTTTCACTTCCAATAACATTCTTTGCTGCATACAAAGGAGTACCAATTTATATTTTAGTTGCACTTACTTATACTGAAGAAGTTGCAAAATTCATATTCGGAGTGCCGAGAGCAATTTCTAAGAAGTGGGCGAGAAATATAGTAGATAATATTTAAATAAGTGTTGAAAATAATATAAATAATTTGATACATAATAAAAAGCAACTATAGATATATAAGTTATATCTAATAAGTTGCTTTTTTAATTCTAAGGAAATTTAATTCAAAAGATTAATTCCATCTAAAATCATTTTACTTGTAAGTTGTGCGATTTCTTCTGGTGACTCTTTTAGTCCATTCAGTAACCAAGAATCGATTATACCGATACATCCATATAGTATAAAGTTATAAGAATATGTAAAATGTTCTTCTTTATTAAAATCAAATATATTGATGCATTTTTTAAAGACAATATCTAGTACAAGTTTTTTTAGTTTATTGATAAAAGTGATTTCGCCTGTATCACTTAAAAGCATTGTACAAAAATCAGCATTATCTTTTATAAGTTGAAGTATATCTCTAAGTAGAGGTTCTGGCGAATTTGTAAGATTATTTTCATAGTCAAGGGAGTGTTTGTCTAGTACGTCTTGGAGAGATATAAACAGTGAACTCTCTAATTGCTCAGATAAATCATAAATATCTTTATAATGTAGATAAAAAGTCCCTCTATTTAAATCTGTCAATTCGCAAAGTTCTTTAACAGTTATATCTTTAAGATCTTTTTTATTTCTAAGTTGTATAAAACCATCTTGAAGTTGTTGTTTTGTTTTTCTTACCCTTCTATCAATTTTTTTCTCCATAACAAATCTCCTTTTATACCCAATTTTATATAATATGTTTATTTTAAGACAATAAGGTTTGTATATGTTGATATTTAAACATGTACGAGACTTATTGATTATTGAAATATAACTATGATGAAATTATAATTTATTTTGAAAAATAAATCAACACGATGTTAATTAAAAGGGGGGCAAATATATGAGGAAGTTTTATGAGGTGATTGTCAATCATAGAAAGACAGTAATCGTTGTGTTTTTCATCAGTGTGGTTATTTGTGCTCTTTGCGGGACTATGGTAAATGTAAATTACGATATGAATGACTACTTGCCAGATGGGACGGCATCAACAGTTGCGCTTGATACTATGAATAAAGAGTATGATATGAGTATACCAAATGCCAGAGTTATGATATCAGATGTAAGCATTTCTGAAGCACTTGATATGAAGCAAAAGCTACTCGATATAGATGGCGTAGATGATGTAACTTGGTTAGATGATGTTGTAGATACTGATATACCTTTGGGAACACAAGATAAAGACGTTGTTGAAAATTATTATAAAGATAACAATGCGTTGTTTACAGTAACAGTAGATGAACAAACAAGACTAGAGACAGTAAATACAATTAGAAAATTAATTGGAGATGAAAACTCAATGTCTGGTTCAGCAGTCAACACATCAGTAGCGACACAGGCGACAAATAGCGAGATAAAGAAAATTATTCTTTTAGTATTGACTATTTGTCTAGCAATTTTATGTATAACTTCACACTCATGGATAGAGCCGATATTGTTATTGGGGACAATTGGGGTAGCGATAATATTAAATAAAGGAACAAATTTAATGTTTGGAACTATTTCATTTGTTACAAATGCAGCAGGTGGAGTATTACAACTAGCCGTATCTATGGACTATTCAATATTTTTATTACACCGATTTGAAGAAATGAGAGTACAAGGGCAAGAGCCAAAAGAAGCTATGATAAATGCTTTATGTAAATCGACAAGTTCGATTTTATAGAGTGGTCTTACAACAATAATTGGATTTACAGCTCTTATACTTATGAGGTTTAAAATAGGTCCAGATATGGGGATTGCAATGGCAAAAGCTATAACATTGAGTTTAATTACAGTATTTGTACTATTCCCAGTTATACTACTTTATTTTTATCCATTGATTGATAAAACTAGACATAAATATATAGTGCCAGACTTTGAAAAATTCAGCAAAGTAGTGATGAAAGTTATGTTACCTGCAGTAATAGTATTTTTTATCTTGATAGTACCTTGTAATTTGGCACAAAAGATTAATTCATTTTCATACGGCTCATCTAAGCTATTTAGCGAAAATACACAAATAGGTAGAGATACTAAAAAGATTGACAGCATATTTGGAAAATCAAATAATTTAGTTTTGATGGTGCCAAAGGGAGATTTACAAAAGGAAACAGAGCTAAGCGATAAGTTGCATGAAATACCTCAAGTATCTAGCATTATTTCATATGTAGATAGTGCAGGTGCTGAAGTTCCTATGATCAATACTTACTCTTGCGGGAGTATTGTTGTGGAAAATCTCAACTCATGGTGTTCTTAGCCAATTGGGACACTTATTAGGTAGGGGAACAGTTTTATCTACTATTATTGTATTATTTGTAATCCCAGGCATGTTGTATATTTTTGATACATTAATAAGAAAGACTACAGTGGGAGCAAATTTTTATGAGGGAAAACCAGAAAAAAAGAAGAGTGAAAAAAGAGAAATAAAAGAAGTAAAAGAAAGCTATTAAAAAAACATTCCCTATATAATAAAAAGACATCTTATTATATAGGGAAGTATATAAGGTTATAAAAATATGATTTATGTATATAATAAAAATTTATGTACGCAAGTTTTAAATTAATGTAATACTGTAACACCATTGAGCATGACTTTGCTCGCTAATTGGGCCATCTCTTGTGGTGATTCTTTAAGACCGCTATTTAGCCATGACTCGATTATACCTATACATCCATAAAGCATAAAGTTAAAGAAATAATCAAAAGTCTCTACCTTTTTAGGTTTACTAAATAGTTCTGTCCAATATTGAAAACATCCATCGCGGATTATGGTTTTTAATTTATTAAAAAATGTCATCTCACCGGTATTACTTAAAAGGCAAGTACAAAAATCGGCGTTTTCTTTTATGATTTCGAATGCTTTACACATAATGGTTTGTGGTGAAGTTTCTCCATCAACTGAATATGAATTTAAAGCCTCTTCAAATTTAAGAATAATTTCATTTTCCATTTGCTCTGATAAATCATATATATCTTTATAATGTAGATAAAAAGTACCTCTGTTTAGATCTGTCAATTCGCAAAGTTCTTTGACAGTGATATCTTTAATACTCTTACTTTTTCTAAGGTGGATAAAACCTTCTTGTAATTGTTGTTTTGTTTTTCTAATTCTTCTGTCAGTTTTTTTCTCCATAATATCCTCCTAAAAAATCAACATATTTAAAAAAAGTGTTGATTTGTATACAAAATAAAATAGTACTGTCTAAATTTAAACAAAATTAAAATCATTGATTATTGAAATTCAACTATTATGAAATTATAATGGATTTTATCATTTAAATCAACACGACGTTAATTAAGGAGGATAATTTATGAGAAAGCTTTATGAGAGTATAGTCAATCATAAAAAAACAGTAATAGTTGCATTTGTTATGGCTATGATTGTTTCTGCAGTTTGCAGTACTATGGTAAATGTCAATTACGACATAAATGATTATTTACCAGATGGGACAGCATCAACAGTGGCTCTTGATACTATGAATGAAGAATACGACATGAGTATCCCTAATGCAAGAGTTATGGTTTCCAATTTGACCGTTGCACAGGCACTTGAGATGAAACAAAAGTTATCAGAAATTGAAGGTGTAGAAGATGTAACTTGGTTAGATGATGTTGTAGATACGGATATACCATTAGAAACAGCTGATAAAGATACTGTAGAAAATTATTATAAAGATAATAAGGCATTATTTACAGTAACAATTAATGAACATACAAGAATTGAGACAGTAAACGCGATTAGAGATTTAATCGGTGACGACAATTCTATGGCAGGGGCAGCAATAAATACAGCTATTGCAGCACAAGCAACAAATAAAGAAGTAAAAAATATAATATTCTTAGTAATACCAATATGTTTAGCAGTTTTATTCTTAACTTCAAGTTCATGGATAGAACCTATATTATTACTAGGGTCAATAGGGGTAGCAATATTACTTAATAAAGGTAGTAACTTAATGTTTGGTACGATTTCATTCGTAACAAATGCAGCCGGTGGTGTACTTCAGTTGGCGGTATCGATGGACTACTCGATATTCTTATTACACCGTTTCCAAGAAATGAGAGAAGAAGGTCAAGCTCCAAAAGAGGCTATGATCAATGCTCTTTGTAAATCGACAGGTTCGATTTTATCAAGTGGGCTTACAACAGTAATCGGGTTCGCAGCACTTATACTTATGAGATTTAAAATAGGTCCAGATATGGGTCTTGCAATGGCTAAAGCTATATTCTTAAGTTTAATAACAGTCTTTGTATTATTCCCAGTAGTATTACTATACTGTTATCCACTAATAGATAAAACAAAACATAAATCATTCTTACCTGACTTTGGTAAATTTGGACAATTTGTTACTAAACTTATGGTCCCAGCAGTATTAGTATTTGTATTATTCATAATACCTTGTAACTTAGGTCAAAAAGAGAACTTCTTCTCTTATGGATCATCACAAATATTCAGTACTGATACACAAATAGGTAGAGATACTAAAATAATAGAAGATACTTTTGGAAAATCAAACAACTTAGTTTTAATGGTTCCAAAAGGTGATTTAGAAAAAGAAACTGAATTAAGTAAAAAATTACACGATATGCCAGAGGTTACAAGCATACTTTCTTATGTAGATAATGCTGGGGCTGAGGTACCTATGGATTATGTAGATAATGAAACATTATCTAAATTAATATCAGATAACTACAGTAGATTAGTTCTTACAGTAGATGCTGATTTTGAAGGTGAAAAAACTTTCAACCTTATAGAAGAAATTCGTTCACTAGCTAAATCTTATTATGGAGATAAATATCTTTTAGCAGGTGAAAGTGCAAGTACTTACGACTTAATGGATACTATCACAAAAGACAACGATAGAGTAAATCTTATAGCAATAGGTGCAGTATTTGTAGTATTACTTCTTAGTATGAAATCAATAACTATACCAGTTATATTAGTATTAGCAATAGAAACTGCAATATGGATAAACTTATCAGTGCCATATTTCACAAATGACTTTGTGTTCTATATAGCATACTTAATAATAAGTTCTGTTCAATTGGGGGCGACAGTTGACTACGCGATACTTCTTACAAGTAGATATATGGAAGTTAGAGAGACAGCATCTAAAAAGAAAACTATAGTAGAAACTTTAAGATCTACAACAGTATCAATTATGACATCAGCATCAATACTTACTATTGCTGGTCTTCTACTATGGAAAATATCAACACACGGAATACTTAGCCAATTAGGACATTTATTAGCAAGAGGTACGGCATTATCAACATTAATTGTTCTATTTGTAATTCCGGGAATGTTATATATATTTGATGGATTAATCCAAAAAACAACAGTTGGAGTTAAATTCTTCAATAAGAAAGAAAAAGAATCATACGAAAAAGATGGTTATAAAGGTTTAGAGTTAGACTAAGGTTTTTACCTTAGTTTAACCTAAGATTAAAACGATAAATTTAGTTAATAAAAATAGATTTAAACTTGATAAAATAGGAGAGTGCGTTATATGAAAAATTACAATAAAATCGTTGCAGTTGCGATGGCTGGGGCAATATGTGGTTCTAGTGCATTTACATCAGTTTCATTAGCAGCTACAAAATCAAGTGAAAAGGAAGAAGTAATTTATGCAAATTTAAGTACTTCTGGTGAGATAGAAAAAATATATGCAGTAAACATATTTAAAGATAAAGATATAGTTGACTATGGAAATTACGACGAAGTAAAAAACATGACTTCAAGTGATGAAATAAAATATTCAAATGGAAAAATAACAATAGATAATTCTGGGGACGAATTATACTACCAAGGTATTATGAAATCAAATACTGAAATGCCATGGAATATAAAAGTAAAATATAAATTAGACGGAAAAGAATACAAAGCACAAGATCTTGCTGGTAAAAGCGGTAAATTAGAAATAACAATTTCTATAAAGAAAAACGAAAACTGCAAAAAGAACTTCTTTGAAAACTATGCATTACAAACAGTTCTTCAATTAGACACAAACTTATGTAAAAACATAGAAAGTGAAAGTGCTACTATGGCTAATGTAGGTGGTTTAAAACAACTTACTTATACAATATTACCAGGAAATGAAAAAGAAATAAAAATATCAACAGATGTAACTGATTTTGAAATGAGTGGAATCCAAGTAAACGGAATAAACTTAAACTTAGGATTAGATACTGATTCTATAGATACATCAGCTTTAACTGATCAACTTACAACATTACAAGATGCAGTTTCTGAATTAGATAATGGTGCTAACGAATTAAACGACGGTGCTAATCAGTTAAACACAGGAGCAGTTTCTTTAGCAGATGGTATAAAAACTATACAAGATGGATTAAACCAATTAAACTCAAAATCATCAAGCTTAAATAGTGGTTCTAGTGAAGTATTAAGTGCATTAAAAACAATACAATCATCACTTAACAATGTATCAACTTCAGCAGATGATTTAAAACAATTATCAGCAGCATCTACTAGTATAAAAGGTGGAATAGACAGCTTAGTAGGAGGATTACAAACTGTAAACTCTAGTATAAACCAATACAACAGCAGTTTAGCAAATGCTGGATTAAGCAGTGGTGCAGAACTTGCACAAAAAAACCAAGCAGCTTTACAATCTTTAGGAATTACTAGCACTCAAAGAGCATTATACAGTGCTTATACTTCAGGTGGAAACCAAGCTGTAATAAGCAAATTAGCTCAATTAGCTCAATCAGGTAATCAAGAAGCTGCAGCATTATATGCACAAGTAACAGCTGGTAATACAGCAGCAGTTACACAATATGTTCAAACAGCAGGTAAATTAATATCTGTAGAAACTTTATTAAAAGCAGATGCAACATATATATCAGGAAGTTCTCAACTTATAAGCGGAATAAGCGCACAAATGAGTACATCTTCTGGTCAAACAACTTTAATGAGTGGTGCATTATCATTACAAAGTAACTACAAAAAATTTGATGAAAGTATACAAGGTTTAGTGTCTTCATTAAATAACTTAATGGCAAACATGACTCAATTAAAAAGCGGAATAAACAAATTAACTGATAACTATGCAGTTTTAGATAGCGGAATAAAAGAATACACAGGAGCAGTAAGCAAAATAACTGATGGATATGGAAAAGTTTATCAAGGGGCTCTTGATTTAGTAAGCGGAACTAACAGCTTATACAAAGGAACAACTGAACTTACTGAAGGAACTGGTGAATTCAAAAAAGAAACATCAGATCTTGATAAAAAAGTAGATGATGAAGTAGAATCTATGATAGAAAGTTTTGCAGGTGGAGATTTTGAAGTAGAATCATTCGTATCTGACAAAAACACAGATGTAGATTCAGTACAATTCGTAATAAAAACTGAAGATATTAAAAAACAAGAAGTTAAAGCAGTAGAAGAAAAAACTGAAGAACTTAACTTCTGGCAAAAATTATTAAACTTATTCCGTAAATAGGTTTAATAACAAGATAAAAATTTAATAACTTTAATAATAAATTAAATAAACCTAATAAAAAAGCTCTTATAAAAAAGCTCTTATAAGTAATGATACTTGTAAGAGCTTTTCTTATATAGGAAATTATATTATAAAGCAATTAAAATATTTGTATAACTTTAATGAGTTATAATTTTAATAAATGGTCTAAATTACTTTAATCTAGATTATTTTAGTCTAAATTATTTTATAGTTAAATAGTCACCATAAACATATCCTACTTTGTCAGTATTTCCGTCTTTATCTTTATATTGTACTTTGTACCAACCATCAGTAGCTTTACCTAATACAGTAATTGTATCGTTTGTATATAATACACCAACTTCTTTAGATTTAGTGTTAGCAGATTCTCTTATAAATACTGCATGAACAGCTACACCAGTTGCTGGATATTTAACTTCAGGAGTAGTAGGTGTATCAGTAGTAGATTTTACAGTAACATATTGAGCAGCTACATAGCCATAACCTTTATTATATTTTATTTTATACCAAGCGTTGTTAGTAGTTTTAGCAACTATTTCAACTTTAGCACCTTTTTTAACGCTACCTATTTGTTTAGAAGAAGTAGAAGCAGCAGCTCTTACTTTTAAGTTGTATTTAGGAGTACCAGTAGCAGTATATTCAGTTTCGCCAGTAGTAGGAGTAGTTGGTGTACTAGAACCTATAGTAACATAAGAACCAGAAACATATCCGAAATCTTTATTGTATTTTATTTTATACCAACCATTAGAAGTTTTAGCTACTATGTCGACTTTAGCACCTTTCTTTAATGAGCCTAATTTATCATAAGAAGTACCGGCACCTTTTCTTACATTAAGGCTATTTTTAGTAGTACCAGTAGCAGTATAAGCTGTTTCAGTAGTTTCTTCTTGTGTAGTAGAAGTTTTTACATAAGAACCAGAGATATAACCATAACCTCCGTTATATTTTATTTTATACCAACCATTAGAAACTTTAGCAACTATATCTACTTTAGCATTTTTACCTAAAGTACCTAATTTAGTTGCTGAAGCAGATGGAGATTTTCTAACATTAAGACTTGTTGTTGTAGTTCCTGTAGCAGTGTATTCTGTTTCAGTTGTCGTTACATCAGAGTCTTTAACAGTTATATAATCTTTATAAGAATATCCATAACTATTTTTATATTTTATTTTGTACCAACCATTAGAAGATTTCGCAACGATATCTACTTTAGAACCTTTAGTTAAAATAGTTATTTTACCATAACTAGTACCAGGTCCTTTTCTTAAAAATACATTACTATTTACTGTACCAGTAGCAGTCATTGCTGTATCTTTTATTGTTGCAGCATAAACTGCGTCTACAGAATTTAAGTTACTGTAATTTGGTAAAGTCGCTATTGACATGCTTCCAGCACAAACGATAGATGCTAGACCAGTTACCATTACTTTTTGAAAATTATTTTTCATATTAAATACCCCCAATAGTTTTTAATTTAGTCTTACGATTTGACGTATACTTTTAAATATTTTTCAAATTACTAATGTTGCTTTAAAATCTTTATTTAAGATTTCTTATTTTCTTTACAACAACTCCATTATAGCATCATAAGTGATTAATGGTTAGAAAAAGTATATATTGTAATCAAATAGTAATAAAATTAATAAATAGTAACAATTAGTAACAAAAATGCGAAATAAGATGTATTTTGTAGACAATATTGTAATCAAATAGTAATAAATAAAAAGAAGGAAGAAATTTGTCTACACAAATTTTTAAAGCTGTCATAAGATTGTCAGAAGTTTTTATTAAGATATAAATAGAAAATTAATTATAGAGGTGTAAATATGAGTATATTAAAAGCTGAAAATTTGATAAAAATATATGGTCAAGATGAAAATGAAGTAAAAGCATTAGACAATATAAGTTTAGAAGTAGAACAAGGAGAATTTGTTGCAATCGTTGGGAGTTCTGGTAGTGGTAAATCAACTCTTTTGAATATGTTAGGAGGCTTAGATAAGCTGACTAGTGGGGATGTATATATAAATAATAAGAAATTAGGCGATATGAAAGATGAAGAACTTACTATATTTAGACGAAGAAATATAGGATTTATATTTCAAAACTATAATTTAGTCCCAATTTTAAATGTATATGAAAATATAGTTTTACCGATTGAGTTAGATGGAGTTAAAATTGATGAAGATTATATAGATTCAATAGTAAATACGCTTGGACTAAATCAAAAATTGACAAATATGCCGAATAATTTGTCGGGAGGACAACAACAGCGTGTTGCCATAGCTAGAGCAATTGCGACAAAACCAGCGATAATTTTGGCAGATGAGCCAACAGGAAACTTAGACAGCAAGACAGGAATGGATGTTATTGGACTTTTGAAGATGACTAGTCAAAAATTCAACCAAACTATTGTTATGATCACTCATAATGAAGAAATCGCCCAACTTGCAGATAGAATTATAAGAATCGAAGATGGAAAGATTGCAAGAGGTGACGATTAATGAAATTTGAAAACAATAATAAAGAAATAATAAAAAAAATTACAAATAGGTCGCTTAAATCAAATAAAACTAGAAATATTTTTGTAGTTATAGCGATAGTTTTGACAACTTTTATGTTGGCATGTGTTTTTACCTTGGGGATAAGTTTTAATAAAAATTATCAACTTATGAATCTAAGAGATGCAGGTAGCACAGCAAATACTTATTTGAATAATCCAACAGAAAAACAAATTTCACAAATCAAAGATTTAAATATAACAGATAGTATAGGAAAAGAGATTACAGTCGGAAATGTTAATTCAAATAAACTAAAAAATAATGATTCAAAAATATATCTTGAATATATAGACAAAGAAGCTTGGGAAAAACAAATTTCACCAGCAGTTGGAGATATAAAAGGTAATTATCCAGATAAAGAAAATGAAATTATGTTATCGCAATCTGTAATAGATTTATTAAAATTAAAAGATATAAAGCCGGGCGATAAAGTAATATTAAACTGCAATATAAATAAAAAGACAGAATCGATAGAATTTGTAGTAAGCGGTACTTATACAGATTATTCAATGGAAAAAAGAAATGAGATAGATAAATTATCATATGTCTCAAATGAATTTGTTAAAAAACATAACTTATCATTAGAAAAAAACGGAATACTTACTATTGATATAAAGGACAGCAAAAAAGAGAATGCAGAAAATATATTAAAATCAGGTGTAGATTTAAATAAAAACCAATCATTTGTAACTTTATATGAACAATCAAATTCTGAAGAAAATGCTAAAATTACGTCTTTAGCTATAGTAGTAATAGTCAGCTTTTTTATGATTTTAAGCGGATATTTATTAATTTACAATATATTATATATTGCTATAACAAAAGATATACAATTTTATGGAATGTTAAAAACAATAGGTGCATCACCAAAACAAATTAAAAAAATTGTAAAAGGACAGGGCTTGAGACTTTCATTAATAGGAATTCCAATAGGTATAATCTTAGCAGTAATAGTATCATTTTTAATAGTACCGTCAGTATTAGAGGGATTTAGTGCAGGGACTTATTACGCAGATATGTTGCCAACAAAGGCACATTTTACACCAGTAGTATTTATAGGAACAATACTATTTTCACTACTTACAGTTTGGATAAGTTGTATAAAACCAGCTAAAATAGCGAGCAAAATTTCTCCAACAGAAGCGCTTAACTATACGGGCAAAAAAAGTAAAAAACAAAAGAAAGACAGAAAATCTACTAATGGTGGAAAGTTGTGTAAGATGGCTTGGTATAATGTATTTAGAGACAAAAAGCGAGCTTTATTAGTATTTTTATCATTATTTGTAGGTATAATTACTTACTTAAGCGTAAATACATTTACAAGCAGTTTAGGTTTAGAAAATTATCTTAGAGAATACTATCCACATGATTTTGAAATAGTAGATTTAAATTCAAAGAGTAGTGATAAATTAGACAAAAATATTGATGAAATCAAAAATATAGAAGGGGTTACATCAGTAAATGCAGTAAAATTTGATAGATTAAAAATGGATTTTAATAAAAATGTGATTATGCCTGCTTTAGAAAATTCATATAAATTATATGGAGATCCTGATACTTATAAGCAAAATTTAAATAAATATATACAAAAAATAGAGAAAAATCCATCTAAACTAGAAACTGCAACTGCATTTATAGATAAAGATACTATAGAAAAAATAAATAAAGCAGAAGGCGGAAAAATAGACACAAAAGCATTTAATGAAGGTAAATTAATACTTGTGGATAACTTTTTCTATGACAATAATAAAAACTATGACTTTTCAGATGAAAAATTGACATTTAGAAATAATAAAAATGAAAAAATAATTTCGGCAAATATACAACTATTATCAAGCAATAAAGATATAGTAAAGTTTATCGAGGATAATGAAGTTGGAGTACCATGTATATATATGAGCGAATCTCTTATAAATAAATTTAAAAATGATAAAATGACGCTTTTGGCGACAATAGACTGCAAAAAAGAATATAGCAAGATTATAAAAAAGAAATTAGAAGATACAAAATACAGCACATATGTAAATGCAAAAATAGATGGAGCTGAAAACTTTACACAAAGTAAAATTATGATGAATGTAGTAGGCGGGGGAGTATCATTGATATTTATATTTATAGGCTTGCTTAATTTTATCAACGTCATGGTCACAAATGTCAGTACAAGACTTAGAGAACTTGCTATAATGGAAAGTGTAGGAATGACGAAAAAACAAATTAAAAAAATGCTTACATTTGAAGGATTATATTATGCACTAATAACATTGTGCATGATATTTACACTCGGCATAGGAATAATATATATAATAGCTATGTTGACGGCAGACTTAGCTGATTATGCCAAATTTATTTTCCCAACGAGTCAATTGATTTTTTTAGTCATAATTATAATTTTAGTTTGCACAATAACACCGGGCATAGTATATAAATACAGCTCAAATAAAAGTGTTATAGAAAGACTAAGAGAAATAAATAACTAAAATATGCTGTGGCTTGTAATAATATATTTATTACAAGCCTTAGTTTGCTGTATTAGGAGGGTTTTATGAGAAATATTTTAATTATTGAAGACGACAAAATCTTAAATAAAGGAGTTGCATTTGCTTTAAAAAAAGAGGGGTATAATGTTATAAGTGCATATACAAAACAAGAAGGCAAAACAGCAATAGATAATAATGAAATTGATTTTTTATTATTGGATATTACCTTACCAGATGGTAGCGGGCTTGATTTATGTAAAGAAATAAAAACAAAAATAAACTTTCCAATTGTATTTTTTACAGCAAATGATACAGAAGAAGATATGATAAAGGGATTTGAATGTGGTTGTGATGATTATATATCAAAGCCATTTTCAGTAGAAGTTTTAAAATTTAAAATAAATGCTATATTAAAAAGAAGTGATATAGTAGAGAAAAAAATATTTATATATAGAGATTTAAAGATGGATTATGATGCAAAGAGAGTTTATAAAAATGATAAAGAAGTTAAATTAAGTGCTACGGAATATAAATTACTTGAGATTCTTTGTAAAAATAAAGGTAGAGCAATGACAAAACAAATACTATTAGATAAACTTTGGGACTATAATGGAAATTATGTAGATGACAACACATTATCAGTAAATATAAGAAGACTGCGCAGAAAGATTGAAGACGACCCTAAAAACCCACAATATATAATTACTTTATTTGGGATAGGGTATATAATCGGAGAATAAATTATGATAAGAAAATCAAAAATTAATAAAAATTATAAAAAAGATAGCCTTAAAAATCTATCTAATATAGAGATAATATTAAATTTTATAATTATATTGATTTGTATTATATTTAATATATTTATTTTTATAAACCTTAAAGATTACAACATAAATATATTTATAATTACATGTTGTTTTACTATTATAATTTTAGGAATATTTTATTTACAAAAGATAGTTTTTAAAAATTATATAAATGATATACTGACAAAACTATCTGATATGCTTGCTACGATTTCTGATATGAATGAAACAGAAGTTTTTTCTATGATTGATGATTCTATATTTTCAAAGCTACAACATCAAACGTTGAGATTAATAAATATTTTAAAATCACAAAATAAAAAGATGGAATATGAAAAAAATGAGATAAAATCATTGATATCAGACATAGCTCACCAACTAAAGACTCCACTTACAAACATGAAGATATATAGTGAGTTTTTACAATATGAAAACTTATTAGAAGAAGACAGAATAGAATTTAATAAAGTCATAATGTTATCTTTGGATAAATTATGTTTTTTAGTTGAAAGTATGATAAAGATGTCTAGGCTTGAAAGTTCTATAATAAATCTACATAAAAGACCATCAGAAATAAATGAATCGATTTTAAGTGCAATAACACAACTTTATAAAAAAGCACAACTCAAAAATATAAAGATAGAATTTAGTCCAAAAGAAAATATAAAGCTAAATTATGATAAAAAATGGACCACTGAAGCTATATTTAACATAATTGAAAATGCTATAAAATATTCGCATAAAGATAGCACTATTTTTATAAATGTTGAGAAATACGAAATATTTACTAGAATCGATATTAAAGATGAGGGTATAGGCATATCTGAAGAAGAAATACCAAAAATATTTAAGCGATTTTATAGAGGGTCAAACGTATTAAATGAAGAGGGAATAGGAATTGGGCTTTA